>MDTD01118067.1_pt1 | contig 38910 bp, 43 predicted proteins | sample 811221 | NCBI WGS metagenome assembly MDTD01 (sample SAMN05326646, study PRJNA326480) | marine metagenome | isolation source: seawater | place: Pacific Ocean: South West | collected 2011
AATAGCGATGCAGCGAATTTGAACAGCGGCAATAAAGGATGTAATATTTTTGGCATATCGAGTAGCAATGCCTCGCCACCGTTTGAGATGAAGAAAGGCGTTTTCAACAAGATGTCGTTTTTTATAGGTTTTTTTACAATAATTTCGTTGAACAATCCTGTTTTTCTTTGGAGGAATAATCGGCTGCATCAACTGATCAAGAGCCTGTTGAATAATTAAATTGGAGTCATACCCTCGGTCAGCTAGTAAAGCTTGAGCAGAGAGCCCTTGAATTAAATCGCTGGCTTGTGAACAATCGGCAGTTGTACCATCCGTAATAATCGCTCGGATCGGCATACCATGCGTATCCACGGCCAAATGCAACTTTGTGTTGAGCCCCCTTTTGACCGGCTCATTTTCTGATTACCACCAACAGCGCCCGCTGCATGCGGATGAACCTTAATGTGACTCGCATCAATCATGAGCCATTGATAATCGGGCTGATTCGCCACTTGCTCCAACACCCTTTCCCAGACCCCCTTTGCTCGCCACCGTATAAATCGACGATGCGTATTACTCCAGCATCCATATCGTTTTGGCAAGTCTCGCCAAGGCGCTCCCGTTCTAAAAATCCAAAACACTGCGTTGATAAAGCGGCGATTATTTTCAGCTATTCCCCCCCACTGGCCCCTTTGCCCAGGCAAGTGCGGCTCTATTTTTTTCCAGGCTTTGTCACTAATATCATGTCGGCCACCAATGCCGTTCATAGTACATTCACCTTTTGACTGTTTACGCTTCTACTTCCTTAAATTATTCATAATTCTCGTGACTACACTATGTAAGTGGCCCACCCTTTGTCTTCAAAGGGTAATACCCAATGATTTTTACCTGATTAGGATTTTGATTTGAACGTACTGCAATTGCCTGATGGTTTACACAAACCAATGGTTGGTTAACAATCTTACACTCATATTTAGGTGGGGAGGGGGAGGGGGTTCTAACGTTCATAAATTTATCACACTTCCTTCTATAAATTACGTAATATCGAACCAAAATATACTTAATTCAACAAAAAATAAATTAAAAAAATATTAAAAGATCTAAAAATTATGTCCCACAAAATGTCTGATACACTCGATCGCTTGGGGCCGGTGGGGACTGGTACTCATTTAAATGAGGCGACGCTTCGTATGGGTTGGAAAGCACATTAAGCAAGGCTTTAAAACGAGTCAAATTGCCATTAAGGGCTTCATCCAGTGCCCCTTCAACGTGATGATTGCGTGGGATTACTTTTGGATTATATTGTGTCATTAATGCCATGGATTCCTTAATGCTACGCTGATTCTTTTGATACCGACGTTTCAAATCGGCGTGCCAACCTCTAAACTCCTCCGTTTGATACGGTTTACCTGCCGGGGGGACTTCCTGACTCAAATCGAGAAATGTATTTGTATAATCCATATGATTCTTTTTCATCCAATCCAATAAATTAGATATCAGGCTGTCATCTTCCGGTTCTTCTCCAAATAACCCTAATTTGCATTTCATCATATGCAACCACCTATCATTGTATAAACTTGGAAACTCCTCAATGACTTCCTTGGCCAGCTGAATGGCCTTATCCTGATGTTGATCCATTAATGGGAGTAGGGACTCTGCAAGGCGTGCCAGATTCCATTGTGCTATTTTGGGTTGGTTCGCAAACGCATATCGGCCCATGCGATCGATCGAACTAAATACGGTTGCCGGATCATAATTATCCATAAATGCGCATGGCCCATAATCAATGGTTTCTCCGGAAATGGCCATATTATCTGTATTCATGACGCCATGAATAAACCCAACTCGCATCCAATGAACCATTAAATCAGCCTGTTGATTCATTACGGCCTTAAGAAAATCAACCGCAAGATTTTCTGACCCCATAATGTCTGGCATATGTCGCTCAACAGTATAGTTCAATAGTCTTTCAACCAATGATTGATCTCCATTGGATGCTGCAAATTCAAAGGACCCAACCCGAATATGCGACGTGGCCACGCGTGTTAAAATCGCACCGGGCAATACAGTTTCACGAAAAACATCCTCCCCTGTTTTGACAACGGCTAAGCTGCGTGTTGTGGGTATTCCAAGTGAATGCATGGCTTCAGACATGATATATTCACGTAACATGGGGCCAAAAGATGCGCGTCCATCCCCTTGCCTTGAATACGGCGTACGTCCCGACCCTTTAAATTGGATATCCACCCGTTGACCATCAGGGGTTATGTGCTCACCCAATACATGGGCCCTTCCATCACCAAGCATGGTAAAATGACCAAATTGATGCCCAGCATACGCTTGAGCAAATGGGCACGCGCCTTCAGGAATCATATGCCCAGAAAATAACAACGCGGCATCATTTTTAATAACATCATTTAATTCCAATGAAGTCACTAATGGCGAATTCAAAAGAACTAATTCTGGTTTGGATACAGGAGTGGGGTTCATCTGGGTATAAAATACATTTGGTAACGTGAGGTAGGTATTATCAAACTGAAATCCATATTTATTAGGCATGATTAAATTTATTCCTTAATGGTTCACAATGATTGCCAAATGACGCCATGAACTCACAATAATAATATACATTAATTCTATCGATGTGCCATTTTAAAACGAAAATTCAACACCTGAACACAACATACGCCATTTAATCGACGTTATCTAAATAAGCGGAAATAACAAATGCTCTGCACCGCTTATACTGGAATCCCGTCATTTTTCACAAACAATTGCCTCACGCTTAATTCAGATCTTAATTAAAGAACCTAGGCACATAATTAAGCCTACGATATAATTAAGTTATGAAAAAAATAAGCATTCACCAATTACGGTTTATTTCACTCATTGAAGGCATTTCATTTTTACTGCTCTTGTTCATCGGCATGCCATTAAAATATGGCATGGGCATTAAAAGTGTTAACATGGCCTTAGGCATGGGGCACGGGCTATTAACCATGGTTTTTTGCCTTGTATTAGGGGGTGTGTGGTTACAAAAAACATTATCTACCAAATGGTGCATTGGCGTATTCATCGCATCACTACTGCCATTTGGCGCATTTGTTGCTGAAAAAAAATTAAAAGACATCCAATCAACACCAAAAATTACAGTATAATAAAGCCATGTTCAAATCAAAACTTAATGAAATAACGCCATATACCCCAGGGCGATCCATTGAATCCATCAAAAAAGACTATGGTTTAACTGACATTATAAAACTCGCATCCAACGAAAATCCCCTGGGCCCTGCAGTAGATTTTGCAACCGTATCCAACAACATCGAACTTTATCCCGATTACACGACCCATCCATTCATTGGTGAGCTTTCCAAGCACTTAAATGTAACCAATCAGCAACTCATCCTCGGAAATGGCAGCGACGAGATTTTGCAAATCATTGCCCTGGCTTTAATATCCCCCGGCGATGAAATATTAAGTTCCAGCTGCACCTTTTCAGAATACAAGTTTGTGGCCCAAATAACAGATGCAACGTATGTTGAAGCCGCCATGGAAAACCATACCTATAACGTCAATAATTTAATCAACGCCATGACACCAAAAACAAAAATCATTTTTATTGCCAACCCCAACAACCCTACGGGAACCATGTTAACCCATACGGACATTGAACAACTCATGGCCGCCACATCGCCCGATACCTTGGTGGTCCTAGATGAGGCATACGCTGAATACGTTACCAATCCTACATATCCAAAAAGCATTGAGTTAATCGATAAGTACCCAAATCTGTTGGTCACACGAACATTTTCAAAAATTTATGGCCTGGCAGCCCTACGCATTGGATACGGCATGGCCCAAGCCCACATTATTGAAGGACTTCAAAAAGTAAGGCAGCCATTCAATGTCAATGGCTTGGCATTGGACTGCGCATTAAAGGCACTACAAAACCAATCTTTTGTAAAACAATCCATCCAAACAAATAATGAAGGTAAAGCTTTCTTAAGTAACGAATTAAACACCATCGATTGCATCATACCACCCTCTGAGGGCAACTTTTTATACGTTGAATTTAAAGACATTGATGGCATTCAACTATGCGAAAACTTATTGGAACGAGGCATCATTATTCGGTCCATGAAAAGTTTTGGACAAAACAATGCCATTCGTGTCACAATAAGCACCCTAGAACAAAATCAGCGTTTCATAAAGGAGCTGCATGAATGTCTAAAAAAACAGTCTTAGGGATTACCGGTAGAACGGGCAGTGGAAAGTCACTTGCCTGCAAATGGATCAATGAACATGTACAAAGCGTGGAACACATTGACTGCGACGAAATTGGGCATCACGTACTGGAAATGACAGATATCAAACCCCAACTACTGAATGCATTTGGAAAAACCATTGAAGAGAATGGCAAAATAAACCGATCCAAGTTGGGAGACATCGTATTTAACGATAAGCAACAACTATTAAAACTCAATGATATTGTTCATCCTAAAATTTGTGATGAGGTAAATAACATCATTAAAACAACCAAGCAATCCGTTATCATTATTGAAGGCGCACTCATTCATCAAGTGGGTTTGGAACATGCATGCGATTACACCATTTGCATTGACTCCCCCACCAAAGCCATTTTGGAACGTCGCCCCGATAAAGACGTCATTTTAAGTAAGCAACCCAAAGCCAATGACTATATTAATATGTGTTCACACACCATCAAAAATAACACCAGCATTGAATTATTTGAAAAAAAATTAAGCCAATTATTTGATCGACTAAACATCAATTAATGAGTCACTTTGAGTCCATGGTCAATATGCACCACAACGCTCCCATTAATGTAATTTTCAAACCATCATTAACGATTTAAACCGACGGCTGCACTAAAATAACCATTGATGTAAATCCCGACCATTTTCATACCCGAGGGTTTCTGCGTGGGTTGGCCATCTTTAAACGACTCGATGACGCCGCTTATTTTGCCGCTCAATCAATGGAAACAACACTATTTTTAGTCACATCGTCCTTTAACTCACATTTTATTCGCCCAGTAAATAGTGGTCAATTAACAGCTGATGGAAAAATTATTGAAACCACCAATACTCAATGCATTGCTGATAACTTTTTAGTGTCATACCCCATGGATACCGTTTGCCCGCCAGGCCCCTTATTTGGAAACGCTAAATGGCGCAACAACTGCTCGTTTTATCTGGATAGCAAAGGCCCAGAAGAAAATGCCCGTAAGCCGACAGCCATAAAGCGACCATCCCTCATAAACTTAGGCCTTAAATCACGTCCCCATCTTGTTACAGTGCGCAGCATGATTTCCCCCCCCCCCTCTTTTGTAAATCAGATAAAGCCATAACCGGAGGTTGTGACTTAAATCCAACACGTTCAATATTACCCGATTCACCCGCCAAGTGCCTGTGGGCAATGAATGAAACTTATACTGTCCACGCTCATAATCATACATTTCAGAAGAAATAATTGTTTTTTTGCCATCATATGCAACAAAAGCTGGGCGGACATTTAAATCTCCGGCTGTTATGTAAAATTGTTTATTGTCATAATAAATACCATAAAAAGGACCTGAATATGGTGGGTACGCATCTGGAATTGGCGATACCGGTAAATCCCCCTTCGTTGGCACCCGAAACACATGTGAAAAAACATCCTCTATTTTAAGGCCTTTGAGTTGCAATAGTGTTAAATATAGTCCCAAATCATAACTGTCACTATTTGCAGATAAATCTGGCAAATCAAGCATGGGAAATTGTTCTTTTAAAAGACTAATACACGCTAAACGTGTTGCCAGAGCACCATTATTTTCACCATTATTTTGGTTCCCCCAATGAAACAGATGCACAAATCGGAGCAACGGCTCCGAATTAGTCGCCATACGAACATGACCATAAATTGTATTGGTTTTCTTAGGAATTTCATCGCAAAAGTATTGACGCAAATGTTCTGGCCAAGCCATTGATTTAAATACCAAATGATCCGACGCTAAACTCCATAAATGTGCGACTGAAGACGTTCTCGAAATCGTAAGTTCAGACGTAACCAAAAGAGACAAACGTTCAACCTCTTGAATTGGTTGTTCATCATTTCTCGACAAAAGAAATTGAACAACATCAAACGGAGCAGTTGCATCGCTATTCGGATCGAAATTGATCGTCTACATGAACGTAACGATGATCAGGAACATGATATGTTTCACCCGTGATAGTACTAATAATTGAGTCAAATTCATCGTCTTTTGGTAACGACATCTGCCCAATCAGCATCCAATCATTGCAATAATTCCACAGTTTCCCTTTGGAATTGGGGTTGAACGATAACGTTCTAACTAATGAGATGCGACTGAATGAATCAACCTTGCATTACATCTAGCATTCCTTGTAAATGGAGTTAATACGTTTCTAATCGACATTAAAATTCCTTTAATTCATATAAATTTGGAAGTTATTAAGGGAATTTTTATTCATTTATCGAATTTTCTAAAAAATTAGAAGAACAGATTTGAAATAATGGGCATTTATCATTCATTTTAAATAACGTATAATAAACGCATGACAAATTTTGGACCCATTGTTACCGCCATGGTCACCCCATTTAATGACGATGGAACCGTTAATTACAAACAAGCCGTCGAGCTTATGGATTACTTAATTCAAAACAAAAGCAGTACCATTTTACTCACCGGCACCACGGGCGAATGCCCAACGCTATCTCATGATGAAGAATACGAGCTGTATCAATTGGCCGTCAAATACTTTAAAGGCAAAGTCAATTTAATGGCCGGCACTGGCTCCAACTGTACAAAAACAGCCATTACATCCACACAAATGGCACAAGAGATTGGCATGGACAGCATCCTCCAAGTGGTTCCCTATTACAACAAGCCCTGTCAGCAAGGCATCTACAATCATTTTAGAGCCATTGCCGATGCCACCGATTGTCCCATCATGATTTACAATATCCCGGGGCGAACCGGCGTTAACATGACGGCTGAAACAGTTAAGAAGTGCGCAAGCATATCAAACATTGTTGCGTTAAAAGAAGCCGCCGGCTCCGTCGAACAAATGAAAGAATTTAGGGCCATTTGCCCCATTGATTTTCATATTTATTCAGGAGACGACGGACTAACACTGGAATTCATGAAAGAAGGTGCCAGCGGCGTGGTATCTGTTGCATCTCACTTGGCCGGCAAACAAATTCATGACATGATCGCCGCTTTCAATAACAATGACATCACGACGGCTAATGCATTGGATAAAATTTTACAACCATTATTTGATGTTTTATTCATTACAAGCAACCCTATCCCAGTTAAGGCGGCACTCAAACTCATTGGGTTTAATTGTGGGACCACCCGACCACCGTTAATGGCCATAACGGAAGAACAAAACCAGCAAGTGGAATCTGTATTGGATGCCTTTTTAGAAAAGGTCTAGCCGCATCCTCCATGCGCCACTGGTTAAAAAACAACGACTATTCAACACTTCTAAAAAATTATTCCTCGTTAAGTTTGGTTCAATTAAGTAACTACATACTCCCATTAATGACCTTACCTTATTTGGCACGAACCCTTGGCGCCACGAATTTTGGATTGGTCATCATGGCACAAGCCACCATGATCTACTTAACATTAATTACCGATTATGGGTTTGGATTATCTGCCACCAAAAACATCGCTAAAAATCAAAAAAACATCGAAAAAATATCTGAGATATTCAGCACCGTCATGAGCATTAAAATTGGGCTGTTGCTGGTTGGGTTTTTAATTTTGCATGGTTTAATCACCTTTATCCCTGTGTTCAAGGCCCATCAGGTATTGTTCTACTCATCATTTTTAATTGTCATTGGCAATACATTTTTACCGGGGTTTTTATTTCAAGGCCTTGAGAAAATGACGTTTATTGCCATATTTAATCTGTTTGCCAAATTAGGTTTTACAGGTCTTATTTTTCTAATGATCAATACCCCAACCGATTACCAATGGGTGCATGCCATTTGGGGATGCAGCTACATTATGGTGGATGCTGTTGCATTCTTGATTATTTTTTCACGGTTTAAAATCAAAATAAAACGACCCAATTTAAGTAACATTCAAGCCACACTCAATCACAGTTTCGAATATTTTTTATCACGGATAGCCATTGCCATTTACTTAAATACCAATGTTATTCTAGTTGGCATTTTGTTATCCACTGAAAATGCAGGGTATTATGGGGGTGCGGAAAAACTATTGTTTGCCATCACCACGTTTTACGCCCCACTCATTGAAACCATCTACCCATACATTTCTCGAACAAAAAACATTCCATTCATTAAGAAAATTTTGGCGGCCACCACCAGCCTCAACACCATCGGATGCATTGCGGCATTTTTTTTAGCACCGTTGATTGTACCACTCATACTAGGCACGACGTTCAAGCCGGCCACAGAACTATTTCAATGGATGCTAATCATTGCATTGCTTCACCTTCCAGCATCCATGATTGGGTACCCGGTATTGGGAGCTTTGGGCTATGAGAAAACCGCCAATCGAAGTGTCATTATTGGTGCAATAACACACCTGCTCCTACTGATCATATGTTACCCATCAATAACACAACCCCTCCACTTTATTTGGATCATGATTGCTTCGCAATTCATTATTTTTATGATTCGAGTCATTAAATTATTACAGATTCAGCGGCAACACCATTAAGCGAGGGCCCATTTTCCTGAACAATGAATCGATTCGAAATAACCAAACAATCTTGATTGAACGTTCGTTAGGGCAACCATTCTAAATCTTGGATTTTTACAAACATTTGATTGACCGCTTGATAACACTCATTTAAATCGCTTATTTAAAATATATTATTATAAAATATACCCATGCAATATTTAATTAAAATAGTATTATCAAGCATAATCATTGTGAGTGTGTCAGAAATTGCGAAGCGTGTCAGCTGGATCGCAGCCATCGTGGCATCACTTCCACTGGTTTCAATCTTGGCTTTAATTTGGCTTTATATTGACACTCATGATGTTCAAAAAATTATTGCATTATCAAACGAGATTTTTTGGGCGGTGCTCCCCTCGCTTTTATTTTTTGCCATTTTACCCGTACTATTGCGAATGGGATTTAATTTTCCACTGGCTTTAATTCTTTCAATGGTCATCATGTTTTTGGGATATAGCCTCTATGTCCTCATATTAAATTATTTTGGCATCAAATTTTAAGTTTGCGTAAAATAATCCCTGCCATTATTCTTTCACGGCCGTGTACGAATGGCTCACATTGCTATCATCTTTATAGGATTCATTCTCATGCGAATTTAATGAAAACTCAGAAAAATCCAAATACATTGAATCAAATGTTCGCCCAAACGTTGTCATGGAATAGGATCCATTACTATTTAACACAACTCGCTTTATTGGCATATCAAATTCAGCCGACGGGGCTTTTGAATCAACCGTAAAGTAACGCCGAGAAAACCCACCCAACACTTTACTATTGGCATCTGTAAATAAAACAACCATGCCACCGGCTTGATTCGCAGCCTCTGTATTTTTACGAATAAAATACCGCTGAATGGTGGGATTGGTCGAAGCTGCAATGGGGGTTAAATGAGGAAGCCCAACGCAAAGCGATAAAATATCACCATCGGACCCTTTCTCCCCTTGAAAACACCCCCCCACAGCAACATTGGTTTTTATCCCAAATCGACCCCAAGCAACATTCTTCAAATCCATAAACAGTGTCAATGGCAACTCAATGGAATCAGATACCTCAAAGTTCTCTTGCAACTCATGATAAAACCGACATTGATTGAATGTCACACTCACCGCCTGTTCAAGAATAGCACCCGTTTGCTCCAAAAAACCTTCTGTCGAATGAGAATAATACGTCTTTTTGAAGCCACTCTTTGTGATCTCAACCGTACCCTTCACTTTGGCATTAAACCCAGCATTATTGCCAGAACATGACGTAATGGTCAGATACCGGTAATTGGCCACCTTAATTTCCTTTGAAATAGACAGATTTGACAAAGAAATATTATTGGTCAGCTCCATCAAACAATCCCCGCTGGTGCATTCATACAAGGTAATCTGATCACCTGACGGCAATTCTGCAGACATGTCGGTACTCAGCACAATGCTTTGAATTGGAAATTGATAACTGGACGGTGTAAAACTTTGCTCACCATCATCGGCAAACATAGCGACCGAAAGTAACAATAAAAAAAGTTTACTCCACATTTTTAATTTGAAAAGAAACAATCCCATAGCTATCGTATTGCTTTAAGGAGCAGGCCCCAAGAATCACCACCAATACCCCAATTCCAATAATTAATTTAAGCTTCCTCATATCAGAATAAGTTATCGATCAATGACCTGGATTCGTTAATTAAACGCCATCAGCGACACAGATAAAATACATTCCGGTTCACTGGATCACCAGAGCGATACGAGTAAAACAACCGCGATTCGCATTGGGTGCAGGCATCCGAAACATCAATCGTGGCACTCGAATGAAACGCCGCTGTTATCTGATCTTTGTTTTCGCCCACCAAATCAAAATAAGTATTGGTATCACGATCAATTTGATAACAAAATAAACACGACGCCGGACCAAACCATGCATGAACACTACTCACCCCCTGTTCTATCAGCCGCTGACATACTCGATAAGTAATCTCATGAATGGTTCCCTCACGCCCCGCATGAATCACGGCAATATAAGGATCCGCATCCAATAATATCGGCAAACAATCGGCGGTTTTAACGGATAATAATACATTCTTTTCGGATGTAATGCAGGCATCCGCATCCACCACATTAACTTCACCTGAATAATCAATCACCGACGCATTCAGATGCTCCGCACTGTCCAACGAACCAACATCACCGTTGGAATATTTTGCCAATAAAGATCCATCCATGGCTTCAATAGAGGCAACCGTATTGGAGTGGGTTTGATTCATGGCAATGAGGGTTGATGCATGGGCATCCCCAATCAAACCATGTTTCGTATACGCCATAAAAGAAGACGAAAAAGAAGGGCCTTTAAACACGACGCGATACCATTTGGCCAGACGAAATTACCACATCCCCATTTAACGATAAAAGCGTCACATATTCAATAATTTTATCAATGCTCATCGATAACTTAAAGGCCAAATCATCAATGTGGATCGGCTCCATTGGCACCGCCGCCAAAAACTGAACCAATGATTGATCAACGGTGGACGAGCGACCTGTTATCGAGGGATTTATGCCCAAAAAATCACATAAATCGTTGTGATTACCAATCACCATGGCCCCATCATTCATCAATTGGTAACACCCTTCACTTTGAGGAGAATCATAGGCCCCAACCATGGCCGCAACATCCGCCGACATTCCCAGTGCCAGATTGGCCGTTAACAGGGCCCCGCTGCGCTTGGCGGCCTCAATCACAATCAACTTTTGAGACAATGCGGCAATCAATCGATTGCGTTGGGGAAAAAAGTACGGCCTGGGACGCACTCCTGGGGGGCATTCAGATAGTACACACCCATGGCCTGAGGATAGTATCTGCTGAAACAATGCTCGATTGGTCAGGGGAACCATATGGTCCAACCCCGACGCCAATACCGCCACTGTTGGCAATCCACACGCCAATGCCTCACGATGCACCAACGCATCGACCCCCAAAGCGCCCCCAGAAATAATGGCATAATCCCGAATCGATCGCATCATGGATTCAATGCGGTACGGAGCCATCACCGACGCCTTTCGTGAACCCACCAGGCCCAATCCTTTTAATTTTAGTAGCGATGCATTCCCTCGATAAAAAATGCCAAAGGGAGGATCGTGCAATTGATGAAAATGAGACGGATAATTGGCATGGTCAATGTCCACCCACTGAATCTCATGTTTGCGCATTTGATCCAATAATCGGGGTTGGCGTTTAATACGCAAAAACGCCTCCGCCCGAAACGGATCCGTTTGGGGCAATGCCCCAATAAATGACAATAACGATGTTTCATCACGAACCAACGTACGAACCTCTCGATTCATGCGTGGCCGATCATAAAATACGGATTGCAATAATAATGTAAACGGCATGTTGTCCCCCAAAACTTAATAAAATCATAGTACATGTTTTTTTTTTTATCCGTCAACAAAAAGGACATTTGATCGATCAATGAATCATATGACCCAAATACCCCCAACCGGACCTATACGAAACGTAACCTCCTACTTGGCGCAACAATTATGAAATCAAGCCGCTGGTGATTACGCCACCTTAGACACAGCCATCGCCTTCAAGGAACAAATGACCGCCACATTTCAAGCCAATTTAGAATCACATTCAACCCTTCAACAATCAATGGCAAAGAACCACGAATCTCAAACTCAAATATTTGATATCATGCAAAGTGAAGAGATGAATTTATTAACAAATTCTCAAACAAACTCAATCTTTACAACCCACTTTAAAGACCTAGAACACCCGGCTCATTTGCATTTATCGTATTTGGGCACGTTGGATCATTCCGTTGATGTGGTATTTACTAAAAATGACGATGGCATTGTTTGCGACCGTATGCAATCGTGGCTTAAGAGGAAATCATGAGATATTTGAAACGTATCAATTAAATGACACTGGCAACACATCAGAGGCCGCCAGTTTACTTGAAATGGTCCATTTGACCGAGAAACAGAATAGAAATATCCATAACTTTTATGGATGTTTTGAATGTTTTGGTGAAAAATTATCCAACCAAGACTTACGAAGGTGTGGATTTAAACGCCCCCCCCACCACAAAAGATCAAAAAGTTGGCAATTGTGTCAGGGCCAGCATGTCGGCCGCCCAAAAGTGGATGGCCAATGAACATGACTGCATGAACGCCCACAAACAAGTAAAACCAATCCTTTTACAAGCATTGGTTAGCGATATTACCAAATTATCACAGCAATTGGTAAGGGGTCCAATGCAAGAAAATCCAATGGATAATATGAGCCCAACACATCAAATAATTAAATGTATTGAACAAATATCAACCATTTTTAGTCCTCCTCAAGAACCATCCATCAAACGTCTTTTGGGCGATCTATTAGATGCCATCGCTTGCTTTAAAGAAGAACTAACCGAAGGCCTATCGATGGAAACACCTATTGAAGAAAGCGACGCGCTTATTCAATTATACAATGACCTATTGCGAGAGTTGGCTCGACTATCCGCAGAACATCGTAGAGCCATTCATGAAATGCTGAATGAAAAATCCTCACCCCAACAATCCCCAACCCCTTTTCCTAATCCGTCAGTTGATGGCTTAAACGATGGGTTTTGACCCGATGATCCAAATGGATAATATCATCAATTGTTGATGCCACACTGGATGAAAAATAATCCAACATCCCCAAAATAGTGGCATGAATGCCCAAATACGAAATCTCACCCGTTAAAAAAAGCTGAACAGCCACTTCATTGGCCGCATTAAATACAACAGGTGCCACACCCCCCTGACGTCCACATTGAATGGCCAAATCCAATAAAGGAAAGGCCTTACGGTTGGGCTCAAAAAATTCAAGACCCGATAACTGCGTCAAAGCGGCTTGTTGAAAGGGCGTACTCAATCGTTTCGGATACGTCATGGCATACTGAATGGGGTAACGCATGTCTGGGCGACCCATGTGCGCTAAAATGGCACCATCCACCGTTTCAATAAAGGCATGCACAATGCTTTTTGGGTGAACCACCACATGAATATCATCAAAGGGCACCCCAAACAAATGATGAGCTTCAATCACTTCCAGTCCCTTATTCATCATGGTCGCTGAATCAATCGAAATTTTAGCGCCCATGTCCCAATTGGGATGCTTCAATGCATCCGAGGCTGAAATCGATGAAAAGGTATTGGGGTCCCGCTGCCAAAAAGGCCCACCAGAAGCCGTTAATGTGACATGCTTCACACTCTCTGAATTAAAATCCACCGCAGCCAAACACTGAAACAACGCCGAATGTTCCGAATCAACGGGAATAAAACGTGTCTGATGCTTGCGCACCAAATCCATTATAATAGAACCGGCCGCCACCAACACTTCCTTATTGGCAATGGCGATATGAGATACCTTTGGAATGGCCGCCACCACCGGTGGCAATGCCGCCGTACCAACGATGGCCACCAATAAAATATCCATCGTAACATCCATTAACTGAACCAACCCAGATTCACCAACAAGAACCTCCGGCGCATACGTTAACAGTGACAATAATTCAGACTTCTTTTCATCACTTGGCACCACCAAAGTGGGCGGCTTAAATTCGTTGGCCTGCTCAGCCAACAATTGAACATTGTTATGCCCAGTTAATCCTTGAATATGAAATAAATCAGGAAATGCACGTGCCACATCCAATGCCTGAGTCCCAATGGACCCCGTTGAACCTAAAATAACCACAGAACGCTGACGCATCATGACAAAAACATAATGATCACATAGACCATTGGAGCAACAAATAATGAACTATCCGCACGATCCAAAATACCCCCATGACCCGGCAATAAGTTGGACGAATCCTTCACATCATAGGTTCGCTTAATTAAAGACTCGTACAAATCACCCAATTGAGCCATGATTCCAATGCCGCCAGCAATAATAGACGCCCACAACGGGTACCCATAATAAACACAGACAAACAATACCAAAGCCATTGCCGATAAGACCCCAATCGCGGTCCCTTCTTTGGTTTTATTGGGGCTGGTTGGACTTAACGGGCGAACCCCAAATTGTTTTCCACCATAGTAAGCAAACACATCCGTCCCCCAAATGGATAAAAAGGTAAGCACAATAAATAACACCCCATTCAATGACTCCCGAATCATATAAATTGAAGAAAACCCAATAAAAATGTATAGGAAAAATTTAATGTTATTGAAAAAAACATGCTGTCGAAAAAGCAATGATTTTTTACCAAATTCATACAACATGATTGAAAAGATAAGCACACATCCCAACAAAAACAAGCCATTAAAATACGTAGGTAATTTATTCAAATAAATAAGGGTCATAACCACTTGGTAAAGAATCATGTTCCCAATCATTAAAGGGATGGACTTCATCTCCGTCATGTTTCGAACTTCATAAAATGCCAAACATCCAATGATCGAAAGAAAAGAAAATAAAGGAAACGATCCATTTCCCAATACATAAACACCAATGGCAATTAATATGCAGCCCGTAATTAATCGACTCATTCAGACAAGCCTCCATACCGGCGATCTCTGGACTGAAACTCTTGAATCACCTGAAGCAATGTCTCCAATCCAAAATCCGGCCAAAATGTTTTCAAAAAAAACAGTTCAGAATAGGCACACTGCCACAACATAAAATTACTAATGCGAATATCGCCGCCCGTACGAATTAAAATATCGGGATCAGAAATTTGTTTGGTATACACATTTTGAGATATATCATCTTCCGATATTTTGGTTGCGTCCCCTCCATTATGAGCAAAAGCCTTCACCGCATCCAGTATTTCACGACGGCCACCATAATTAAGCATGATGTTCAATTGAATGGTATCATTCTTTGCCGTCATGCGTTCAGCGGTTTGAATCATATCCAACAACGGAGTATCAAACTCTGATAAATCCCCCAAAAACTTTAACCGAACCCCTTCTTGAACCAATTCATCAATTTCTTCTTGAATGGAAGATTTAAGAAATTTCAACAAAAAAGAGACCTCTTCTTCTGGACGGCGCCAGTTTTCAGTCGAAAAGACATAAACGGACAACACTTTTACACCCAGTTGAACACAATCAATCAATGTTTTCTTTAATTGTTTCTGTCCTTGCTTATGCCCCAAATTTCGTGGCATCAGCCGTTTTTTTGCCCAACGCCCATTCCCATCCATAATAATGGCAATGTGCTCCGGCATTCGATCGGTATCAATGCCATATTGTGCAATCAAGTCATCAATCTTAGCCATTTAAATCGTACGAATTTCGTCTTCTTTTTGTTTGACCAAATCATCCACTTTTACAATGTATTGATCCAGCAATTTTTGAATCGATTCAGAGGCTCGTTTTTTTTCATCATCCGATAAATCATCCTGCTTTTTAATCGCATCCAATTCATCCCGACGAATATTTCGTAATGAAACCTTCCCCTCTTCTGACAACTTCTTCACATATTTCACCAATTCATTTCGACGATCTTCGGTCAAATCCGGCAATCGCAACCGAATGATGGACCCATCGGTCTGTGGATTTAAACCTAAGTCGGAGGACATAATGGCCTTTTCAACCGAAGAAATGGCCCCTGCATCAAAAATATTGACCACCAATGTATTGCCATCACTCACAGAAACGGAACCCAGCTGTTGCAACGGAACGGTTGCACCATAATATTGAACCACAACGGATGACAATAAGTCAGGATTCGCCCGACCGGTTCGAATCGATACAAATTTAGACTTCACATTATCGAGTGTTTTATTCAAACGTTCTTCAAATGACTGCATTTTGTTTACCTCCTATAACGGTACCAATGGGTTGTCCATTTAAAATTTTCACTAAATTACCCGGTTGATTCATATCAAAAACCACAATTGGCATTTCATTATCTTTTGACAACGAAATGGCCGTGCTATCCATCACATGCAATTCTTTTTTAAGCACCTCCATATATGACAGAGACTCATACCGAGTTGCATTGGAATCAATCATAGGATCACTCGAATACACCCCATCCACCTTGGTGGCCTTAAACAAGCCATCCGCACCAATTTCTGTGGCTCGCAAAGCGGCTGTTGTATCGGTTGTAAAGTAGGGGTTCCCTGTACCAGCAGCAAAAATCAACACACGGCTTTTATTCAAATGGGACCTGGCACGATCCAAAATAAATGGCTCCGCAATTTCTTTCATATCTATGGCCGTTTGTATCCGTGCATCAATGCCAACTTTTCCCAAGGCATCTTTCAATGCCAATGAGTTCATCACAGTTGCAAGCATTCCGGTATAATCCGCCGCAACACGATCCATGCCATTCTCAGACGCTGCCAATCCCCTAAAAATATTGCCGCCCCCAATAACAATGGCAATTTGGACACCAAGATCTATGCCTGATTTAATTTCTTTGGCAATGTAAACCAAATATTGGGGATCAATGCCATAATCTCGGCCACCTTTAATGGCCTCGCCACTCAGTTTTAATAAAATGCGGTTATATTGTAGAGACATTACATTAATCATATCAATTTGAATAAAATGTTGTAAATGTTAAATATTTAATTCACCCAATGCATCCCCATCAATCGACCGTTAAACTTAAGTTCAATTAGCCTCTCACAACAAAAATAACCCAATGACGATCAAATCCTATTTTTTTAAATGAATATTTTTGATAATATGGAAACATGGTTATTTGGATTCACCACTTTTTTCATGAATTCTCGCATCTATTTCTGATGGTTTTGCCGTACTTTTTATTGGGAATTGGTGTGGGAGCACTGTTAGAGTCCAAAGGAAACTTTGGGTTCATTTCTCGGTTTTTAGGCCAAGGCAAACGATCGATCGTGTATGCAAGCCTTTTAGGCGCCATTCTTCCTGGTTGCGCTTGTGCCACAATGCCAATGGCGGAAGGACTTCTGCGAAAAGGGGCACGACTCAGCACCGCCTGTGCCTTTATTTTCACATCTCCCTTACTCGCGCCTCAAACCGTCATTCTTACGTACGCTTTATTGGGCCCCTCATTTACAATGGCGAGAATTCTCGCTGGCATGATTGGCGGGGTGGGCATCGGATTGATTACCTATGCATTGGAATCTAAGCGCATCATCCAATTGCCAGATAAAATCATTGAGCATGCGTGCTGTAGCGAAAAGCAAAAGAAACCATCATTTATTTCAAGCTTCCGATCAATTGCAATAAAACTTGGGGGATATTTTTTTATTGGGTTGGCCATTGCTGCCGCACTCACCATCAGCGTGCCACCCACAGCAATCCCCAATACCATTGGTCAACATCCAATATTATCCTATGTGATTGCAACCATTATTGGGATTCCCGTATATATTTGTGAAGGTGAAGAAATTCCCATAACCTATTCATTAATTTCATTGGGTCTAGCCAAAGGCCCCGCATTGACATTTTTATTGGGGGCCGTAGGAACATGCATTCCAACCCTGTTATTCGCGCAAAAAATATTAGGAAAAAAACCAATGTGGATTTACGCCGCATATTGGAGTATTTATGCGCCACTATGCGGGGTTATATTTAACTCATTACCCCAATAGTGCGATTCATCATCTTGTGTGGTGAATATAAATCATGTTTATTTGAAGGCTTCCAGAACATTTATTTTAGTGAGTAACTCATGCATGGTATACAACTCCTTTTTAGAAAAAGGTCGAAAAAATTCAGCCATTAAATCTGATGAGATTGAAGAAAGCACACCACTTAAATCCTGCCCTTTTTTTGTGAGTTCAATATATGCAACCCGTGAATCTGATGGGCAAGAAACTCGAACAACATAGCCATGAGAAATCAACTTATGAACCAGCGCCGTAACAGTGGACTTATCTTTATTAATTCTATCTGAAATGGTCCGCATGTTGAGAGCACCTTCTCGCAATAAATAATATAAAATTTCCGCATGAGATGCCGACAACCCGTTCAACCCATAATCCAGCATTTTTTTTGCAATAAACTGAGGAATCTGAGCTGATTTTTTTTGAAATAAAGGAATTAAATCGGCCGTTGTCTTCATAACTTATACAATAACTCAAAAAAAAGCGAAGAAACAAGTTGTGCTAAAAAATCATAAAAAATTCTTCTATCGATATTTTTCGATGTTTAAACAATGGCTTCAATGGGCATAACTTAAATAACGGGAGGCTCAAATGAACGAGAATGAGTTAAAAGCAATTATTGAACAATCTGTTGAGCGATTTGATCATTTAAGAATGATTGAAAAAATTCAATACATTATGGATTTTGGAAAAGTATACATTCAATATGATTTTTGCTTAAACTAACGTTATCAAAGGATTCCCGAGAATCACATCCCCAATTTTAGAATGGTCTAAACAATACCGAACAATGGGTGTTTTAACGATAAAGTTAAACATCACCGGTTTATTATATTCTATGCGAGATTTAAAGACCCCATGGTTCACCATTGGCATGGTTTGAAAATTGGCTTGGCCTTTCAACCAAAACATATCGCATTCAATCGCCGCTTGCTTATAGGCTTGATTAGCTAATGGAATAAACTTTCCGACCATGGGAAAATCATTGGCGGATATCACACGAAGCTGCCCCGAAATCAGGGCCTGCTGTAAGGTTAAAAATTCAGAATGTGATTGAATCAATTGATGAATATCATCGACTGTTACATCATTTAGAATCGGTTCGAACTTCCCAACCATAACAATGTGATGGCCCTTCAACACAAGCTTAATAACAACCATTAGATCCAACATAATCTCCCCCGCATTATCGCACTCGTATACAATGCGTTTTGGCCCTCCATTTAACATTGTCATCATGTCATTCCCTAAGCATGGCACATTTGCCTCACTTAATATCCCTTGAATTTCAGCCAAAATTGAGGGGATTTTCTTTTCATAATCTGGAACAATAATATCAAACCAATTCGCATAACACGCGGCATGAACCGCACGCGTTACGGCATCATCGGATACATCCAACACATCCACTTCACAAATAACTGGCAAAACAAATTTATTTAAGGCATCTTTTTGAGATGAAAACATCATAAAATCTCGAGACAGCATATGGGCCATCCATTTTTCCATAAAAAGAAAAAATTCTACCAATGACCATTGAATCATGTGTTTGGGCATGGTTCTTAACCGATCCAATAACCATTGACGATGAGGTGCATGACAAAACAATGGCAAATCATAAAACAAATCAACAAATCGAGACACCACTTTATAACTCAAACTCAGTTGGCCAAATCGACCCGCCGTAAAAACGTTGAAGCACCGTTCCATTGCATTTCTTCCCAAGGTACCAACTGTAAAATAGTCAGGATAAAAATAGTCAATATTATGTTGAATCAGCCAATCATAATTCGTAACAGTTTGACGAGACTCAACCAAACTGGCGACCTCATGAAAACAAGCATCAAAAACAGAGTGAAGATCCAATGGATCAGTCAAAGGTAAAGTAATCCAATGCCAACAAATAACCGGACCAACCCAAGCCTAAGATTTGGCCCTTGCAAACCGCCGCTGTTAATGAGGTATGACGAAAATCCTCCCGTGCATGAACATTACTTAAATGCACCTCTATCACTGGTGGCGATATCGCATCAATGGCATCCCGAATCGCAATGCTTGTGTGGGTATACGCCGCTGGATTAATAACAATGCCATCCACCCCATTGGTTGCGGCCTGAAGTTGGTTAATAATATCAACTTCAGCATTGAATTGAAACACCTCACATGACAGTTTTTTAGAACTTGCATAACTGATAATTCGTTGATTAATCTCATCCAACGTCAATGCACCATAATGCGCCTGATCCCGTTGCCCCAACAAATTTAAATTGGGCCCGTGAATCACCCATATCTTTTTCATATTAAAATATCTCCAAACAATGTTGTTAAGGCCGTCTCAATGGCTTCAGGAGTAACACCATCCACTGTTTTGGTTTGACCAATATCTGTTGGAAAAATAAATCGAACGGTTCCTTTTCGAACTTTTTTATCACGCTGTAACGCCGAAAAATAATCATCACGATTAATGTCTGACAACTTCAGGTTAAAATCAAATGATTCAATTAATGATTGAATCCGATTCAAGTGATCCTTTGACAAATGCCGCAATTGAACAGATAGCATGGATTCAATAATCATCCCCATGGCAACGGCTTCTCCATGAGACACCGTTTCATACGAAAACACCGATTCAATAGCATGCCCAATGGTATGCCCAAAATTCAATATTTCTCTGAGCTGAGATTCTTTTTCATCTTGTGACACCACCAACGCCTTATTTTGTATGGATTTTTCTATTAAGAAATGCCATACATCCGGACATTCAGTGTAAGAGAATGTTTTGATGGCATCGATATGTTGTTCAATGTACCAAAACAAAGGTTTATCCATAATAACACCATACTTAATTACTTCCGCCAATCCCTCTTTCATTTGTGGCTTTGGCAACGATGACAATAATGATGGATCAACAATGGTTTTAACCGGCTGATAAAACGTCCCGATCAAATTCTTGCCATGGGCATGATTCACCCCCGTTTTACCACCAATGGCCGCATCAACCTGCGCCAATAAACTGGTGGGCATTTGAATCAAGGGAACGCCACGCAAATAAATGGAGGCGGCAAAGCCCGCCATATCACCCACAACACCCCCGCCAACTGCCAAGACAACATCTTTTCGGCCCATATCATGAGCAATGCATGCATCGATAATGGATGATACCGTTTCCAATGCTTTGTATGATTCACCATCGTCAATCACAAAAAACTCAATATCTAGTGGTAAGTGAGCCGTTAAATTCTCAAAAAAATCAGCACACAAATCTTTAATTGTTCGATTGGTCACAATCAAGGCCTTCGTTGCATCACCCAAATCTTTTTGATCAATGGATAAGTATGCGTTTTCACCAAACACAATGGGGTATTTTTTATCGTGTGAAAGATTAATGTAATAGGTTTTTAATGAACTGAGAACAGACATAGTTTAACCATAACGATTTATGATTTTTTCTGCAACTTCTTCCACCGATAATGCATCCACATGGACTGTAAATGACGCACACGCTTCGTAAAAACGTTGACGAGAAAGGTAACGGTCTCTAATGCCCGCATCAGCCAATGGGCGCACATTATTGACATCGTTTTTAATTCGGGCTTCAATCACATCCAATGACGCTTGAAGCCAAATCACATTGGGCAGCGCTTCCAACAACTGCCGTGATGGGCCATGGGTAACAATTCCTCCACCCGTTGAAATAACCGCAGGCGGCCGTTGAATAAGCTCAGAAAACACAGTGCATTCAATCTCCCGAAAAAACGCTTCGCCCTTTGAAGCAATCAAATCTGAAATGTTACCGTGCTGTCCAATAATCAAGGCATCCGTATCGTGAACTGGCAAACTCAATTGACTCGCCAACACCTTCGACACACTGGTTTTTCCCACGCCCATAAACCCAATTAAAATAAAATGATTGCTGAATGCCATGAACTGTATCATATCGCAGATCAGTCATCTTTAAAAACGGTTGGAAACTCTTTTAAATTAAGACGGTATTACTCCACGGTCACACTCTTGGCCAAGTTGCGGGGTTGGTCAACATCACATCCCAACTTTAAGGCAATATGATAGGACATTTGTTGAAGTGGAATCACCGATAACAATGGACTCAATTCATCCAATACTTTGGGAATATAAACGATACTATCGGCAAAATCTTTAATATGCTCATCCCCCTCAGTGGCCACCGCAATCAACCGCCCACCTCTGGCCTTAACTTCTTGAATATTGGACATCATCTTTTCGTAGGTCGATGTTTTGGGAACAATACAAACCACGGGTAATTTTTCATCAATCAGGGCAATGGGACCATGCTTCAACTCACCGGCCGGGTAACCCGTGGCATGAATATAAGAAATTTCTTTTAGTTTCAGTGCGCCTTCAAGTGCTGTTGGGTAATTCAACCCACGGCCAATAAAAATAAAACTTTTGGACTCAAAGTAACGATCAACCAACGCTTTAATCATTGATTCTTGATTTAAAACCTGCTCAATCAGTACCGGGAGTTGTTTGATCTGTGATAAATGCTCAAGGTATTTATCCTGAGAAATTGTTTGACGAATTCGCCCCAAGTGCAACGCAAATAAATAAATGGTCAACAACTGACCAATGTAGTTCTTTGTGCTGGCCACACCAATCTCAGGCCCAGCGTTGGTGTAAATTACCCCATCTGATTCTCGATCAATGGAGCTCCCCTCAACATTCACAAACGACAAAATTGAAAAAAACTTACTCTTAGCTTCACGAATGCAGGCCAAAGTATCCGCCGTCTCCCCAGATTGAGAAATCGCCACAACAATTTCATTCGAGCTATTTAACATTCGCCGATAACGAAACTCCGAAGAAATGTCCACCTCAGTTGGCACTCTGGCAATGTCTTCAATTAAGTATTTTCCAATGAGCCCTGAATGCCAGGATGTCCCACACGCTTGAATAATAAAACGAGACATATTTTTCAAGTCATCTTCCTTAAATCCTAACTTAGGAAATACAATATCATCCCCTTTAATGTAGGTATCTAAAATATTACGAACCACCTGGGGCTGCTCATAAATTTCTTTTTGCATAAAATAATCAAACCCATTTTTTTCTGACTTCTCCGCCGTCCAATGCACATCTTCAATTGCATAATCTTTACTTGCCCCATCGAAATCGATCAAACGAATCTCCCCCTGACATACCTTAGCAATGGTATTGTCTTCCAAATAAATGACCCGTTTTGTGTGATGAATTAACGCATTAACATCCGAGGAAACATAATTTTCATTTTTGCCGACACCAATAATCAAAGGACTGTTTTTTCTAGCCACCACCATGCAATTGGCATCAAACGCGGACACCACACAAATGGCAAAAGAACCTTCCAAGCGTGATACGGCTTTTTGGACGGCCTCAATCAATGACCCGTTATAATATTTATCAATTAAATGAACAATCGTTTCACTGTCTGTTTGTGAACGAAATAAAAATCCTTCTTTGACCAATTCAGATTTTAATTGAAGATAATTCTCAATAATGCCATTGTGAACAACTGAAAAACGTCGCTTAGCATCAAAATGAGGATGAGAATTCACTTCATTTGGAATACCATGCGTGGCCCAACGGGTATGCCCGACCCCAGCATTCCCATCAATACTTTTTGATTCAAGCTCTTTGGCCAAAACATGAACTTTGCCAGGTTTTTTCCAAACACTAATCTCATCATCCGATACAATGGCAACACCCGCAGAGTCATACCCTCGATAACTTAACCGCTCCAGTCCAACGATTAACACGGATAAAATATTACGATCACCAACGTATCCAACAATTCCACACATAGTTATTTAATTATAGATGCCACCACATCACCCCCAACCATTCGTTGAAGCTCAATGGGAACATCATCCTTTAATATTTGATTCATACTAACACAACTCGACCCATTTTCGATAGTCTTGGTAATTTTAAAGTGATGTTGAGCACATCGTGCAATCTGGGGCAAATGGGTCACAACAATCAATTGCACACTTTCAGCCATCTTTTGAAGCATGGTGCCAATGTAATTTGCCGTCATCCCACCAATCCCGACATCAATTTCATCAAACACAACAAGCGGCTGATTTAATGCGCCATTATTGCTCACCAGAAGTGCCAATAAAACCCGTGAAAGCTCACCCCCGGAGGCCACTTTTTTCAACGGTTGCAAGGGCATATTTGGGTTGGCCGAAAATAAAAATGAAATATCATCCTGTCCATGATGGGTAAAATCATCCAAAGAATGCATGGCCAATTTAAATTGAGCATCCACCATCCCCAATTGCCGAATTTGATTTAACACCACATATTCAAACGATTCCACATGACGTTTTCGAAGCTCACTTAACTCAATGCTCAAATCCACCAAACGCCGATATTGGATGGATACTTTTTTGCTAATCTCATCCTTATCATTCATATGCAAATCAATGGTTGTTAATTTCTCTTTCGAATAATCACGTAACGCCAACAATTCTGAGAGTGAATTCACCCGATATTTAACCTTGTACTGAAAAATATGATTTAGGCGGGCATTGATCTCATCCAAATCAATGGATTCCAAATACTCAATTTCCATGCGTTCATTTGACATGGATTGATGCAACTGTGCCAAATCCTCCAAGGTGTTCAATGAATCAAATGGCATCTTTTTTGATCCGGCTTGATTTAATTCACTCAAAGCCGAATCCATTTCATGAACCTGATCAATTAAATCATTTGAAAGCGCCAACACCTTTTGAACCAATCCACGACGATGGTTTAAATCCTCGCACTTTTTTTGTTGAATCAATAATGAATCTTCTTCTTCAACTGAAAAGTCTTGCGCATCAATGTCTGAAACTAAACTCGATAAGTCATTAATTTCGTTACTCAATGCATCACTTTTCTCTAACACATTTTGGGCTTGTTGTTTCAAATCTCGATACGTTTTATATTCAAGCTGATACTTCGAATTAAGAACCGTCGCATCATTGCCAATAAATTGATCAAACATCCCCAAATGTTTACTGGCATCCATAAGGTCCATGACCTGATGCTGTGCAGTTAAAAAAATAACATGTTGCATCACACGCTTCAATTCTTTTAAAGGAACCGATTCAAAATTCAGCTTATTTACCGTTGGTCGATTACGATGAATGCGACGACTCACCGTTAAACGCCCCTGCTCCAAGTATTCCGAAGGAACCAATGACAAGTCTTTAATTAAAAATGTGGCTTCAATGAATGCCATATCTTCTTCAGGGTGAATCACAGAATCCGATGCATTCGCACCCAACAACAGTTCCAATGATTTTATAATCAATGATTTTCCAGCCCCTGTTTCACCCGTAATTACATTAAACCCATGGTTAAAGTCAATCAACATATCCTTTACTAGGACAACATTTTTCAAATGAAGCGATTCAAGCATGCTTGTAATAATATACGCTAGCCTCACCCCATGCAAATATTTCACGAGTTTTTTGCAACTCAACAAAGGATGGATGACACATGCCATGACTCACAGAAATAAATATAGCGCCCTTTGGAATGATGGATGACAATCGAGATACCATGACCCGACGATTTTCAGATGACCATGACGTCCAAACACACAAAAACACACTCGGCACCGGGTACACATCAGACAAATCGTTTGAACATGTAACACGGGACACAAAAAAACAATGAACAAAGAACGATATCATTCGTAAAAAATCCGATTGAATATCATGCAAAATGACGGTCTTTTGTTTAACCAGCCGAACAAACAAACCCACCAAGCCCTCTCCACACCCAATATCAACAAACACATATTCTTTGCCCAGAATTGGATGAGACAATATGCGATTCATCGTCAATATTGGTGAGGACAAGTAATTGGTATTATCCGTAATTTTTGGACGAAACAATAAACGAAACACGCGGTAATGAATCACATAAAAGTAAAACAAAAAAAATCGAATCATTGATAAATATAGTGAATTCTTTTTTTATGATGCATGGCATCCATGGTTAAACAAGAATGCACCGGCAAAATGAACAAACGATCACCAATATGAATACGATCAATAATATCTGGTGTTGTCACAACAACCGCATGCTCTTGATACAATGCATGAACCACCGTGTTCGAAAATGGTACCCAACCATTATCCATGGCACACACATGTCCATATTGAATCGATGGATCATCATGGCGCTCTTTTGATAAATGAATACTGCCACAATGAAGCACGAATCGACAGTCAAAGGCATTTTTACTAATAACCACCGCCTCAATCGCACAAGCAATATCACCACGATCACACACCCCTTTGTGATAAATGGTTAAATCATTGAACAAAAAATTTCCAGCACGGACTTCATTGACTTCATCAAAATAATCCATTGTCAATAATGACGGGGTATCCCCAATCGCTAAGGAAATGGGAGCGGAATAATGCCGATCCAATTGTTCTTTTAATTGCAACATTTTCATCATATGATTGGCACATTCTGAAAAAATCTCATCTTTTGTATTGCAAAAGTAGAGTTCTCCAAAATGAGCACTTAATCCATCCAGCGAATGATTGGATAATTGAATCTGATCAATCATAGAAATGATTCGTGAGCGATGCTTCCATTCAATCCCTGAACGTTGCTGACCAGTATCAATTTCAATGGACAATCGAAACGATACCGGAACATTCATTAGACGTTCAATTTGTGATTCATTATCAACATACAAAGTTAATTTCAAATCTGTGGTTTCACATAATTCAACCAAGGCATCAATGGAACTCATTGGAAACGGAATCGCCAAACAAATATCACGCCAACCAGCATCAATAAAAGCCCGCATCATCGAAATATTGGACACAGAGATTTTATCAATTCCGGACGCCCTTAAAATATCAGACAATTGGGGATCATGAATGGTTTTAACGTGGGGCCTAAGATTAACAGACATTAAATCAAGCTTTGATTTAATCTTGTTTAAATTACACTCTACAACATCCTTATTAACCAATAGTCTTGGGTACAAATCCATAAAAATATTATACAATAAAGTCATGTCTTCATTCAGTATTATTAATCCCTATACCAATAAAATCATTGAATCAAGAACCAATGAATCTTTATCAGAGATTGAAAACAAACTCAAACGTTTAAACGAAGGGTTTCAAGAGTGGCGATTTGAACCAATGGCGTATCGAAAAACCATAATTAAGCGCCTCAGCAACGCACTCAATAAAAACAAAGATTCAATTGCATCTGTCATCAGCTCAGACATGGGAAAACCCATTACTCAAGCAAAAAAAGAGGTGGAGAAATGCATTCAATGCTGCAACCATTTCATAAAAATCGCACCAAAAATAGAAGCTCGATTAACTGAAGAAATGGGGTTAAGAGAGCCCCTCGGCATCATTTTAGGCATCATGCCATGGAACTTCCCCCTATGGCAAATCATTCGCTATATGATTCCCTGCTGGATAACCGGCAATACGTGCTTGGTAAAACCGGCATTTAATACCGTTCGAATTGCCGACATCCTCAACGATCTAGTAAAAGATACACGCATATTTGATACCTGCATGCCAACCAATCCCGTCACCGAAGAATTAATACAGCACCCAAAAATTGCAGGGGTGTCATTTACAGGAAGTGTCCAGGCTGGAAAAATTGTCGGTGGAATATCAGCCCAATATTTAAAACCTTGTGTATTGGAACTGGGTGGATCCGATCCTTTCATTGTGTTTAACGATGCCGACTTAAATCAAGCAATGGAACACGCCGTGCACGCTAGATTTAGCAATGCAGGGCAAGTATGCATTGCAGCCAAACGATTCTTATTTGACAACATCATTTTTGATTCTGCGGTTGAATTATTTAAAGAAAAAACCAATGAATTCATACACTATAATGATCCCAGTTTATCATCCACAACCCTTGGCCCAATGGCAAGAATTGACATCAAAAATAATCTAACCACGCAGTTAAATCGTGCCAATATATCAAACGAACAGATAATTTATGAATATCAAAGCAACAACAAACAAGGAAACTTCTTCCCCCCAATGATTATTGACGGTCGGTCATTGCCATCAAACAATGTCTTATATCAAGAAGAAACCTTTGGCCCGATCGCCATTTGCGATTCATTTGCATCCCCGGAAGAAGCCATTCAAAAAGCCAACGATACGGTGTTTGGATTGGGCACCAGCATTTGGACAAAAAACAAAAAAATCATTTCAGATTGCACATTAAATATTGAATGCGGAACAATGGCGATAAACAGCAATGTTCACTCCAATTTCAATGTTCCCTTTGGGGGTCGCAAACAATCTGGATTGGGCCTTGAACTGGGCATTGAAGGCGCCCTTAGCTTTACTGGCTTTAAGGCGATTCTTAAATAAAAATCAATGATTTTGTTTTAGGGGCTTTTTAGATTTTTCTAATGCCTGGGCAACAATATCACTAAGACTGAACACATGACAGTCACAAAATTGTTGCATATCCGATTGTTTTAACTGTTGAACCAATGCCGTTAAGGCATCCGATGCAGCGGTTGAATTAACCACCAAACAAAACAAGGGCTTCGATGAATCAACACTGGGTTGACAATAATACCCAGATCGAACCAAAGACTGACCTTGCAAATGTTGGGTATAGTAGTCCACAACAATCTCACGAGAATCATCAAGCACATCATCAAAAAATACGTGTCCCAATTCAGCCAATAAGGTCGAGGTATCCAATCGTTGGGGTTGGGAAATCAATGCCAACAATTTAAACTCATTTCGTGTAATCAATACGGTATGCCCTGATTGAGAAGTAACCGTAATGGCCAAAATATCATCAAAACTTTGCGCTTGAAAACACAAAAAATCAGCGAATATTTTTTGAAAAGCCAAGCCATGCTGTCCCATTTGATCATTAAATACCTCTGAATTTGTAAAAGAACAAATAAGGTTTCCTTGAAAATCAATTTGTTCATCATCCATGTTATTTGGAAATGTATAAATCAGAGCATTTGGATCATCTGAGGACTGAGTTGTAATTGGAACAAATAATTTGGATGTTAACAAGGCCTTGTAAAAAAGCAATCGATTGGTTTGAGATTCATCTGATTTTAACACTTCAATGGCCTCATCCAAGTGAGGCTGTTTAAAAAACTGATCAATCCCAAACTCTACGGACAACTCTGTGCTAAATGATAAGGTCTGCCTCGACCACGTTGTTTCAATAGAAGGCCCCAACTCATTGTAAAAAGTCGTTTTTTTCTTAAAATCAAACACACAAATGATTCTCTCATTAATAAGTAATGCTGATCGCTCACCCGATGAATTCCAACGAATGGCCACATCATGATGGTCATTGGGCAGATCCAAGATTACTTGATCAACAATTTTGGGATCACTCACCGAAGGTAAAACAGCATAAAATACAGATAGGTCTTCATCAGACTCAAATATTGCAATAAAGGGTGCATTGGGAGACTGCAATTGCACCAAACTTTTCGCATCAAAATTAATCTCATTTGACATAAATTTACTTTATCACACTGGATTCAAAAATGTGAACGCCATTTTCAAAACCCAAAGCATGTTCCGCCATCAGCTTGGCCAACACAAACGAGTCTGTGGGGTGGTATTTTTTAGGAATGGCCCAAAAAAAGCATCGAAAAAACAATGCCATGACCAATTCACCGAACCGCTTTTTTTCCCGATGGCCCAACAATAACGATGGGCGGTAAATCATCAATCGATGAAACCCATTTTTTTTAAGCTCATTCTCAATAGATCCTTTAACTCTCAAATAAAATGAACCGGATAATGGATTGGCACCCAAACTCGATACCAAACTATACGACTCAATTCCTGTTTCTTTGGCCAAACGGGCAACCACTTTGGGAATATAGTGATCAACAATTTGAAATTTCTCTCGGGTTTTGGCCACCTTCATGGTTGTTCCAATGCAACAAATTACTGCAGACGCCCCATCAAAAAGATTCCGTGACTGATCCAAATTCATAAAGTCAACCACATGAGCACGGGCTTTTTCAATGCCAAGATTTACCGGACGCCGAAGCAAACATGTAACTTCAGAAACACCGTCATTGGCTTGAAGAATGGGTAGCAATTGTTTTCCAACCAACCCTGTTGCACCAACAAGAACCACCTTTTTTGACATAATTTATTCTACCTTATGGTCTTGAATAATCGATACCACTTTGTCAGGAACCACACCAACAAGTGACGCCTTCTTTTGAAGCATAACCCGTATCCTTGAAGATGAAATATTGGTTGGCAACACATTATGATAACTAAATCGATGAAGGTATGGCATCAGCTCTTCAGGAAATGCACGCATTAACAAATCATCATCAATCCCATCACGGGGAATGGCCAGCACATCACATTGACTCAAAATTTGATCAAATTGTCGCCATCGATGAAATTGATACAATTGATCAAATCCAACAACAAACGTTAACGTATCAACATGATATGTTTTCATCAAATGAGTCATAGTATCCACAGTATAAGACGGCTGAGAACGATCAATTTCATACGTACAAATATCAATTTTAGGATGATCGTCAAACATATCAGATAACATGGCCAAACGCACATTGGCCGAAAACATCATTTTACTTTTGTATACAGGACTTCCCGTTGGCACCAAACACAAGCGATCATATTCTTTTAACGTCAATAAATAATGAATAATATCGACATGACCGTTATGCAATGGATCAAACGCACCCCCGTAAACCAAAACATTCATTAGTAAGATTCCTCCCTAGAAAAAACAACAAAAAATGTTTTCAAACAAATTTTAATATCAAACAAGAATGACCAATGATTAATGTAATAGATATCATATTTAATTTTATGCTCTGGTCGACGAGTTAATATGGAGCGTCCATTGATTTGAGCCCACCCTGTAATGCCAACAGGGACAACATGACGTTCATTAAAATAGGGAACCTTCGTTGAAAACTGCTTTACAAAATATGGACGCTCAGGCCGTGGGCCCACAATGCTCATCTCCCCCATCAACACATTCCATAATTGAGGTAATTCATCCAATGAAAACTGCCGTAAAAATTGCCCCCCCTTGATGTATCTAGCATCGCCAGACTCATCAACCATGACTGGCCCGGTCCCCTGCTCAGCATCTGGAATCATGGATCGAAACTTTAACATGTTAAATTCTTGACCAAACTGCCCCGCACGGGATTGTCGAAATAGAATTGGGCCAGCCGGTGACACCTGTTTTATCCAAAAGGAAATCAATAAAAACAACGGAGACAATGCTATTAATCCAACCAAAGCAACCCCAACATCAAACAATCGTTTGAGTTTTTTTTCAATATATCTCTGTTGCATCGTCATGGTTGAGATCATCGATATTCCATCAAATGACCCCACTCGTGTAAATGGCGTGTCCACGATTGGCTCCGATAATACATTGAGTTGAATATTGTGCTTCAAAGAAAATTGGGTCAACTGTCGATACGCTACATTTGGGATATCACGCTTAATTAAAAAGATAGCATCAATTTGATGAGTCAAACAAATCTGGGCATACTGATCCATGGCCCCCAACAATTTGAATCGATCTTTCAAGTGAAAATGAATATGTTCTGGAGGCGCATCATCAATCGTCCCAACATAATAATACCCCATGGCCGGATAGATAATCATACGTTCTGCAATATCTTGGGACAACATCGATGCCCCAATAATCAATGCGCGCCTGGCACCCATTCCTTTCGCGTAGAAGGAGGACTCAAATCGCAAAATAATCAATCGTCCCAATGATAGCAAAGCAATTGAAAATACCCAAAAATACAAAACTACCATGCGTGATCCTGGAATAATATCCACAAAAAACTGCACCAAAATGATGGTAATAACCACCAAACTCATGGCCTTTACAACTTTAATCATCTCATCAATGCCAGGTAAAATACCCACCGTTGGACGGTACCCATCAAAAGCCAACAAAAATAAAAATGCAATCATTGAAACAGCCCAAATCGATGATAAGTACGGTTCAATTTGAGCATGATGCTGAATAATCCCCCATTGAAAATCCCAAAAATAAAGTGTGATCTGAGGAATTTTAAATTTAACAATATAAGCCAATATAAATGAGCCTGTCACAGCAACAAAATCAAAACATATTTTACAAACAATAAATCGCTTCAAATTAATTGATCGAACTCTGATTTTAATCCTCTTTCCATTAAATCTTGAATAATCTCTTGCGGAGATATCTTCTCTGTAAGAAATAAACGGCCAACTGACATAATTATCGGTAAATTTAAAGACTCATTCACCAACATATCTGACATCAGACGAATGGTTCGTAGACCCTCCGTTTGACCACGATTGGACGATTCCCAAGTATCGCGATCGGGATTGGTCACCACCGTATACCCCAATTGCCAATTTCGTGATTGCTTTGAAGAACACGTTGCAATTAAATCTCCCAGTCCTGACAATCCCCACACAGTCGAATCTTCAGCTCCAAAAAAAGAAAACAAACGCTTCAATTCCACCATCCCACGGGTAATCATGGCTGATTTCGCATTATCCCCCAATTCCAATCCATCAATGCAACCCGCTGCAATGGCAAATACATTTTTAAAGATCCCACCACATTGAACCCCACGCATATCATTGGAGGTATACACCCGAAAATAATGATTGCTTAAAAGGGCTTGAATATCAGAGGCCACCAAAGGGTTTGTCGCGCCCACAACACTGGCTGAGGGCTTTCGCTTCGCAATCTCCAACGCTAAGTTTGGCCCAGACAGCACCGCAATATCCCCTGAAAATTTCTGTTTAAGCCAATCGGAAATAAACCATTGGGGCTCAATAATCCCTTTGGCCAAAAACAAAATAGGCGCGTTAATTTGACCCCAGTCAATATCATTCTCATAAGCGATCAGTTGACTCGAAGATAGTCCCAAGACCAACAATTCAACATCATAGCAATCCGATAACTGAGTCGTCGTCGTTATTTTTTTTGACAACTGAATCCCGGGAAGACGGTGATGGGCTTGATCATTGGCAATCTTTTCAGCGATGGATTCTTTGTAACACCACAAACAAACATCATGCCCATTGTCAGCCAAAATATTGGCAACCACACTCCCCCATGCACCTGCCCCGATGACACCAATTGTGGTCATTTCAACTTATTTTCTGTCCCCTGAATAATTCGCTGAATATTTCCACGGTGTTTTAACACAATAAAAAAAGCAACCACACTCACTGACACCACCAATAATTTCGGCTCTTTAAATTGAATCAATAATAATGGCAAAAGGATGCACCCCGCCAATGTTCCAACAGATACCATTCGAGTCATTAAAATCAATGCAATCACAACCAAAAATGTCATACCAAATGGAATGGGAGATAGCACCGCAAATACGCCGGCCGCTGTGGCCACGCCTTTCCCGCCTTTAAACCCTAAAAACAAACTAAAAGTATGACCAAAAATCGCTGTAAACCCAATTAAAATATGAATAATGGGTGATGGAAATAATGTCATGGCATACCATACGGGCAAAGCACCTTTTAACGCATCCAACAAAAAAACAAATAAGGCATACTTTAAACCCAATGCCCGATAAACATTCGTCGCGCCAAAGTTTCCAGAACCAACGGTTCTTAAATCAACCCCTTTCAATTTCGTGATTAGCACCGAAAAAGGAATCGCACCCAATAAATAAGCCACAGTTAACAGCAATCCAAAGACAGCTGGTGCATTAATCATAGTGATAAATCCGTGACATCATCAAATACATGTTCTGCCAAATACGAACTTCGAACCAATGGCCCAGAAAAGACATAACGAATCCCAGCCTCTTGCGCGAGTGTTTTATAAAGTTCAAATTCTTCAGGCGTATAATATTTTTTCACATCCGCATTGTCTTTGGATGGTTTTAAATATTGACCAAGCGTCAAAATATCAACCCCACGGTCAGCCACATCTTTAAACGTGGTCAATAACTCATCATGATCCTCACCCAAACCCAACATAATCCCTGTCTTGGTTAATGTTTTGGGCGAAACATCTTTTATGTAACTTAAAACATCCAATGAACGACCATAAAGCGACCCTTTACGAATGCCTTTATAAAGCGAAGGCACCGTTTCAATATTATGATTCAAGACATCCGGCTTTGCGGACAATACCACATCCAAATCCGCTGTCGTCCCCTGAAAATCAGGAATCAACACTTCAACTTTAACTTCAGGATAAGCCGCATGAATTTTAGAAACAATGGTCGCATAATGGCTGGCCCCACCATCTGGCAAATCATCCCGGTTTGGAGAAGTTAAGACCACAAAACGTAAACTTAATGTTTCAATCGCATGCAAGATTTGATTAAGCTCAGATAAATCAGGCGGCATTGGCTTTCCATGCCGAACACTACAAAATGCACAGTTTCGAGTACAAACAGTACCTAAAATCAAAAAGGTCAATACTCCTTTGGAAAAACATTCGCCACGGTTGGGGCACTTGGCCTCTTGGCAAATGGAATTGGGAACTTCTTTTTCAAGCCATTGAGACAACTTCTTCGTGGCCTTTAACTTTGTTTTAGATTGCTTCAACCAACTGGGCAACCGTAGGGGTTTTGAAGTATCCGATACATCAATCGTTGGCAAATCAAGATCTTTTGTAACCATGCTCAAATACTACCAGCTCGGTGAATGGGGATCAAGGCTAACCATGCTTTACAAGCCATAAAAACTTAGTTAAATTAAATTCAATGCTTCAAAAAAAAATAGTCATAATTTTTTGCCTTCTATTTTTCTGCGCACATTCATTCGCGCTGGATATCTCTAACTTAGAAAAATTTCGGTCCGTAATAACCACTGAATTTAAAGGCTACGACATATCATCCACTGAACATATTCAATTGTATGGGGCCAAACACCGAAAATTTATAACCGACCAATGGTATTGGGGAGAAGCAGGTTATGGCGCCCTATTTGGAAAACGATCCGGATATCTGGAAGGCGGGGTGTTTATTGGGCACATGTCCAAAGGCCCAGGGGATAGCATTGTTGATATTCGTTTATTTACAGGTGCTGGCGGCGGTGGATCGGCCCCACAAGGTGGGGGCTTTATTGTTCATCCAACCATCGGGTTAGGAAAAGCAATATCCTCAACGCTATTCATTATGACAGAACTTGGCTACATGCACTTCGTCAATGGTGACATCTCAAGCATTAGCTTGGGCATCAGCATCAACATGAACATGTGGCACTTAAAAGAAAGGATTCAATAATGAAAAACATCGTCGCAACATTACTATTTTTGACAACAATCTCAATGGCAGCCCCCCTATCTGAACAAGATATTCAACAGTTAGAGAAGCGAAAGATTAAAGAACATATCATTTACGAAACGTATTTGGAAACAGATAAAGGACTGGCATCGGTCTTTGGGTATCAATTCGATACGTTTTTTAACGACCATCAGTGCTTTATCCTGGCCATTTCAGGAGCCGTTAATGGGGAGCGAGGGGGCTACGGATTTGCAGCCTTTGGTTTAGGGCAGGAAATTCCACTCATTGAACAAGTCAGTTTGAACCTTCGGGGCTTTATTGGGTCTGGTGGCGGCGGCGGATTAGCCGCAGGAGGCGGGTTGATGCTCGAAGGTCACATAGGACTGGTATATCACCTATCAAACACCTTTGGCATTGAAATCAATACCGGGTACTTGGCATTTCCAACGGGCACCTTTGAATCCCCAATGGTGAACCTAGGCATTCAATTTAGTGAACATCAAGTGTTCCTTCCCTGGAATAATTAACGATCCACTTGATCTGAATACGTGCTTTCAAAAATAGTATTCGCATTGCCTGGATCAAAGCCATCCCGACCATCAATGCGCTGAGCAAATTCCACGTAACTTCCAGGCACTTCTTGTTGCATAGCCGACCCATCATTGGTTAAAAAATCAACCAGAACCTTGTTGGAAACCGACGCGCTTTGAAGCAATTTCCCATCACCGCTGGTTTTAATTTTCCCCCCCGAATCATTCAGTTGAATACCAATGGATTCAAGAAATGCATTAAATTTCTGGATATCGTTGTAGCCATCAGGCAACGCATGAATCGAAATGGTAAAATGATTCAAATAATACCGATTGTTTAATACCCACGACACATATTCACTTTCTTTGGCTGTGGTTGAGTAATCTTCCCAAGTGGGTTGATCCCATAATCGGGTGTGCAAAAACTCATCCACCGCCACCCCATCCATTAAATCAAGGGCATCCACAGGGTCCTCTGTAATGGAACTGGCATACCGCTGGATAATGGTTTGGGTTGTTTTCGAAAAATCCCCCACCCGACATTCACTAATAAAAACTCGGGGCAAATTCGGTGGATCCGAGGGAGGCGAGTACCAATGAGCATCCAGCTTTTTTGCATCAAAGTGATAGCGATCCATCCGCGTGTAGCCATAGGCCAAAAACACCTTTTCTAACGATTGTATGCCCAAATTAGGCACCCCCAATGTCCGAAATGCAATGTGATCATTAATAATATCATTCACAGATCCAATCATCCCGGCACGAACCATTTCATTCACGATGTGCTCAACATTTGGCACCCGTTCTTGGTACCTACGCATAAGACCCGCCAAGACAATATTTAAGGCACGTTTTTTATCGGACATTCATTTCTCCTATTTGCTATTTTATCGATCAAGCCGATAAAAGATTGATTTCCTAAAAACTCAGTTGGATCCATTTAATTATCTTTATATTCCGGCAAATAACTCACCCAATCATGCAACCATTGATCCAACCCCAAGCGCAATAGTTTGGGGGAAACACCCCCATCAAAACTTAAATCTGTATCCGATATGGTAATTTGATCCGAATCAGTATCGACAAATCGAGATTCGCTATAAATTTCATCACCGTCTTTGCTAACGACTTGGAACTCAACCGTGGTTCTTAAACGGCTGGTTTCATGGCCCTGTTGAACCTGCATTCGATAAGAATTCAAGGTTTTGGCATAAGGGTCCTTGTACTCTTCCCACAACATTTTCTCATCCAAATAAACCGCAAATGAGATCTTGAGTTCAACCACAGCATCAACCAATAACTGCTTGGCCAATCCCGCCATAAAAACATGATTGCTAATATCAATGGAATCGTAAGGGTTAAGCATATACTCATAGCGAATCACAGACCCAGCATCCTGCATTAAGGTGGTATTCAATAATTTCAAGGGCCGCACAATGGAAATATTTGATTTTTTAACGGTATCGGCCATAACATCCACCAAAAACTCATTGAGCATGTGCTCATGCATCTGGGCTTGATCTGGCTGATCCGAAAATTTGGCATAAACCTGGCCGTAATCCACGCCTTGATTGGGATGAAACATGTAAATATTTGGGTCATAAACTACGGATACAATGGCCAAACGCTTTAACGGCAATAAGGTATCAATGGGCTTGGAACAAGCCATCAACAACCCCATCAATAATAAAACAAACCCTTTCATATACTTAAATATACCAAACTGAATATAAAATGGCTCACCAAAATCCAAATATCGGTTAAATAAATAAACCATCAGAAACCTCAGATCATAAAAATAACATTCATCTCATGTTGAATGATAAATTAAGTTCATGAAATTAATAAGCCTCAAGATATCGGCTCCTCAGATGTAGAAACCACATTACTTGGTCCTTCCAAAGGTGCACCAATCTTAAAAATAATGGCTTTATTACAAGGCACTTGCAAAAATGGATGTTTAAGCTCACTTAAAGGCTTCGTTTCGCCTTTTAGATCAAACTGTTGGAAAGCGTATTGTCGAAATGAATCTAAAGAAAAAACGTGTTCTTCCAAATACCCAGGGTTTTCCGAACAATGACTCAATGAGTCCTTTGGAGATAAAAGCACACCGTAATCACCAACATTAATTTCACCCTGTGTTAATGGATCGACAAGGTTTTCACAAAACCGATTCCTAGGTCTTGAGGCCTCTTCAAATTCGATTGGAAAAAACGTATGGCTTAAGAACAGTGAAATAACATGTCGAAACACCTCATTTTTGGATGTTTTACTTTGAACAAAAATTTGAACAAATGAGTTATATAATTCAATATAAGAATCCCTTATATCCTTCCACTTTTCATTGGGGTGGAGATTCTATTTCGAATTAGATGGAAACTTAAAATAATTAAGCAATTCAAGCTCTTGCTTAGAAAACCCTAGATACTTACAAAACTCATAAATTTCAGAAAACTTTTCAATCCAATTTTCAGAAGTTAAATCAGAAAAAATAGGACTCTCACGAATTATTCGAAACTTCGCATTAACGGTTCTTTGATCATCTGAATATAAAACTAAATTAAATCCATCATTCCAACATTGAGCAATAAGCTCATCCGCATTTAATTGTTCAAAATGATCAATACAGCTGTTTTGTAATTCAAACGCTTTTGGGTGGCTTGAACGTAATAACTGATGAAGTATTGTCTCATTCGACGGTAGTGGTGCAAAAAGTGCAGAATAAAAAATAAGGGATGAAAAACCAGATGTTATTTTGTTAAGAAACAGACAATGTACACGGACGATTAAGAACGGT
>MDTD01039827.1_pt1 | contig 38887 bp, 36 predicted proteins | sample 811221 | NCBI WGS metagenome assembly MDTD01 (sample SAMN05326646, study PRJNA326480) | marine metagenome | isolation source: seawater | place: Pacific Ocean: South West | collected 2011
AAAATGGCGGAGCGGACGGGACTCGAACCCGCGACCCCCGGCGTGACAGGCCGGTATTCTAACCAGCTGAACTACCGCTCCGCATCAACGGCCATCAAAGGCCGAACCTGAAACCGGACGGGGTGGTCCGGCGATGCTGAAAACTCTCGAAGATGGTGGGTGGTGCAGGGATCGAACCTGCGACCCTCGCCTTGTAAGGGCGATGCTCTCCCAGCTGAGCTAACCACCCGCTCGTGCTTCAAAAGCTTTCCGAATTGCCGTCTCCAGCAATTGAGACGCGCATTTTAAGCATTTCCCCGACGGTGTCAAACCTTTTCCGAAAAAAATCCCAAAAAAACCGCAACCCCTTAAAAATCGTACATTTTTTACTCACGCCGAGCGTTTTCGCCCGGCCTCGTCGTGGCCTCCGGACAGCCCCTGCCCGGCCCGTTCCGCCTTGCGGCGCAGCGCCAGCTCACTGACCTGCGGACGCCGATCCTCCGGCACCGAACGGCTGGCCAGGGCATGGTTGATCGCATCCAGTCGGTCGCGAACGTCCCGCACACGCTGCCTCAGCCGACGCCCCAGAGTATCCAGAATCCCCCGATTCAGCCCCATGCTCAGCTTCTCCCTGCTCTGCTCAAACGGTGTTGATGTCCAGTCTAGTTCGCCTTGCCCGGACCGACAATGACCCTCAAGCCAACGCCTTCGGCAGCCGGGCCACTGCCCTAGAAAATCCACCAGCCGCCCTCGGCATCGGCCCGGCGTTCCCGCTCTTCCTGCAGACGGGCATACGCCTCCTGCAGCTGCCGGATGTCCCGGTCCGCCGCCAGCGGTACCGTCGGACCGCCACCGAACGGCCAGTACCAGGGCGCATCCCGGTATTTCCCAGCGGTTTTCAGCCGCTCGATTTCCAGCTCCCGCTCTTTCTCGAGATAGGCCAGTCGCCGCGCGTAGTCGGTGTCTTCGTTTACCTCAACGATGGAGGTTCCGGCATGATTGGGTGCCAGCAGGTCGCTGTTCAGGAACCGGGTGGCGACAATTTCCTCCGGCTGCATGGCGTAGCGGCGGGTCACCAGCTGCAGGTCTCCCCGGACCAGTGGGTGATCCGGGTCCAGGTCCGGATAACGCTCATTGGGCACCGACAGCTCACTGTACCGGAGGTAGTAGACGCGCCCCGCCTCGACCGTGAAGGCCGCGTCGGCGATCAGACGCAGACTGAAGGAATTGACGCCCTCCAGCCCCAACAGCGGCCGGCGCATGGTGATGTGGCGTTCGCCGGGACGGACCTCGAGCCAGGTATAGCTGCCGTCGCGGAGGTTGAAGTAATGCCGGTCATCAATGTAGACGCTGGGCGCCTCGATCTCATCGGCCGCCCACTGGGAATGGGGACGATAGAAATACAGCAGGGCGTTGCGGTGATCCCAGCGGTCGTTGTCGATGTGCACGAAATCATGACCGGACACCGGATGCAGGTACGCCCCGGTGCTCTTGCCGATGGACTGGTAGACGGTGCACCCGGAGCCGCACAGCAGCAGGAGCAGCACCAGCGGCCAACCCGGCCGCGGTGTCCGACCGGGGCGGCCCGGGGAAACGGGGGGCGCAGGCTTGTTCATTATCGTTACTCTTCATCCCACTCTCTGCGCCCGATGATAGCAACCGCCCCCGGAAAGAAATGAGAGCTACCGCAAGGGATGACTACAAACCGTTACAAACCGGTCTGAGGTTACTGCACCACCCGCGCCTCCAGCCGATCCAGCCGGTCGGAGAGGCGGACCAGGCGCGATGTCAGCTGGGCCCGGGAGGCATCGATGGCCTGCACGGTCTTGTCCAGAGAGGACAGCGCATCGCGCAGTGCCCGCACGTCCTTACTGCCGGCGGCGGTCTCGGCGCGTTTTTCCAGCGCCGCCAGGCGGCTTTCCAGACCGCTCAGGGTCAGTTTCTGCTCCTGCTCGAAACGGCGCAGCCGGCTGTCCACCACCTGATCGACCTCAGCCATCCGCTGGCTCAGAGAAGCCAACTGATCCGTGGTCTGGCGGGACGCCTCATCCAGGTCGGCGAGGGTCACCGACACCTGCTCACTCAGGGCCGCCAGATCCGTTTTCAACTGGCCGAGCCGCTGCTCGTGGTCGGTCCGTACCGCCGCCAGGGACGCACGCGCCTCCGCCAAGCCGCTGTCCAGGGCATCCAGGCGCGCCTTGTTGCGCTCGTTGGCCACCACCCACAGCTTGCGGATCTCGCTGTTGGCGGCCTCGAGCTGCTTGTGATTATCGGCAATCCGGGCTTCCAGGGTCTGGCCCCGCTCCTGGAGGTTTTCCCCGGTCTCACTCAGTTCCCCCTCGAAACGGGCCAGCGCCAACTTGCTTTGCCGCGCCCAGTAATCCGCCTCCTCCAGCTGGGCCTGCAAGGCATCGAGGCGTTGCTGTTGTAGGTACCAGCCCGCGAGCCCGGCACCGGTCACCACCAGCAGTACCAGCCAGTACAGGGCTCCACCACCGCTCCGGTGCGCTGGCGCGGCACGACCACCGGCGCCGGCAGTATCTTGCGCCGGCGCCCGCCGGTTCTTCCGGCCATCCGATGCCGGAGGGCGGGGGCCGGCCTTGCCGGCGGTTGCTCGCAATTCATCGTCGTCTGGGCGGATCGGTTCCATGACTGCTCCTGAACATGTCCGGGCCGCGGAATCGGCCAAAAAATACCGTTGCAGATAATACATGGGCCGATGTCCGGGATAAAATGACACGCAGCTCATGCTGGCGGGGCGGCAAGTTGCACGACCCGGGGCCAAAATTTAAAATGGCCGGCTTTCCATTCTTCTCGGGACGTTGCTTATGCAGCCGCTTGTAGGACTCATTATGGGCTCCAAGTCCGACTGGCCCACCCTGGAACACGCCGCCAACATGCTGGACCGTCTCGGCGTACCCTATGAAACCCGGGTCGTGTCCGCGCACCGCACACCGGATCTGCTGTTCGAATACGCCAAGACCGCCGCCGACCGGGGGCTGAAAGTCATCATCGCCGGCGCGGGCGGGGCCGCCCACCTGCCGGGCATGGTGGCATCCCAGACGTCGCTGCCGGTGCTGGGTGTTCCGGTCCAGTCCAAGGCCCTGAATGGCCTGGATTCGCTGCTGTCCATCGTCCAGATGCCCGGAGGCATTGCCGTGGGAACCCTGGCGATCGGCAAAGCCGGCGCTACCAATGCGGGCCTGCTCGCCGCCCAGATCATCGGCACCCACGATGACACGGTGCGTAAGGCCGTGGAACAATTCCGGGAAACCCAGACACAAACCGTGCTGGACAACCCGGACCCCAGAAACCCGTAAACCGGCGGGCCCGGCCGGGGCGGTTCGTGCCGCAACGCCACACGATCATTTGCCAAGCACTGGCAGGAGAACTCTGATGAGAATTGGTGTCCTAGGCGCCGGCCAGCTGGGCCGCATGCTGGCCCTCGCCGGTTACCCACTGGCCAAGAACTTCGTCTTTTACGACATGTCCGGTAGCCCCAGTGCCGGACTCGGCGAGGTGATCATCGACCGCGACGGTCGCTATCTGGACGACTTTCTGTCCCGGGTTGACCGGGTGACCTACGAGTTCGAGCACCTGCCGGTCGAAGTGGCCGAAAAACTGGCGCAGCAACGCCCCATGCATCCCTCCCCCCGGGCCCTTCAGGTGTGCCAGAACCGCGAAGCGGAGAAAACCCTGTTCGGGCGCCTGGGTATTCCCACGCCCCAATGGCGCATCGCGGACAGTGCCGAGGCACTGGCTGACGTTGCCAGAGAGCTGGGCTGCCCGGTGGTCGCCAAATCCATCACCGAAGGCTACGACGGCAAGGGCCAGGCTGTCCTGAGAACCCCCGAGGATGCCGCCGAGGCTTGGCAGGCCATCGGCCACCCAAGGGTCATCGTCGAGCAGTTCGTCCACTTCACCCGGGAAGTGTCCATCATCGCTGTCCGGGCCGAGGATGGCGATGTCGCCTTCTACCCGATGGCGGAGAATGTTCACCACGAAGGCATCCTGCGCTACTCGATCGCGCCCGCGCCCGGGCTGTCGCCGCAGGTCCAGCAGGAAGCGGAGCGCTACATCCGTGCCCTGCTGAACGACATGGACTACGTCGGCGTGCTGACCCTGGAGCTGTTTGAGACCGAACACGGCCTGCTGGCCAACGAGATGGCTCCCCGGGTCCACAACTCAGGCCACTGGACCCTTGAAGGGGCGATGACCAGCCAGTTCGAAAACCACATCCGGGCCATCAGCGGCCACCCACTGGGCAACGTCGCCCCGCGTGGTCTAAGCTGCATGATAAACATCATCGGCGAACACGGTGACACGGACCGGATCCTGGCCCTGCCCTATGCCCATCTCCACCTGTACAACAAGGCGGAACGCCCGGGGCGCAAGCTGGGGCACGTCAATATCCTGGCGGACAGCTATGAGGAACTGGTTTGGCGGGTGAGGAACTGCGCTCAGTTCCTGCCGGGGTCGCCGGAGTTTAAAAGTTCTTTGACCGCAAGGGGTTGATCTGACTCAAATCGCCCTTATATTGCGTAGTCGTACACACTCACACAAACACAGAGAGACAGGGAGAACGACCTCATGGCATTTGAACTTCCCCCACTGCCCTACGAAAAGAATGCACTGGAGCCGCACATCTCACAGGAAACCCTTGAGTATCACTACGGCAAGCACCACCAGACCTACGTCACCAAGCTGAACGGTCTGATCGAAGGCACCGACAACGCCAACAAGTCTCTGGAAGAGATCATCAAAAGCTCCAGCGGTCCCCTGTTCAACAACGCCGCCCAGGTTTGGAACCACACCTTCTACTGGCACTGCCTGAGCCCGAACGGTGGCGGCGAGCCCACCGGCGCGGCCAAGGAAGCCATCGAGAAGGCCTTCGGTTCGTTCGAGGCGTTCAAGAAGGAATTCAGCGACAAGGCCGCCAATAACTTCGGTTCAGGCTGGACCTGGCTGGTCAAGAAAGCCGATGGCAGCGTCGCCATCGTCAACACCAGCAACGCCGAAACCCCGCTGACCGGCCCGGACAAGCCGGTACTGACGGTGGACGTGTGGGAGCACGCCTACTACATCGATTACCGGAACTCCCGCCCGAACTACCTGGAGGCGTTCTGGAACCTGGTCAACTGGGATTTCGTCAACGAAAACCTGGCCTGATCGGCGTCATTTCAGGCGAAAACACCACGCCCGCGCAGTCGCGCGGGCGTTTTTGTATCTACCGGGCACGAAAACCGAACAAATTGAAACACCCAGCCGGAGAAATATCTGAAAAAATCGCCGATACTCAAGGCAGTACTGCCTAAAATGGACCACACTATAACACTGGGTAGAGTTTCTCTTTCGAGGTCCCGTGACAAACCGACGTCGCCGACTTGGACTATTGATGGCTCCCAATGCACGCACCCTATGAAGTCGAACACCGGCTGGGCTTCCGCATTCTCCGCTGGACCCTGGGTATCGCACTGATCACCGGCATCGTGGTGAGCGCGGTGCAGGTTGCCCTGGATGTCCGCGGCGTAAACCAGGACTTGGAAACCCAGGCCAGGGAAACCATCGCCACCATCCGTGACGCCGCGACCCAGGCGGTCTTCAGTATCGATTCCGAACTGGCCCGCCAGGTCGTTGACGGCCTGTTCGCCAAGGATGCGGTGCGGCTGGCCCAGATCGCCCATCCCGACGGCCAGCTGCTGGCCCACCGAAGCCGCCCGCTGAGCCAGACCCTGTTTCGCCCCCTCACCGACCCGATCTTCGGCAGCGAGCGCCATTTCCGGGAGCCTTTGGCCCGTGACACCGAGCCGGAAGTCATCTACGGTTTTCTTGATGTCCATTATGACACTGCGCCGTTCGCCCAGGCCTGGATGAACCGGGCGCTGGTCACCTTCGCGTCGGTGGTCGCCACCGCCGTTATCCTTGGGCTGTTGTTGTTCATCGTCTTTCACCTACTGCTCACCCGCCCATTGCTGCGCATCGTGCACTCGGTCAAGCAGGTCGATCCCGCGCATCCGGACGACCGCCTGGTGAACCTGCCGTCCGGGCACGAGAACGACGAGCTGGGCCTGTGGGTGAATGCCACCAACAACCTGCTGGTGGCCATCGGCGACAGCCAGAAACGGCACCGGGAAGCGGAAGACCGGGTCAGTCGCCTGTCCCACTACGACCAGCTGACCGGCCTGCCCAGCCGTGAAACCTTCATGGACCTGTTGCAGGGCAGCATCCAGGAGGCCGCACGACATGAGGCCCTGCTGGCGCTCACCGTGCTCGGCGTCGACGACTTCAAATCCCTTAACGAACAGTACGGTTTCCGCACCGGCGACATGATCCTGCAAACCATCGCCGACCGGCTGACCAGCAAGCTGGGCAGCGGCCGCTTCACAGTGGCCCGACTAGGCAGCGACCAGTTCGTGGTGCTGGAGAAAGGGTTGAGGGACGGCTATGAAGCGGCCAATACCGCGGAACTGATCCTGAGCACCATCAAAGCACCGATGACACTGGGCGACCAGAGCGTTTCCACCAGCGTCACCATGGGCATTGCCCTCTACCCCTCGGACGCGGACCAGGCGGACCGGCTGCTGCAGAACGCGGAGCAGACCATGGCGCTGGCCAAACAGAAAGGCCAGAACCACTTCCAGTTCTATGTCGCCAGCATCGACAAGGAGATCCGGGACCGGAAGCTGCTGGAAAAAGACCTGTCCAAGGCGCTGAAAAACCACGAGCTCTATCTGGTCTACCAGCCCCAGGTCAACCTGGAAACCGGACGCATCATCGGCGCCGAGGCCCTGATCCGATGGCAGCACCCGGAACGGGGGCTGGTGCCACCGGACGAATTCATCCCGGTGGCCGAGGCCAACGGCTCGATTGTCGAGATTGGCCAGTGGGTGCTGGAGCAGGCCTGCTGGCAAGCGGCCCGCTGGGCCTCCGAGGGCTTGGCCCTGCGCATTGCAGTCAATCTTTCCGCCGTCCAGCTGCGCCAGGGCACCATCGTCGAGGACATCCTCAGCACCCTGGCCCGGCACAAGATTCCTGCGGGCCGGCTGGAGCTGGAGGTAACCGAAACCAGCTTCATGACCAACCTCGCGGATGCGGTGGACAAGCTGCGAGCCCTGCACCGAGCCGGCATCAGCATCGCCGTGGACGATTTCGGCACCGGTTACTCGTCCCTCACTTATCTCAAGCAAATGCCGGTACAGCACCTGAAAATCGACAAGCAGTTCATCCGCGACCTGCTGGTCAACGAGGAAGACACCCGCATCGCCAACACCATCATCGACCTGGGGCGCAGCCTGAACCTGACGGTCGTCGCCGAGGGCGTGGAAACCGCCGAACAGGAATACTACCTGAAACAGCGTGGCTGTAAGCTTGCCCAGGGCTACTACTTCAGCAAGCCACTGCCGGCCCGGGAATTTGAGACTTTCGTCCAAAGCTTCCACCAGAAGATCGTGGAAAATAACACCTGATCTGACATCGAGAGGAGTCACCATGGGAACGACCGTCATTGGCCTGGTTGTCATCGCCATCGTCGTGCTTTACCTGATCTACATCTACAACCAGCTGGTTTCCCTAAGGAACCAGTTCAAAAACGGCTTTGCCCAGATCGATGTCCAGCTGCAACGGCGTCACGATCTCATTCCCAACCTCGTCGAAGCCGCCAAGGCCTACCTGAGCCACGAAAAAAGCACCCTGACCCAGGTGATGGAGGCACGCAACAACGCCGTCAGCGCCCAAAAGGACGCGGCCCGGGACCCCGGTGACAGCACCAGAATCCAGCGCCTCGGCAGCGCCGAAAACCTGCTGACCAAGGCCTTGGCCAACTTTTACGCGGTGGCGGAGAACTACCCGGAGCTGAAAGCCAACGAAACCATCCAGCAGCTGATGGAAGAGCTTTCCAGCACCGAGAACCGGGTCGCCTTTGCCCGGCAGGCCTACAACGACGGCGTCATGAACTACAACATCTTCCGCGAGAAATTTCCCAACAACCTCATCGCCGGCCTGTTCGCCTTCAAGGAAACGGCGCAACTGCAACTGGAATCCCCAGACGCCCGCCAGGCGCCGAAAGTCTCCTTCTGACCCTGAGCCATGGCCCACCCCGGTTTTTTTCAGCGCCAGGCGCACGCCCGGCGCAACACCGGCCTGCTGGTGTTTCTGTTCCTCAGCGCCGTCATCCTGATCACCCTGGCCGTCTGCCTGGTCGGCTACCTGGTGACACGGAGTGAAACCTCCTCCCTGCCCTTTCACCATTGGCTGCTGTCGTCGCACGGGCTGATCACCGCCGGCGTCGTGGTAGGCCTGATCGGCACGGGTTCGCTGGTTCGCTGGGCGGACCTGGCCGACGGTGGCGAGCGGGTGGCACGAATGGTCGGAGCCCGTCTGATCGACCCGGACACCCGCGACCCGGACGAGCGCAAGCTGCGCAACATCGTTGAGGAGATGGCCATCGCCAGCGGTGTCCCGGTCCCCCAGCTCTATGTCATGGACCAGGAAGCCGGCATTAACGCCTTCGTCGCCGGCTACACCCCGGGCGAGGCGGTTATGGTGGTCACCCACGGTGCCCTGGCCCAGCTCACCCGGGACGAACTGCAGGGCGTGGTCGGGCACGAATTCAGCCATATCCTCAACGGCGACATGCGGATCAACGTGCGGCTGATCGCCCTGCTGGCCGGGATTCTGATGATTGGCCAGATCGGCGGCTTCCTGGTGCGGGCCTCGTTCCACCGGGGCTCCCGCTCGAACCGCGACAACCGCGCCCAGGCCGGTCTGGGCGCGGTGGGCCTGGCACTGCTGGTGATCGGCTACGTCGGGGTGTTCTTCGGGCGGCTGATCCAGGCGGCGGTGTCCCGGCAGCGGGAGCTGCTCGCGGATGCCTCCTCGGTCCAGTTCACCCGTAATCCGGAAGGGATTGGCGGCGCCCTGTTCAAGATCGGTCTGCACGGAGGCTATCTGGAAAGCACCCGCCATGCCAGCGACATGAACCACATGTGCTTTGGCGAAGCCACCCGCATGACGTTCAGTGCGCTGCTGGCCTCCCATCCTCCCATCGAGGAGCGGATCCAGAAAATCCAGCCCGGGCTGCTCGCCCGTCTGCGCAGCCGGCTCAGGGACACTCACCCCAGCGCCGAACTGAGCCCGTCCGTAACGGCGCAGCCGCAAGCGACACGGCTGGGGGATATCGCCCGCCAAGCCTATGAGCCGGTCCGGGCCGCGAGCATGTCCCCCATCGCCCGGGCAGCCCCCGTCCCCGCTCGGTCACTGTCACAGCAGGTGGGTACCGTCAGCCAGGACAGCGAACGCTACGCCACCCGCTTTCTGGAGCAGCTGCCAGCCACATTCCGGACCCTGCTCTACACCCGGGCCGGCGCGGTACAGCTGTGCTACGCGCTTCTGATCGGGCACCTTCCCCGGGAGGAGCAGAAGGCTCAGCTGGCGCTGCTTCCGGAGCATCCGGTGCTGGGGCCCCAACCAGAGCTGCTCGCCAAACTGCGGCCGACCCTGGCCAGCCTCGGTGAAGGCGTCCGCTTCCCAGCCCTGGAGCTGGCCATGCCCGCGTTGCGCAAGCTGGACCCGGAAGAGCGCCGGACCCTGATCGCCAATGTCCGCCGCCTCGCCGCGGCTGACCAGAAAATTTCTTTGTTCGAACTGGCCCTGACCAGCTTCCTGGCCCGCCATCTGGAGCGGCAGGCCGGCCAGGCGGTGCCGGTCCGTTACCGCGCCTACAAACCGGTGCTGCCCGCCATACGCAAACTGCTGAGCCTGATGGCAAAGGCGGGAAGCCGGACCCAGGACGAGGCCAACACCCTGTACCGGGAAGCCATTTCGGGGTTCATGACTTGGCGGGAAGAAGAGGCGCCAGGCGTGGAAAAGGTCACCATGCGCCAGCTGCAGGAGGCTTTGACCGCTCTGAACCGCCTGTCGCCCCTGCTCAAGCCGGCGGTCATCGATGCCTGTGCCCACTGCGTCAGCCACGATGGCCAGGTCGAGCCCAGGGAGTACGAGCTGATGCGGTTGATCGCCGACCAGCTCGACTGCCCCATGCCGCCTCTGTGAGACGGCGTCTATTCGAGGGTGGGAGACTGGAACAGGGATTCGATGGGCGGGCGCTCTCCGCGCTCGGGCAGGCCCAGTTTTTCCCGGATGCCCAGGTTCACCTCCCAAAGTGTCCGGTACTTGCCATCGGTGGCGGCGGTGGATTCCGCCTTGTCGAGCATGATTGTCGGGCGCAGGAACACCAACAGGTTGCGCTTCACCCGCCGCTCCGACTCCGATGAAAACAGGCGCCCGAGCACCGGGATATCGCCCAGCAGGGGCACCTTGCTGCGGGTGACCTGAAGGTCGTCCCGGGTGAGGCCGCCCAGCACGATGGTTTCGCCGTCGTCCGCCAGCACGGTGGTCTTGATCTCACGCTTGTTGGTGACGATGTCCGAGGCGTCCTCGATGCTGTCCGCCACGCTTTCGGTGGTCTGCTCCACCACCAAGCGCACCAGCCCGTCGGCGCTGATGGTGGGCGTCACTTTCAGGGTCAGGCCGACGTCCCGCCGCTCAATGGTGGTGAACGGGTTGCTTGCGCTGTCCCCGGTCTGGGTGTATTCGCCGGTGCGGAACGGCACGTTCTGGCCCACGGTAATCTCCGATTCCTGATTGTCCAGGGTAATGATGCTGGGCGTGGACAACAAATTCGCCGCGCTCGAGGTGGCCAGCGCCTGGATCAGCACGCCCCAGCTGATGCCCCCCTCGTTACGCTCACCGGCCCCCAGGGTAATCCCCCCCAGTGCCGGCGTGATGGCCGACTCGTTGAGAATCGCCGTCAGAACATCGCCAAGGCTGCGTCCCACGTTACCGAAGTTGGTACCCACCACCGGCGTCGAGCCACCGGACTCGTCGCCGGCCGCGAACTGAACGCCCAGATCCTGCCCCAGTTCATCGCTGATCTCGACAATGGCGGCCTCGATCATGACCTGAGCCCGGCGGATGTCCAGTTGCTCCACAATCTGCTCCGCCTCCTGCATCAGGGACGGCTCCCCCCGAACCACCAGGGCATTCAGGCCTTCGTCCGCGAACACCGAGAAGCTGCTGTTCGGGCGCGCCCCCGAAGCCCCGGAGCCGGACGCACCGACGGAATTTTCCTTGACCCGCTCGCCCATCACCCCTTTCAGAATCTCCGTGAGATTCTTGGCATCGGCGTGTTTGAGGCGAATCACCTTGGTGGTGCCTCCGCTGGCGGACGGCTGATCCAGCTGGCGAATCAGCCCTCGCATCTTGTCCCGGAAGGTCTCGTCGCCCCGCAGGATCAACCGGTTGCTGCGTTCATCGGCGGTCACGCTGTATTTACGGGCGGCATTCTCGCCCCCGGCGCGCCCCAGTTCATCGGGTGCCAGCTCCTGCAGCAGCGTCACCATGTCACCCACCCAGGCTTCTTTCAAGTGGATCACCTCCACCTCGTACTTGGAGGGGCTGTCCAGCTCACGGACAATCTGTTCGATCCTCTGGATATTGGCGGCATGGTCACTGACGATCAGAGCATTGGCGGCGGCCACGCCGGCCAGGTGGCCATACTTGGCCACCAGCGGCCGCAGAATGGGCACCAGTTCCAGAGCATTGGCGTTGTCAATCTGAATCACCCGGGTGATCAGCTGTTCCGAGGGCACGTCCGGAAACCGGGACAGGGATTCGGCGGACTGCTTGGCATCCACCTGCTGCACCACCTTGATCACTTCCTCGCCGGGAATGGCGGTGAAGCCATGAACGTTCAGGACCGCCAGGAACAGGTCATAGATCTCGTCCTTGTTCATGGGCGCGCTGGACAGCACCGTCACCTTGCCTTTGACTCGCGGGTCCACCACAAAGCTGTAACCGGTGATGTCGGCGACCTGGGTCACGAACGCACGGATGTCGGCATCCTTCAGGTTCAGGCGCCAGGTTTCTTCCTGGCCATGGGCCAGGGACATCAGAGAAAAGAGCAGCCACAGCGCGAGGGCCCGTAGCAAAGTCGTCTTATGGTTATGCATCTGGCGTTTTCGTCCTGTATCGTGAGCCCCGATCAGCGCCACTGCTCGGGGATGGCATAGCTGACGGTCAGGAGCGTTCCGTCCCGTTCAATCTCGATTTCCAGCTGGGGCTGATCCCGCCAGCTTTCCAGCAGCGCCTTGTCCTGTTCCAGGTCGCCCAGCCGCTGGCCGTTGATCGCGGTGATCACGTCCCCAGCCTGTAGGTTGAGGGCGTTCAGCATCGCGCTGGAGCCGTCATAGACGTAACCGGACTGCCCCGAATCGTCAACCGGACGCAGGCCGTAACTGGCAAGGGCGGCGAGCCCCTGGGTATCCAACTGCTCCCGCGCGGCCGAAAGGAACGCATCGGGCGAGGATTCTGCCGGTTCCTCGGCCGCTTCCGCAACCACTCCGGCCGACTCGGACTCTTCGAACGTCAGTGACTCGTAGCGGCCACCACGGCGGATCAGGATGCGACCGGCCTCCACTTCCGCCAGTTCCGCGTTGCCCGGCAGCAGCTCACCGACCCGGTAGTAGGCCGTTTCTCCGTTGCTTCCTGCAACTATAGCACCGGACGCTTCCGGACGGGGGCCCACCAAAACGCCCTCCAGACGCAGGCGCAGTCGGGTTTCCGGGGCCGAACGCCTGACGGCTTCCTGCACGCCGGCCTCGACCCTGGGACGCCCGAAAAATGTGTAACTGGCCATCGGATAGGCCTCCACCCGGCCTGGCCCGGGCGTTCCGACCTCCGGTGCCGGCGGCGGAACCGGCCGCTCCTGCCAGGCGAGAGTCCAGGTGACTCGGGCCAGCACCACCCCCAGATACAACACCAGCGCCAGCAACAGCAGGTTGGCCAGCCCCCTTGCGAGGGCGGCCTGGGGGATTCCCGACGTCTTGGCCACCGTCACAGCCCTCCCGGCACCAGGGGTTGGCGCACCCGGAACACCACGTCGGAAGGACGGGCGGCATCGGACCAGGGCTGACCGGCTAGGTCCACCATCCGTTTGTAGACGCGAATGTCCATCATGCCGTCCCAGGAAACCTGAACGTCCGCCGCGGGGCCGGGGGCCTCCGCGGCCCTTACCGACAGGGAGACCCCGCCTGGGCGCCGGGTCATTTCCGCGAGCATGGGCGGAAAATCCGCCGCTCCCACCTGTCCGGCCATGGGCCACGTGACTCTCCCCCCGCCCCAGCGCGCCAGACCGTCGGCCTCGGACAGGCTCCGGTCCCGCCAAACCAGGTGCAGGCGCTCCACATCCACCGCGCCCTCGATCATGGCGCCGCCACTGCGGCGAATCAGGTCTTCGAACTCGGCAACATCCACCCGGCCCCGCGCGTCCAGGGAGCCTGCTCCCGGCCAAGTCAGGGTCAGATGCCCCTCCAGGTGGGAGCGGACGGAATCCAGCCGCACTTCCAGTGGCAAACTGAGCCCCGTCAGCGACGGCGCGCCGAGCCCCCAGGTTACCCGAACCGGATAGCCCAGCACTTCAAGCCCAGCCGCGCCTTCCCAGAGCGTACCGGAGACTTGGCGCACCGAAACCTGTGACGGCAGCCGGACATGGCCGGAGGCCTGCTGCCAAAGCCAGCCTGCGGGCACCCAGATCACCAGGGCGACCAGGTAGGTCACCAGGCCCAGGAGCAACAGCCCCATCAATTTGCCCAGGCGAAAAAAACGTGTCGGCTTGGCGTCACTCATTCACTCATACACACGAAAGACCGGAAGCCGAGTCTAACAAAGCCCCCCGACAAGTTCATGACAAAAAACAAAAACCCCGCGCCGGTGTGAACCAGCGCGGGGTTTGGGTTTGGCTCGTGCCGCGCCTTTGCGGGCGCGGCAGGGTCCAAGCCGGTCGGCGTTACATCATGCCGCCCATGCCGCCCATGTCGGGCATGCCGGCAGCCGCCGGTTTCTCGTCTTCCGGCAGGTCGGACACCATGGCTTCGGTGGTGATGATCAGGGAAGCCACGGAGGCTGCGGCCTGCAGGGAAGAGCGGGTGACCTTGGCCGGATCCAGGATACCCATTTCCAGCATGTCGCCGTACTCTTCGGTCGCAGCGTTGAAGCCAAAGGCACCTTCGCCTTCACGCACCTTGGCCACGACAACGGAGGGCTCGCCACCTGCGTTGTATACGATCTGACGCAGCGGAGCTTCCATCGCCCGGCGCAGGATGTTAACACCGGCTTTCTGCTCTTCGTTGATGGCGTCCACCTTGTCCAGAGCGTCGATGGCACGGATCAGGGTCACACCACCACCCGGTACGATGCCTTCTTCAACCGCAGCGCGGGTGGAGTGCAGAGCATCCTCAACGCGGGCTTTCTTCTCCTTCATTTCCACTTCGGAGCCAGCACCCACCTTGATGACGGCCACACCGCCCGCCAGCTTGGCCACACGCTCTTGGAGCTTCTCCTTGTCGTAGTCGGAGGTGCTCTCTTCGATCTGCTTGCGGATCTGCTCGACGCGAGCCTGGATGTCGGCTTCCGCGCCCGCACCGCCGATGATGGTGGTGTTTTCCTTGGTGACGGTTACGCGCTTAGCGGTACCCAGGTCATCCAGGGTGGTGTTCTCCAGGGTCAGGCCCACTTCTTCGGAGATCACGGTACCACCGGTCAGGATGGCGATGTCCTGCAGCATTTCCTTGCGACGGTCACCAAAGCCCGGCGCTTTTACGGCGCTGACCTTGACGATGCCGCGCATGTTGTTGACCACCAGGGTCGCCAGGGCTTCACCCTCGATGTCCTCGGCGATGATCTGCAGCGGCTTGCCAGCTTTGGCCACAGCTTCCAGGACCGGCAGCAGTTCGCGGATGTTGGAGATCTTCTTGTCAACGAGCAGGATGTACGGATCCTCCAGCTCAGCGGACATGTTCTCCTGGTTGTTGATGAAGTACGGGCTCAGGTAGCCACGGTCGAATTGCATACCTTCGACCACTTCCAGCTCGTCTTCCAGGCCACGGCCTTCCTCGACGGTGATGACACCTTCCTTACCCACACGCTCCATAGCCTCGGCGATGATCTTACCGATGGACTCGTCGCCGTTGGCAGAGATGGTGCCAACCTGGGCAATCATGCGGCTGTCGTCGCAGGGCTTGGCCATGTCGCGGATGGCCTTGACGGCCTCGGCGGTGGCCTTGTCGATGCCGCGCTTGAGGTCCATCGGGTTCATGCCGGCGGTAACGGCCTTGATGCCCTCGTTGACGATGGCCTGAGCCAGAACGGTTGCGGTGGTGGTACCGTCACCGGCGGTGTCGTTGGCCTGGGAAGCCACTTCCTTCACCATCTGGGCGCCCATGTTTTCGAACTTGTCTTTCAGTTCGATTTCCTTGGCCACGGACACACCGTCCTTGGTCACGTTCGGCGCGCCAAAGGACTTGTCGAGCACCACATTCCGACCTTTCGGGCCCAGAGTGACCTTCACGGCGTCCGCCAGGATGTTAACACCCTTGACCATGCGCTTACGGGCGCTGTCACCGAATTTAACGTCTTTTGCTGCCATATCGTCTATTCCTGTTCGTTAAACCGAATGTCTGTCGTTCGAATGAAGGACTGTTCGTTCGGATCGCCCCGCGATCAGTCTTCGAGCACGCCGTAGATTTCGCTCTCGCTCATGATGAGCAGTTCTTCACCGTCGATCTTCACGGTATTGCCGGCATACTGACCGAACACCACGGTGTCACCCACCTTGACGGCCAGAGCGCGGGTTTCGCCATTGTCCAGGATCCGGCCGTTACCGACGGCGAGCACTTCACCTTGGGAAGGTTTTTCCTTGGCGTTACCCGGCAGCACGATGCCACCTGCGGTTTTCTCTTCTTCTTCCTTGCGGCGTACGACAACACGATCGTGTAGCGGACGAATTTTCATTGCTCGGTTTCTCCAGTAGTCAGATTAATGTGGCAATGACAGTTGCTGTTGAACCGCCTGCACAGTGCCCTGCCCAGGCGCATTGCCCGGCTGTCCATGCCGGCTGACGCACAGCCAGAAACAGCCTGCAACGAACTTGTGCAACTTAAATGGGGATGCCCAAGGGCATTTCAACACCCCGAATAAAAAATTTTTTCACTTTTTTTCGAGCCGGTCGTGATCCCGCTCGGTATGCTCCCGATACTCCCCTTCGATGATGTCGCCCTCCCCTCCGGAGCGGAACGGGCCACCCCCGGCACGGAAGTAAAAGGCCCGGGTCTGCCCCGACACCCGCAGACGCTTGAGAGCCCGGGCCGCCAGCCAGTGCCGGGTTCCGGGCAGCAGGCAGAGGAAACCGGCGGCGTCGGTGATGAACCCCGGTGTCAGCAGGAGCGCCCCGCCCACCGCCAGAATCAGCCCCTCGGCCACCTCCCGCGCCGGCAGTTCGCCGCTGTTCAGGCGCTCATTCGCCCGCAGCAGGGTCGCCAGCCCCTGCTGGCGCAACAGCCAGGCTCCCATGACTGCCGTCAGCAGCACCAGAGCCACGGTATTAAGGACACCGATCAGACTGCCAACCTTGATCAGGACAGCCATCTCGGCGATGGGCAAGACAATAAAAAGCAACAGAAAAACTGGCATGAAAACCCCAATGGCAAAGGGTGTGTTCAGGGCGCCTCTGATATACTCGGACACCTCGACAACAACAGCCGGTACACGGCCTTTATCCCGGGCTCCGGCCACGGGCAACACCGGGCACACAGTCATTGCACAAATCACTCACTGTTGATGAATTGAGGGCAAACCATGAAACTTCAAGATTCCGTGATTGCAATTACCGGCGGTGGCCAGGGCCTCGGTCGGGCCATGGCTGAATATCTGGCGGCCCGGGGCGCCCGTCTGGCGTTGATCGACTTGGTACCGGAAACGCTCGACGAGGCCGTGGAGGCGTGCGTCAGGGCCGGCGGCGAGGCACGGGCCTATCTGTGCAACGTCGCCCGGGAAGAGGAGGTGGCGAAAACCTTCGAAACCATTGCCCACGATTTCGGCCAGCTCAACGGCCTGATCAACAATGCCGGCATTTTGCGTGACGGTTTTCTGATTAAGGCCCGGGACGGCAAGGTGGAACGGCGCATGGAATTGTCCCAATGGCAGGCGGTGATCGACGTCAACCTCACCGGGGTATTCCTGTGCGCCCGCGAAGCGGCGACCCAGATGGTCCAGACCGGCAGCCAGGGCGTGATCATCAACATTTCGTCCATTTCCCGGGCCGGCAACATGGGGCAGTCCAACTACTCCGCAGCCAAGGCCGGCGTAGCCGCGCTGGTGCCGGTCTGGGCCAAGGAACTCGCCCGCCACGGTATCCGTTGCATGGGCATCGCCCCGGGCTTCATTGAAACCGAGATGACCGCGTCCATGAAGCCGGAGGCACTGGAGAAGATGACCGCGGGCATTCCGCTCAGGCGCATGGGCAAGCCGGAGGAAATTGCCTCCGCCGCTGCGTTCATTTTCGAGAACGACTATCTGTCCGGGCGCATCATCGAGGTGGACGGCGCGCTGCGCCTGTGACGCCGGGCCGGGGCAATGGGGGCGCAGCCCTCATTGCCAGCCAAACCGCGCCATCGATACCCGGCCGTTGACGACCTCCACCCCTTCCTCCGCTAACAGGCGAACCTGTCGCCGAAAGGCCTCGCTGTCCGCCGGAAAGGCAATCTGGCCGTTGCTCCGGATCACCCGGTACCAGGGCACCGAATGCCCCGGCGGCAACCGGCCGAGGGCGCGCCCGACAAACCGGGCCTGCCGCCCCAGCCCCGCCATGGCGGCGACCTGGCCGTAACCGGCCACCCGGCCTTTCGGAATCGCCAGCACCACCTGCCAGATCCTCTGTTCCTTGCTGGGCTCCTCCATCAGGACCTCTCCTGCCGAACCACGGGATCCGGGGCCAGGGTATCCAGGCGCCGGCCCCGGCGCATCAGAAACAGGACCAACAGGATGGCCGGCCCCCCCATGAGTGCGGACATGGTGAAGAAACCGGCATAGCCGAAGGCCTCCACCAGAAGCCCGGAAAAACCGCCGAGAAACTTGCCCGGCAAGGTCATCAGCGAACTGAACAGCGCATACTGGGTGGCAGTGAACGAGGCACTGGTCATACCGGAGAGCCAGGCGATCAGTGCCACGTTGGCAATGCCTCCGCTGAGGTTGTCGGCACTGACCACCAGCGCCAGAGTAACGATGTTCGGCGGATACTGGGCCAGCAGTACAAACAGCAGATTGGTGGCGGCGGTCATCACCGCTCCGGCCAGCAGGACCCGGCGAACGCCATAGCGCACCACCAGCACGCCGCCCAGCAAGGAGCCGCCGATGGTCATGAAAAAGCCGAACACCTTGGTGACGTCCGCGACCTGGGTCTTGGTGAAGCCCAGGAAATTGAGGTAGAAGGGATTGGCCATCACCCCCATGGCGATGTCCGACACCCGGTACAGCGCCACCAGAGCCAGGATCGCCAGCGCCAGCTCCCGGTAACGTTGGAAAAAGTCCAGGAACGGGCCGGCGACCGCCGCGTAGAACCAGCCGGCCAAGCGAGCCAGCCTGGGAGGCAGGTCCGCGCGCCGGGCCGCTTCCCGCTCAATGTGATGGGCGATGTCGCCGGCAACGGCGTAGTGGTTCACCGCCGGCTCGCGAGCCACCAGAATGGTCAGCATGCCTACGCCCACCAGCACCGCCATCGTCTCGTAGGACACCTGCCAACTCCAGAACTCCGCCAGATACAGGGCCCCGGCCCCGGCCACCAGCAGGGCCAGCCGATAACCGAAGATATAGGTGGCCGCGAGTGCCGCCTGCAGACGTTCCTCGGCGATCTCGATGCGGTAGGCATCGATACCAATGTCCTGGGTGGCCGAGGAGAACGCCACCAGCAGCCCCCACAACGCCAGCCGCTCCGGATGCGCCACCGCATCCACCTGAGCCATGGCATACAACCCGGTGGCAATGCCGGCCTGGGCCAGCAGAATCCAGCTGCGCCGCTTGCCCAGTAGCCGGTCCAGCAGCGGCAGACGCAGGCGATCGACCACCGGCGCCCAGAACACTTTGATGGAATAGGTCATGCCCAACCAGCTGAAGAAACCGATGGTGGCGGTTTCCACCCCGACATCCGCCAGGCGGGCGTTGAGGGTGGAGAACACCAGAAGGAAAGGCAGGCCCGCCGAGAACCCCAGAAACAGCAAAGCAATGACTTGCCACCGGGTATAGGTGTGCAGTACGTCCCGGATCAGGATACGGCGGGCTTCGGAAAGGATAGCGGGCCTCCCGTCAATCCCGGAAGTTGTTGAACTGCAGCGGCAGATCCAGCTCCGCCTCGCGCAGCATGGCGATCACCGCCTGAAGGTCATCCCGCTTTTTGCCGGTCACCCGGACCTTGTCGCCCTGGATCGCGGCCTGAACCTTCATTTTCTGATCCTTGATCATCTTGACGATCTTTTTGGCCATGTCCGTTTCGATGCCCTGTTTCAGGGTAAAGTGCTGTTTCACCAGCTTGCCGGCCTTGCTGTCACCGTCCTCCGCCAGGGCACGGACGTCGATGTTGCGCTTGGCGAAGGCCATCCGCAGCATGTCCTTGAGCTGTTCCAGCTGGAACTCCTGCTCCGCGCTGAGGGTAATCCGGGAATCCTCCAGCTCGATGCCCGCCTCCACGTTCTTGAAATCCCAGCGGTTACCCAGCTCCCGACGGGCTTGGTCGACCGCATTTGTGACCTCGTGCATGTCGATTTCGGAAACAATGTCAAAAGAAGGCATGGTCGTCATTCTCCAGGGGGCGCGCAAGCGTATACTGGCGCCACAGGTTCTATCCCAAAACGCCGCAAATCATAACAAGAGCCGGCAGACACCGCACGTGACAATGGACGGATAAACAAGCAGGACTCCATGCCCAACCTCGACCTTCCCATCCTCGTCGTCGACGACGCCAAGTTCAGCAGCATGGTGGTCAGCCGCACGCTCCGCAATGCCGGCTACCGCGATGTCCGTATCGCCAACAACGCCCGAACCGCCCTGCAACAAATGGAGCAGCGCCCGGTGAGCGTATTGATCGCAGACTGGCTGATGCCGGAAATGGACGGCCTGGAACTGACCGATCAGGTACGCCAACAGGACGAACAGAACAATCACTACACCTACGTCATTTTGCTGACTGCCCGGGAGAGCGTCGAGGCTCTGTCGGAAGCCTTCGACCGGGGCGTGGACGACTTCATCTACAAGTCCGACATGACCAAGCAGCTGATCCCCAGGGTGTTCGCCGCCGATCGCATGGCCGACCGTCAGAACACGCTGCTGCAGGCCAACGCGCGGCTGATCGAGAACAATCGGGAACTGGCCAGCACCAACATCATCGACCTGGAAACCGGCCTGTGCAACAGCCGGTACAGCCGCCAGCGACTGGACAAGATCCTGCGCCGCCCCTCCAGCCCTGCCCCCGACTTCCGCTATACTCGGCCTGACACAAAACCAAAAACCGCGAACCCGCATGACCACCCTTGGAACCGCCTCCGTGGCCGCCCTGCGCCAGTACGTCCGAGCCGCCGAAGCCGCCGGCCTCGACACCGCGCCGCTGTTTGCCGAAGCCGGCCTCAGTACCGACATCCTGGCCACCGATGACGGCCGGATCAACGGCGAGCAATTCCAGGATTTCATCCGCGTTCTGGTTGAGCGGACTGGGAACCCGATCCTTGGGCTGGAAACCGGAGACTTCGTGCAGCCCGGCTCCTACAGCGTGCTCGGCTACATCACCATGAGCTGTTCCACCCTGGGAGAAGCCGTCGCCCGGATCGCTCCGTTCGAACGGCTGGTGGGCGACATGGGCACCACGCGCCTGGCCATCCAGCGGGACACCATCACCCTGTCCTGGAGCTGCCGGTACACCGACCCGCGTGTGCGCATGCACATGGTGGACAACGTCTTTGCCTCCTGGATCAACTACGCCCGCTGGCTGGCAGACACCCAAACCGCCGCCCCCGATCGGGTGTGCCTACGACGGCCGTCCCCCGGCGCCAACCTGGAACCGGCCTACCGCCAGCGTTGGCGGTGCCCGGTCGTTTTCAACTCGGAACAGGACAGCGTCTGCTTTCCGGCAGCACTGCTGGCAACCCGATTGCGGCAACCGGATCCCCAGCTGCGCAAGACACTGGAGGCTCACGCTCTCTCGCAACTGGCCGCGCTGGACACCGACACGGACCTGACCTCCCGGGTGAAAGCCAGCATTCAGAAACAGCTTCGCCAGGGCATCACCCGGCAGGACATGGTGGCGGAGGACCTGGGGATGACCAGCCGGACGCTGCAGCGGAAGCTGAGTCAGGAAGGCGTAACGTATCAGCGTTTACTGGATGAGGTTCGGCAACAGATGGCCGAGGACTACCTGGCCAATACGGAGATGGCGATTCCGGATATCGCCCTCAGGCTGGGGTACAGTGAAACCACGTCGTTTCACCGCAAATTCAAGGCGGTCAAAGGCATGACGCCGGGCGAGTTTCGGCAAAGCAACGTCAGTACAAAAAACTGAACGATCAAGGTCGGTGCCGGCTCCCGGAAACGTGGAGCGCCAGGGATGGCGCGACCGAGCCCTACATGGATGTATTTACGGGCGTTTTCCGGGAGCCGGCACTGACCTTGGTCCGGCAGCTAAACTAGATCTTAAAGCTTGCGCCCCTTACCGGCGGCAATGCGCAGCCGCAGCGCGTTCAGCTTGATGAAGCCCTCGGCATCCTTCTGGTTGTAGGCGCCCTGATCTTCCTCGAAGGTGGCGATCTTCTCGTCGAACAGGGAGTCCTCGGACTTGCGGCCAACCACATCCACGTTGCCCTTGTACAGCTTCAGACGCACGGTGCCGTTGACGTATTCCTGGGTGGTGTCGATCAGGGCCTGCAGCGCCTTGCGCTCCGGCGACCACCAGTAGCCGTTGTAAATGATCTCGGCGTAACGCGGCATCAGGCTGTCCTTCAGGTGCGCCACTTCCCGGTCCAGGGTGATGGACTCGATGGCACGATGGGCACGCAGCATCACGGTACCGCCCGGCGTTTCATAACAGCCACGGGATTTCATGCCCACGTAGCGGTTTTCGACGATATCGATCCGACCGATGCCGTTGGCGCCGGCGACTTTGTTCAGGTGCTCCAGCACCTCGTGCGGCTTCATTTCCTGGCCGTCAACAGCCACGATGTCACCTTTGCGGTAGGTCAGCTCGATGTAGGTCGGCTGATCCGGTGCCTTCTCCGGCGACACGCTCCAGCGCCACATATCGTCCTCGGCCTCGGCCCAGGGATCCTCCAGGTTCATGCCCTCGTAGGAAATGTGCAGCAGGTTGGCATCCATGGAGTAAGGGCTTTTGCCTTTTTTCTTCTCAACCGGGATGCTGCGCTCGTCGCAGTACGCCAGCAGCTTCTCACGGGAATTCAGGTCCCACTCGCGCCAAGGGGCGATCACTTTGATACCGGGCTTGAGCGCATAGGCACCCAGCTCGAAGCGCACCTGGTCGTTGCCCTTGCCGGTAGCGCCGTGGGAAATGGCATCGGCACCGGTTTCGTTGGCAATCTCCACCAGGCGCTTGGCGATCAGCGGGCGGGCAATGGAGGTACCCAACAGGTACTCCCCTTCATAGACGGTATTGGCCCGGAACATCGGGAACACATAGTCACGCACGAACTCCTCGCGCAGGTCCTCAATATAGATTTCCTTGACCCCCAGCGCTTCCGCCTTGGCCCGTGCCGGCTCCACTTCCTCGCCCTGACCAATGTCGGCGGTGAAAGTCACCACCTCGCAGTTGTAGGTATCCTGCAACCACCGGACGATCACGGACGTATCCAGACCACCGGAATAGGCCAGCACCACCTTTTTGATATCAGACATGCCCTTGCTCCAGACTGAACAGAATGGATGTGTGAAAAACAGGAGCGATATTGTACGGGAGAGCGGGGGGAATGGCTATTCAGCCATCCGCATGGGCAGCCCGCCCCACCGCGGCAACCGGTGGGGCACCGAGCCCAGGGAACGATCAGACGGCTTCGGACGGCTGAGTGACAACTTCCTCGCGAATGCCGTCCCAGCCTTCCTTGATGACCCGCAGCAGCTCCGCCACTTCGTCCAGCTTGGCCGGGTCGTTCTTGGCATTGGCCTCGAACAGGGTTCGCTCCATGTAGTCATAGAGGGCTTCCAGCCGCGCCGCCAGCTCGCCGCCCTTTTCGAAATCCAGGAAGCTGCGCAGCCCACCAATGATCTCAATGGCCTTGGTGATCAGCTTGCCTTTGCCGGCGTAGTCTTTCGCCTGCATGCGGGCCTTGGCCATGTTGATCCGCTCCAGCGCGCCATCGTAGAGCAGCTGGATCAACTTGTGCGGGTCCGCATCGGTGATGCTGGTCTGGGTGTTGACCCTTTGGTATGCCTGCAAACCGTTCATATCAAACCTCTTGGTTGCTCACTGATCCTGCGATCAGTTGTTGTTCCGATTGTTCTGCGGAGCCAGGGCCGCCAGTTGCTGGGTCACGTAGTCGCCCGTGCTGTTGAGCTGAGAAATCAGCGAATCCGCAGCGGTAAACTGGGCCACCAGACGTGCACGGTAGGCGTCCATCCGCTCTTCCAGCCTGGCCTGGCTTTCCGCAATACGCTCCAGTTCCCCGCTCAGGCTGTTGGTCTTAGCCTCAATCAAGCCGTCGGCGCCCACCATGCTGGTAATAAGGTCCACGGTACGTTCGGCGACGCCCTCAACAAAGGTAATCGATCCACGACTGCCTGTCTGGTCACCGAGGATACGCACCTGCAATCCCGAGGCACCGCCCTGCCCGCTCGACAGGTACAGCACTTGGCCGTCGCCCTCGGCAGCCACGCCATCGATGGTGCCCGCCACATCCACTCCGGACACGGCGGTAGCGGTGTCGAGCCCAAATGCCGCAGCATCGTCCGCCGAAACCAGAGTCACTGACGAATCACTGCCATAGGTGGAGGACGTAAACACCAACCGTCCGCTGCCATCAAGATCCGCCTGCACCGAGACCCCGGCGGCGTTCAGCGCGTTATTGCCGTCAATCTGCTCCTGTATTTCCGCCCTCAGATCCTCGGCGGTTGCGTAGGTTTGTTGAGTCAACTGCAGGGTGACGCTTACGTCGTTGTTCACGCTCAACGTCAGTACATCGTTGCTGTCGTCAATGGTCATCCCCGCCAACGCTGAGCCCGCCGTGAGCGTCCCCCGGGTAGCGGCCTGGGTGACGTTGATTGCGTAGGTGCCGGGTTCGGTATTCACACCGCTGCGGACAAACTCGACCTGGCTGTCCGTTGTCCGGCCCTGCTCTGCAAACAACGCCGTCACGTCGTCCGGATTGTTCTTGAGCTGCTCTTCGAACTTTTCGCGATCAAACTGCAGGCCACCGGTTTCAAAGTTGGTGGTAATGCCAACATCCGCCAGGCTTCGCACATTCGCATTCTCCAGGCCGGGGACCACCCGGGTGAGGATTTGCCGCAACTGGTTCTGAATGGTGCGCACCGTGCTGTCGCCGGTCAGCAGGCCGCCGACACCCGCCTCGGCATTGAAACCGGCGAGGCTGTCAATGGTGGACTGGAGGGCGTTGAATTTGTCCACGAAACCCTGAACACGATCCGCAACGGCGCCGAAATCCTGCTCTACTTTGATCGTGGCGGAGCCAGTCTCGGAGATGCTGAACGTGAGCCCGTCGATCACATTTTCAAAGTCATTCGTGGCCCGGGTAACTTCAACGCCATTGATGCTCATCACCGCATCGGTCGCGGTGATGGTTTCCTCAAGGCCCGCGCCCGGGTCCATATCCCCATTAAAGGCAAACCGGGATAACCCCTGGTTGTCGGTGTCGGTACCCTGGTTGTCGCCCGATACGGTGATACTGACGGCGTTGGCGGTGCCCGTTTCGTCGGCAGAAAGCACCAGCCGATAACCGTTGCCGGTGTCGATCACACCTGCCGACACACCGGCATCCGCATCGTTGATCGCATTCGCCAAACCCTGAAGCGTGTCGTTGCTGCTGTCGATGGTCACGTTGGTGACCTTGTCACCCACCGTCAGAGTCAGCGTGCCCCGCCCGACGCTGGTGGCGTCACGGTCGGCAAACACATCTCGGGACGCCAGCGCCTGCGCTGTGGCCAGGCTGGTCACATCCACACTGTAAGTTCCACGGCTGGCCTTGGTGCTATCGACCGACACCGCAATGCTGTCGTTCGAGGAGCTGGCGGAAAACGCCTTGAGATTGTCCGGCGCGCTGAGCTGACGCATTGGCAAGCGCAGCTCCGTTACCGCGCTACGAAGCTTGCCGTAGGCGGAAATCAGCGCCTGTGTCTGTTCGGTTTTCTGCGTCAGTCGCTCTTCGGTGGGTGCGCGTTCGGCCTGCACCAACTGATCCACGAGATCAGCCGTCAAGACCCCCGACCCTATACCCAGCGATGAAATGGTTGCCATGTTCGTGCCTCCTCAGGAGGGCGCCTGTATCCATTGCTCAGCTGTTCAGTTTATCGGCAGCAAGCGGCAAAACTTTGCCTTTCTGGCCCGGCTTTTTGTTACAACACGTAACCCGTGCCCACAGCCTCAAAACGACAAACACCGCCGCCCCTCGCGGGTACGGCGGTGCTGAACTACCGTTGCTTTCATCGGGCAGAAGCGGCAAACCTCTACACTTTGATGTTAAACAACGTCAGCGGTTCATCCTGCTGCAATTTTTCTGCCAACCTCAATGCTACTTCGTCCGGAATCTGGCGAATCACTTCCTGCGTTTCCTGATCGACCACCCTCACGATGGTCTGGCCCAGGTCGTTGTCCACCTCGAACTGCAGATCCCGCTGCACACTCTGAACAAAGTCGTTCAGTTGACTGACCGCGTCGTCCAGCGCCTCCCGCTGGGCTTCATTGCGCGCCTCAAGCCGCTCGGCTTTGGACACCTCCGAAGCCGCCTGCGAGCTCTGGCTCTGACTGACCACGACCGACGAACCAGCAAGGTCGGAGGCAATTTTGCCCTCGGCCTGAGATGACGAATTTGCCCGAGCCGGAGTCTGCGAACTGGTGCGCACCAGCTTCAGATCCGGGCTGTTCAGGTTTACGTCATTCATAGCATCACCTCGCTATCCTGAAACGGCGTCAAGCCGGAACCCGAAGGTTCCGGCTGTTACCGTTGGCCTTACTGCAGGAGGGACAGCACCTGCTGCGGCCGGGCATTGGCCTGGGCCAGCACGGAGATACCGGCCTGCTGCAGCACCTGGGCCTTGGCCAGATTTGCGGTTTCGGAGGCAAAGTCCGCATCCAGAATCCGGCTGTTAGCAGCGCTGAGGTTTTCAGAAGTTGAGGCAAGATTGGAAATCGTGGACTCAAAACGACTCTGAACCGCACCCAGCTCGGCGCGCAAACTGTTAATCTGATCGATCGCAAAATCTACCGTCTGGATAGCCTGCGACGCATCATCCCGGGTCAGCACACTGACATCATTCAGAGTCTGGTTTTTTTGGCTAGCCCCGAGGTTATTACCGCTCTCAACTGTAAACGTGCCGGAGACACTGAAATCCGAGTCTGACACTTCCCCAGACAACTCGATTCCGGCATAAAATTTTTCGCCAGTGCCGCTGTTGTAATCGGCACCGCCCACTTCAATCGTATCTCCGGTTGAATTGCTCAGGATGAGGTCCGAACCAGTGCTGGATGCGACGACACCAGTCTGCTCAGAAAGCGCATTAATATTGGCGATGGTCTGATCGAGAGCCACACCATCAGAGCCATTATTGGCGATCGCAATCTGTACACCATTGATGATCATCACTCCATCGCTGCCGGTTCCCACGGCCAGGTTGCCAGCCAGGTCAGCTGTTGTTACAGAACCAGCCAAGGATGCCGATACCCCAGTTGAGCCCTGCTTGTCATTGATGGCATTAACAATGTCCTGGGTGCTGGCAGCGCCACTTATATCGATGGACTGCCCCTGAATCATCAGATCATTCGCACTTACTGCTGCAGCCAGATTGGTGCCGTTGATGCTGCCACTGGTACTGACACGGGCACCCAGCTGCGATCCTCGCGCATCTACGCCGTCCACAGCAATCACCTGGCCGCGATTGGCGCCGACCTGGAAAGTAATATCGGACAAAGTACCATCCAGAATATTCTGCCCGTTGAACTGGGTAGCACCGGCGATCCGGTTGATTTCCGCAATCAGGGCACCCACTTCCTGGTTCAGGGCCTGACGGTCAGAAGCGGAGTTTGTATCGTTGGCAGACTGTACTGCCAGATCCCGGATCCGGGTCAGGGCATCGGTAATTTCCCCTAACGCTCCTTCTGCTGTCTGAGCATAAGAGATACCGTCGTTGGCATTACGCTGGGCTACAGCCAACCCGGAAATCTGCGCGCTGAAACGGGTGGAAATCGCCAGCCCGGCGGCATCGTCCTTGGCGGAATTGATGCGCAGGCCGGAAGACAGGCGCTGAAGTGCCTGGTCCGACAGGGACTGGGACTTGCTGAGGTTGTTCTGTGCCGTCAGTGAGGCGATATTGGTATTGATACCGAGAGCCATGCTGCTTCTCCTTCGACAGGTGTCGTTCTTTTATGGAAAAGGTCTGGCGCCCGATTTCTGAAAATAGGAGCGCCGCCCTGTTACCCCGGTTAACGGCACCCGCCCCGCAGGCTTTAGAAAAAAACAGGCCATCTTTGTAAAAAAAAGTAAACGCCCGCCACGGAACCCGATTCCCGTATCTGCCTGCCGGTAACAGCGGCAACCACTTTCCCCTTTTCCACGACAGGATTCCGGCGCCGGACAGGCGCACCAGAACGAACCGGTTACAAAACAGCCATTCAAAACAGTCAGATACAGGCTTTTCAGACAAAGTGGCACAGCTTTCGCAGATACCCGGCAAAACGGCAATTTAATGACTTTCCGCCGGCAAGGGGTTCCCTCACTTTCGGGCATCCGGTTTCCGGCACTGCTGAGCAGGAGAATGGATATGCCTCAGATCATCAACACCAACATTGCCTCGCTGAATGCCCAGCGCAACCTGAACACCTCGCAGCGGGATGCGGACACCACCCTGCAGCGCCTGTCCTCCGGTCTGCGCATCAATTCCGCCAAGGACGATGCCGCCGGGCTGGCCATTTCCGAGCGTTTCACCTCCCAGATAACGGGCCTGAACCAGGCCATCCGCAATGCCAACGACGGCATTTCCCTGGCCCAGGTAGCGGAAGGGGCCCTGGGTGAGGCCAGCAATATTCTGCAGCGCATCCGCGAGCTGGCGGTCCAGTCCGCTAACGCCACCAACTCCGCCTCCGACCGTCAGGCCCTGCAGGCGGAAGTCAACCAGCTGAAGGAAGAGCTGGAACGGATTGCCACCACCACCGAGTTCAACGGACTCAAACTGCTGGACGGCACCTTCCAGGCGCAGCAGTTCCAGGCCGGCGCCAATGAGAATCAGACCATTGCCGTATCCGTGGACAGTACCCGGATTGACGATCTGGCCAACAACACCCAGACCGCCGGCAACAGCAGCCAGCATTTCGGCACCGGCTCCGCCGCCGCGGCAGCAACCAGCGCACCTGCGCAAAATACCATTGCGGCACAGACACTGACCATTGCCAGCACGCTCGACAGTCAGGACGTTCCCATTGCTGCCGGTGATACGGCCGAAATTATTGCTGAACAGATCAACAATGTCGCTGCAACCACCGGTGTTACTGCCACCGCCCGTACGGAAGTGACCCTGAGCAACGTTACCGGCTCAGTGCCACAGACGGTCACCATGACCCTGTCCAACGGCGACAGCAGTGTCACCATATCGGCCCAGATTACCGATGCCAGCGACCTGGAACCCCTGGCCAAGGAAATCAACTCCGCCTCGGGCAAGACCGGCATTACTGCCGAAGTCAATACGGATGGCACCATCACCCTGACCCATCCCACGGGCAAGGACATTGTCATCGAGGATTTCACCTCCATCAATGGTGGCACCATTGATGTGGCGGGGTATTCAGATGCCACGGCCGAAACCCTGACCAGCGGAACCACAGCCAATGACAGTACCCGGGTGTCCGGCTACCTGACCTTCGATTCCTCCGTCAGCTTTGCCCTGCAGTCGACAGTGGACGGTAGTGCCGGCAGCATCCTTGACACCACGAAGAACACCTCCGTCGGCTCCACACCGGAAACCGTCTCCAGCATCGACATCAGCACCATCGACGGTGCCACCAATGCCCTGGCCATTGTGGATGCCGCTCTGGAGCGGATCAGCAGTATCCGGGCTGATCTGGGGGCGGCCCAGAACCGCCTGGAGTCCACCATCGCCAACCTGAGCACCACCTCGGAGAACCTGTCCGCCGCCCGCTCCCGGATTCAGGACGCCGATTTCGCGGCGGAATCCGCCGAGCTGGCCCGGACCCAGGTGTTGCAGCAGGCCGGGCTATCGGTGCTGGCACAGGCCAACGCGCGGCCGCAGCAGGTGCTGCAACTGCTCCAGGGTTAATGACGACCGGCTGATACCGGCATTGAAAGGTAGGTGACCGATGCACGCACACCATCGACAGCAGACATCCAGAACGACCCCGGCCGAAGCGGCCCGACGGGTCGTCGAGGCCAACGAGGCCTATAACGAGTCCAACCGCCGGGGCCTGGGATACGTTCAGCGCCTGCGGGCACGCCAAGCCTGTCGCGAACACCTGAACCGTGCGCTGGCACTCGATCCGGACCATCCCGCGGCCCTCGGCCTGCTGGGCCGGGTCGAGATGGACGACGGTCACCTGGAACAGGCCCGGACCCTGTTCACCGCCAGCCTGGAGCGCCAGCCGGAGCAGCCCCAGCAGTACTGTAACCTGGGGTACTGGGCGCTCAGGACTGAGCGCCCCGCACTGGCGGAACAGTACTTCCTGCAAGCGCTGGCACTGGACCGCCAGTCCGCCGCCGCATTCTGCGGTATGGCCCATGCCAAGCGCCAGCAGGGCCAGTTCGACGTCGCCTATCTGCACTACCGCAAGCTGCTGGAAACCGGTGCCGACTGGGATTCGATCTACGCTGGCATGCTGACCTGCGCCCGGCATCTGGAGGTACACCAGGCCGATACCGCTCTGGCCCTGGACGCGATTGCCCTGCTCCAGAGGGACGGTCTGCCTCATCAGGACATCGCCCGGTTCGTCGGCGCCATCCTGCACCAGCAGTACGACCTGGATAACCCGGACGCGGCGGTACTGCTGGACGCGGCGGCAGGCGACGAACTGTTGCTGCTGGCACTCCGGAAGCTGCTGATCCCCAACCCCGCCATCGAGGAACTGGTGGTCCTGCTGCGCCGGGCCATTGTCGCTGAGGTCGCCCAGACCGTCACCCTGAGGGACGAACTCCAGCCCCTGGCCCTGGTCGGTCGCCCAACGATTCGTCGCCGACGGCCATCAGGTGCACTGGGTCGAGGTTGGCCGCCTGCCGTCACCGGCCATGACGGAGTTATCCCTGACAGCACTGATCAACGATGTCACCGCTGCCGGCGGTGTGGTACACCTGCACACCGCCCTGGCGGAACAGACCGCCGGTGACCGGCAGATCCGCCGCCTGATCGCCGAACACCGCCTGGAAGCCACCCGGGCCAATGTCCGCAGGCTGCGTCGAATGGTGCTGACCAACCCCGCAGACGATACTTGGGCGGAACTGCTGGCGGATGACGACTTCTACAGTCTCGGTGGTTGCCGCGACCGCTGGTTCCGACCCCAGGACGCGAACCAGCTGCGGGAGTTACTGGCTCTGCTCAGCAACGAGGTGGAATGGAAACTGGTGAAGGCCCGGGATACCGACGGCCACCGCCTGGCCACCCTGCCGGTACAGCGTCAGATCCAGGCCGAAGCCCTGGGCAGTGAAGTCCAGAGCCTGATGGGACAGAACCTGAGCGTGTATTTCCAGCGCCGGCGCTGAACCGGCTCAGAGATAGGGCATGAGGGACTCACCGTACAGGTGCAGTTCCTCCAGAATGTGCCGCTTTTCCGGTGTCAGCGCCGGATCAGCGGCCAGTCGCTGAAGCTCGCGGCCATAGTCTTCCAACGAGCGCCACCCCTTCCCGGGGCGCATCAGCCGCTCGGTGCGGAAGTGCTCCCAGCGTTCCATTTCCTCCCCGGAAAGCGTCGACGGGTAGTTTCGTGCCCGATAGCGAAACACCATCTCGGGCAGGCGCGCATCCTCGAACCGGATCTCCTGCTCGCCCAGGCTCTCCACCGGCTGGGACAACAGCCAGTTGAGCTTCTGCCGGTCGGTGTCGCCGATGAAACCACCGGCATACAGCTGCTCGTCCGGATCGGTCAGATCCGCGGACTCGAATTCCCGGGCAAACGCCTGCGCCACCTTGGCAGGCAGCTCCGGAGCACTCCGGAGCTTGGCGAGGTTGGCCCTTAGCACCTCGCCGTCCAGTTCCAGCGCCGCCAACCGTTCCCGGGACACGCTGGACAGCATGGAGGCCGGTGCCAGCACCGGACACTTGTTCAGCTGCACGCCCTTGAGGGGAAACCGGCTGACCTCTTCGCCAAGGGCTTCCCGTGAGGTGAACACCCGTTCGCGAATCTCTTCCGGCGTGGCACGGATCAGCTCCTCCGGGTCTTCCCGCAAATCGTAGACGATCACCAAGTTCCGATTGTCCGGGTGCTCCGCCACCGGCGCCACCAGCGCGCAGCAACCCCGGCTGGCCGGATATTTGGCGGACACATGAAAGACCGGCTTCATCGTTGCGGTATCGAGCATACGCCGGGCGGAATGCTTGTCTTTGTGGCGCAGCACGAAGTCGAACAGCTTCGGCTGCCTGTCCCGAATCAGCCGGGCTACGGCGATGGTGGCCATGACATCGGACATGGCATCGTGGGCGGCCTCGTGTTCAATACCGTTAGCCACGGTCAGCTCCTCAAGCCGGAAGCTGGGCGAGCCGTCCTCCTTTCTCGGCCATTCGATGCCCTCCGGGCGCAGGGCGTAGGTCAGCCGGACCATGTCAACGATGTCCCAGCGGGAGTTTCCGTTCTGCCACTCCCGGGCATAGGGGTCGCGCAGGTTGCGGTACAGCGTGTGGCGGGTCACTTCGTCATCGAAGCGGAGGCTGTTGTAGCCCACCACACAGGTGCCGGGCTGGCTGAAGGCCTCATTGATGCGGGCAATGAACTCAGCCTCCGGATAGCCCTCTTCCAAGGCTTTCTGGGGCGTAATCCCGGTGATCAGGCAGGCTTCCGGAGAAGGCAGATAGTCGTCCGCCGGCTTGCAGTAGATCACCAGCGGATCCTCGATGATGTTCAAGTCGGCATCGGTGCGCACGCCGGCGAACTGGGCGGGTCGGTCGTGGATAGGATCGACGCCGAAGGTTTCGTAGTCGTGCCAGTAGAAAGAACGAATCACGGGCTATGACTCCTGCCTGAATCGGATGAAACTGGCCGGAGTGTACCATTTAAAACAGCCGGGGCCCCAGATCCGCCTGGTGTGTGCGCAGGCGGGGCACGCCCTCGGTCACCAGCTGGCTCATGTCAATCGTCATGCTGGTGGGCAGGTTGATGAAAACGCCCTGCCCGGCCCGGATTGCGTTGCCACCATCCAGAGCCTGCCAGTCAACGTCTTCGCGCTGGAAACCGATGAAGAAGCCGTCGGTGTAGCCGGTGGTGCCATCGCCATTGTCCGTGCCCACGATCAGCGACTGGAGCTGCTCCAGGGGAGCACATTGGCCGCAGTTACCGGAGCCGTCGTCAATCCCGATCTGGGTCGCCCGGTTCCCGGTGGCCACGCCGGCCGCATCGAACAGCGTGGCGTCGTGCATCGTGCCGCCGTCGTCGGTCAGTTTGAGGCCGATGTGACCACTGAAACGGGTGGTCAGCGACGACACCGAGCCACGGGCCTGGGCGAATCCCATGCGGAATCCGGACAGCGAGCCCTCTGCCGAATCCTCAGCCAGCTCAATGTAAGGCTGGTACCCTTCGAATGGCACGTCGGTGCCCTCAGCGTAGGTCTGACCGTCATACTGAAGTTCGGAACCGTCGCGGGAAATGTGCCCAAGGGCCACGTGGGTCGCTGCGAAGTCCGCACCATCCCCGGTCTGGCCAAGGCGGATGTCATCGATGTTCACCCGGGTCTGCACATCCATGCCAAGCGTCAGGCGAGTGAAGTTATGCTCGTCCACCGACAGGTTTTCAACCTGCATAAACCCCTGCCCGGTCACCTCGCCCATGGCCGCATCGGATATGGGCTTGAGTTCCGCCAAGGCAACGGGCGAAATACCCAGGCAGAACACGGCAAGGGCAGCGTATCCGTACGCCTGCTGTCTCATGATGATGTCTCTGAAGTTATTTTAGTTATTCACTGCGATGACACTATATCGAAGGCGGTCTGGCCAATGAGTGAGACCGTTCACATTCGGCAAAGAAACCTCTACACAAGTGTCCATTTCCCCATCACTTTCAATCACTTCATGAACTTAACATTAAAAAAATGTAGCACCCATGTACATAAACAGAATGACTGTTATACTTTTGCGAGATGAGACTACCCTCCCACGGCTCACGGCACTCTAGATGACCACCCGCATACTTATTTGCGACGACTCTTCTCTCGCACGCAAACAGATGACGCGCGCCTTGCCGCTTCCCCTCCATGAACACGTCATCTATGCCACCAACGGCCAGGAAGCCCTGACCAAACTCCGTGCCGGCGAAGCCGACCTCATGTTCCTGGACCTCAACATGCCAGAACTGGACGGCTACCAGGTACTTGAACACATCCGCCAGGAAGACCTGCCGGTCCTGACCATCGTGGTCTCCGGCGACATTCAGCCGGAAGCCCGGGAGCGGGTACGCAAGCTTGGCGCCATCGACTTCATCAAGAAGCCGACCGACCAGGACACCGTGCTCGACCTGCTGACCCGCTATGGCTACTACCGGCCGGGCGAGCTTGAAGACCTGGCGCGCAATGACAGCTCACTGCGCAGCGCCGGGTTCAACGAAGCACCGGAAATCTCGGTCTCCCTGAGCGACTACTTGCAGGAAATCGCCAACGTTGCCATGGGGCGTTCGTCGGACCTACTGGCCCGGCTGCTCCGGGTGTTCGTCAGGCAACCGATTCCCCGGGTGGCGTTCATCGCCAACTCGGAGCTGCACATGGCGATCTCGGCAGCCCGGGACACCAGCACCTACTCCGCCGTCTGCCAGGGTTTTACCGGCTCCGGCATTGCCGGCGAGGCGCTGCTGCTGTTCGCCGACGCCAGTTTCCGGGACATGGCGGAAATGCTCCATTACGACAACGTGGATGGCGATGCCGTACATGTCGAGGTCCTGATGGACATGTCCAGCATCCTGTTCGGCGCTTTTCTCAAGGGCATCGGCGATCAGCTGGACATTAAACTCGGCCTGAGCCACCCCCGGGTTCTGGGGCAGCATCGCCAGATCAGCGACCTGCTCGAGCACCACAGCGGGCGCGAGGAAAAGCTGCTGTGTATCGAGATCAGCTACAGCCTGGAAGAACGGGACATCCACTGCGACATGCTGGTGCTGCTGACCGAGAACTCGATCCCGTTCCTTGAAAAACGCCTGCAATACCTGGTGGACTGAGCCATGGCCATGAATGAACTGGAAGCGAACGCCTACCACTGGATGGTCGACATGCTCGAATCCATCGAGGTGGGTCTGGTGGTCCTGGACCTGGACCTGAGAGTGCAGACCTGGAACGGGTTCATGGAAAACCACAGCGGCATTACCGCCACCCAGATCCACAATAAAGTCATCTTCGACGTGTTCCCGGATATCCCGAAGGCCTGGCTGACCCGCAAGGTGGACGCGGTGGCCATGCTCAACATCCGCACATTCATTTCCTGGGAGCAGCGCCCCTACCTGTTCCGGTTCCGCAACACCCGCCCCATCACCGGAATCGAGGAGTACATGTTCCAGAATCTGACCATCAGCCCCCTCAGCGGCCCCAATGGCGTGGTGGAAAAGGTGTGCCTGATGGTGTACGACGTCACCGACATCGCCACCAGCAAACGGGCCTTGGAGCGGGCCAACGAGCAACTGGAAAAACTGAGCATGACCGACCGCCTGACCGGCCTGCTCAATCGGGGAACCTGGGAAAACCTGGTGGATGCCGAGTACGAACGCTTCCGGCGCTATGGTCATACCACCACGCTGGTTATGTTCGATATCGATCACTTTAAAAAGGTCAACGACACCTACGGTCACCTGGCGGGCGACGAAGTGATCAAACGTACGGCCGAAGTCACCAAACGCGCGATCCGGCAATCCGACAGTGCCGGTCGGTACGGCGGCGAAGAGTTTGGCATTATCCTGCCCGAAACCGATGCCGAAGGTGCCTATATTATTTGTGAACGGATTCGCGAAACCATTGAACGCAGCACCGTCAAAACAAATGTTGCGGATATTACGTATACCATCAGTATGGGTATTTCCCAACTGGATGATCGCCCGGAAAATTACATGCAATGGCTGCAACGGGCAGACGAGGCGCTGTATAAAGCGAAGGAAGGCGGGCGAAACCGGGTCGTTATAAACAAATAACAGAAATGAATTCAATCCGGCCCGAAGACCGGATTGAACAAGGTCAGATCAAAGATCAGACACATCCCCAGAACCGCGTTATCAGTCCTGCAGCCAGCCCTGAACCGCTTCCTTACCGTACTTATCACGCCACTCGTTCAGAGTCTTGTGGTTACCGCCCCGGGTTTTAACCACTTCACCGGTGTGCGGGTTCTTGTATATTTTCAGCGGCCGCTTGGGACGGCTGCCCGCAGATGCGGTCTCCGCCTTGGCTGCGGTGATGGAAGGGTCGATGGCCGAGAGAATCTGCAGGACATCCTTCGGGGATTTGTCATACTCCTTCATCAACCCGCGAACTTTTTTCTCGAATTCCAGTTCGCGTTTCAGCGCCTGGTCTTTTTCCAGCTGTTCCAGTTCTGCCGCAAGCTTCTCCATAAGCTGTTTTTTCTGGTAGTAGTCGTTAATCTTTGCCATGGAATAAGAACCTTATTTGAAGGATAGTTTCAAATAAAAGAATAAATGACCGAAGTCGCGGCTAATAATAAGAGAATAAATGAACGATCGCAAAATTAATTGAAGGTAGGCATTCAGGAATGCCTTACCATATACCCCGCGTATCGATCATCCGCCCCTGCTGCGGGCGAATACGTCGGAACTGTGCATGGTCGACCAAAAGGACGTGAATATCGGCCTCGGCCACCGCTTGGTCAAAGGACACCAAGAGCTCCCCGGGTAGCCAGGCAGGGGCTTCACGCAGGTTCGGCTCCACCAGGCGAACCGTGCCGGCGTGCTCGGCCATCAGGCGCCTGGCAATCGCCATCGCCGGGCTTTCGCGCAAATCGTCGATATTGGCCTTGAAGGCCAGTCCATAGCAGGCCAGGGTCACGTCCCGAATACTCCGTTTCGGATGCTCCGCAAGAAAGTCGGCCACGGTCGCCTTGACCTTGTCCACCACCCAGCCAGGCTTGTCATCGTTGACCCGGCGAGCCATGGCAATCAGCCGGCTCTGCTCCGGAGCACTGCTGACAATAAACCAGGGGTCCACCGCGATACAGTGCCCCCCAACCCCGGGCCCCGGTTGCAGAATATTGACCCGTGGGTGCCGGTTGGCCAACCGGATCAGCTCCCACACATCGATGCCAAGCGCATCGCAGATCACCGACAGCTCATTGGCAAAGGCGATGTTTACATCCCGGAAACTGTTCTCCGTGAGCTTACACATTTCGGCGGTACGGGCGGTGGTCAGCACGCACTCACCTTTCAGGAACACCCGGTACAGATCCGCCGCCGTGGCCGCACAACGGGTGGTCATGCCACCGATCACCCGGTCATTCTGCACCAGCTCGCTCAGAATATGCCCCGGCAGCACCCGCTCAGGACAGTGGGCCACCCGGATGTCGGACTGCTCGCCCACCTGCTGCGGAAAGCTCAGGTCCGGCCGGGCCTCGGCCAGCCACGCGGCCACCCGCTCGGTGGTGCCCACCGGCGAGGTGGACTCCAGAATCACCAAGTCCCCCGTCTTGAGGACCGGCGCGATCGCCTTGGCCGCAGCCTCCACATAGCTCAGGTCCGGATCGTGATGATCCCCGGCAAACGGCGTGGGAACCGCGATCAGAAAGGCATCCGCGGGCTCAGGCGTGCGGGAGGCCCGCAGGTAGCCCTGCCCGACCGCCGCATTCACCACCATATCCAGGTCCGGTTCGACGATGTGGATCTCGCCCCGGTTGATGGTATCTATCGCATTCTGGTTCACGTCGATCCCAATGACCTGGATTTTTCTGGACGCGAATACCGCTGCCGTGGGCAGGCCGATATAACCCAGCCCGACCACGCAGATCTTGCCAACCGCCATAATGCCTCTCCCTTACCAGTCCCTGTGCGCGAGCACCTCGACGATACGATCACAAGCCTTGCCATCGCCGTAAGGGTTATGGGCATAGGCCATCCTGTGGTAGGCGTCGGCATCCGTCATCAGGTTCGACACCTCCGCCACGATCTGTTCCACCCGGGTACCCACCAACTTGACGGTCCCGGCTTCCACGGCCTCCGGCCGTTCGGTGGTGTCCCGCATCACCAGCACGGGCTTGCCCAATGAGGGCGCTTCCTCCTGAATACCGCCGGAGTCGGTGAGAATGACGTGGGAGCGATTCATGAGGTAGACAAACGGCAGATAATCCAGGGGCTCGATCAGATGTATGTTGTCAACCCCTCCGAGCAAACGCTGTACCGGTTCCCGCACGTTCGGATTCAAATGGACGGGGTAGACAATCCGGCTGTCCGGGAAACGCCTGGCCAGGGTGGCCAGGGCGGTACAAATGCGTTCGAAGCCCCCCCCGAAACTCTCGCGCCGGTGCCCGGTCACCAGCACCAGCGGCCGTGAGTCCTCAAGGAAATCGAACCGCTGCCGGAGGCTTTCCCGCAGGCCGGCCTCGGTCTCCAGCTTGGCCACCACCTGAAGCAGAGCATCAATCACCGTGTTGCCGGTCACCGTGATCCGGGCTTCGGGTACATTTTCTCGCCGAAGATTGTCAGCGGCGCCCCGGGTCGGCGCGAAATGCAGGTGGGCCAACGCTCCGGTCAGTTTCCGGTTGGCCTCTTCCGGCCAGGGCGAGTACAGGTTACCGGTGCGCAGACCAGCCTCGACGTGAGCCACCGGAATTTGCGAGTAATAGGCCGCCAGGGTGGCGGCAAACGTGGTGGTGGTATCGCCGTGGACCAGTACAAGATCCGGCCGGGCTTCCGCCAGAACCGCCTGCATGCCCTTGAGGATGGCCGCCAGCACCTCCGCGAGATCCTGCCCCGGTTTCATCACCGACAGATCGTAATCCGGCTGCAGCTCAAACAGCCGCAGCACCTGATCCAGCATCTCCCGGTGCTGCCCAGTTACACAAACGCCCGCGTCAAAGCGGGCGTCGGCAGCGAGTTTCAGTGCCAAGGGGGCCATCTTGATGGCTTCGGGGCGGGTACCAAATACGCACAATGTCCTGATCCGGTCCATACATCCTTCTCGACACTCGTCAACGGCAACAGCAGGCGCGCCGGCCCCCCGGGGTTTGCAGTCATCCCTGTTACACATAATTACCTATTGTATACTTTTGTAACCGTCGCAACAAAGTTTCTTTATGGAATGATGAGCGGGTGAAGGGGAGATATCTGGAAGGGCGGGATTGCAGAAGACAGTAAGGGACAGGCAGCAGACCGAAGGGTATGGCTATGGTGGAGGTACAGGCAACGCGCCATGCACCAGAAAGTCTGTCAGCTCAAACCCGTAAACCGGCCCCGTACCCGCCGGTTTGAAGGTAACCCGGGCCGGTGTCAGCTCACAGAACCAACGTTCACCCCGGCTTATTCATGAGGCCGACCTGAAAACGAAGATGGCGAGTGGTTTTCTCTTGTAGAATCAGGATGTTCCTGCCAGAACACGATTCAAGAGGACCACTCGCCATGGGTGAAAGCCTATCCACCTGGACGCCCTCATGCAACGGCTCTGTCCGTGTTGAGCTGAGCGGCCAGCGC
>MDTD01125296.1_pt1 | contig 38877 bp, 37 predicted proteins | sample 811221 | NCBI WGS metagenome assembly MDTD01 (sample SAMN05326646, study PRJNA326480) | marine metagenome | isolation source: seawater | place: Pacific Ocean: South West | collected 2011
CCCAACCACGGGCACTTCCACTGCTTCGGGTGCGGTGAGGGCGGCGACGTGTACGCGTTCCTCCAGAAGATCGAACACGTCACGTTCGTCGAGGCCGTCGAGCTGCTCGCCGACCGCGTCGGCTACACCGTCACCTACTCGGGCGGCTCGACCACCAACGTCCAGCGCGACCGGGGCAGCCGCAGCCGGTTGCTGGCCGCCAACGCGGCAGCGCAGGAGTTCTACGCCCAGGCCTTGTCCTCCGAGGAGGCCGGCCCGGCCCGCCAGTACCTGATCGACCGGAACTTCGACGCCGAGGCGGCGGCCCGGTTCGGGTGCGGCTTCGCACCGTCGGGGTGGGACTCGCTGACCAAGCACCTGCTGCGCAAGGGTTTCGAGTTCAAGGAGCTCGAGGCGGCCGGGTTGTCCCGGGAGGGGCGGCGCGGCCCGATGGATCGCTTTCATCGCCGGTTGTTGTGGCCGATCCGGGCGGGGGGCGGCGAGGTGATCGGCTTCGGGGCCCGGCGGATCTTCGACGACGACCCGATGGAAGCCAAGTACGTCAACACCCCCGAGACCGTCCTGTACAAGAAGTCCGCGGTGCTCTTCGGCCTCGATCTGGCCAAACGCGACATCGCCAAATCCCACCGTGCGGTGGTCGTCGAGGGCTACACCGACGTCATGGCGATGCACCTGTCCGGTGAGACGACCGCCGTCGCCTCGTGCGGCACGGCGTTCGGCGACGGGCACCTGGCGCTGCTGCGGCGGCTGATGATGGACGACAACTGGTACCGCGGCGAGTTGATCTTCGTCTTCGACGGCGACTCGGCCGGCCAGGCCGCCGCGCTCAAGGCGTTCGACGGCGACCAGCAGGTGGCGGGCAAGTCGTTCGTCGCGATCGCCGCCGACGGGATGGACCCCTGTGACCTGCGCCTGAAGACCGGCGACCACGCGTTGCGCGATCTGGTGGCGCGCCGCATCCCGATGTTCGAGTTCGCCATCCGCAGCCTGATCCCGTCCGACGACGTCCTGGACGACGACCCGCAGGCGCAGGTCGACGCACTGCGACGCAGCGTTCCACTGGTCGCACGGATCAGGGACTACGCGCTGCGCGACGAGTACGCACGACGGCTGGCGGGTTGGACGGGTTGGCGCGACGAGGGTCAGGTGCTGGCTCGGGTGCGGGAGGAGGCCGGCAAGCGCGGCATGCCCGACCGGGGGCGCCGCCGCGGTGCCCCTGCCGAGGACCGTCGCCAGCCGGCGGACCAGCGACCACCGGCCGACCCGGCGGCTTCACGGCCGGACCCCGCTGATCCGACACTGTGGCCGCAGCGAGAGGCGCTGAAATCAGCGCTGCAATATCCGGCGCTTGCCGGGCCGGTGTTCGACTCGCTGGCCGCCGAGAGCTTCACCCACCCGGGTTACGCGGCGGTGCGCGCCGCGATCGAGTCCGCCGGCGGCACGTCGTCGGGGATGACCGGCGCGCACTGGATCGAGGTGGTGGGCCAGCAGGTGTCGACGCCGATGGCGGTGAACCTGGTCAGCGAGCTCAGCGTCGAGGCGATCAACGCCGACGACGAGCAGCTGCCGCGCTACATCGGCGGCGTGCTGGCCCGGCTGCAGGAGGTGTGGATCGGCCGCCAGATCGCCGAGGTGAAATCCAAACTGCAGCGGATGTCGCCGGTAGAACAGGGCGATGAATATCACGCCCTGTTCGGCGACCTGGTGGCGATGGAGGCTTACCGCCGGAGCCTGCTCGAACAGGCCAGCGGTAACGACCTGACTGCATGACAGCGATACCCGGGTTATGGTTGTGGCTGCAATCCGTCGGGGAGAAGGCGAGCTCGTGATGCTGGTGAACACCATTCGCACCAACAAGATGCGGTTGATCGCGGGGGCCTGCGCGGCTGCGGCGGTCGCCGTGCCGCTCTATTCCGCCCTGACCAGCACCGAAACCGCCACCGACGTGACCGCGGGCCCCGCGTGCCTGGCTTGGTTCGGCAACAAGGAGGACGGCAACTGCCTGTCCTACTCCAACGGCAGCGGCGTCAGCATCGGCAGCCCGGCGATCGGGTTCGGCGAGGACGGCTTCGGCTTCTCCGTCGGTCCGCTGTTGCCGGGCACCACCATCAGCCAGCCCATCGGCTAGCGGTTCCCGTTTCTGTTCGTCGACTCCGGCCCGATCACCTCGGTGCCGGGGTCGATTGGTGTGAGCTCCACCAACGCCGGGTCGGGTGACACCCGCTCGGCGATCTTGCGTCGACCCGCGTCGATCACGGATTTGGCGGCCGGGCTGCCGGTGACCGCGCGATACGTGCCTGCGAGCTGCTCGTAGCGCTGTCTGCCGGCCTTGGTCCCCAGCACGTAGCCGACAGCCAGAACGGCGACATACCCGATCACAGGGCTCCTCCAGAGGTCTCTCGCGGCGTGGTGCGTCGATGTCCATCCTGCCTCACTGGAGGGACTGCCCGCCCGTCCGGGAGCGTATTGGCGGTGCGCCGCGGGCGTGCGCTAGAGTGCTCTCTGGCCCGCAGCAGTGCGGGCAGGGCAATCCCCTGTAGCTCAATTGGCAGAGCATTCGGCTGTTAACCGAAGGGTTGCTGGTTCGAGTCCAGCCGGGGGAGCCACCTCTATCCCGCCCATCTGCCGGGCGGTCCGCCGCAGAACCGGTTCCCCTCGAAGCCGCTGTGTGGTCGTTGACAATGCGCTGTCGAGCCGACAGGCCGGTCGCGCCGCGGACGTAGGCTCCAAGTAGCCACGCCGCTGTGGATAGTCCAGACCTACAACCCCTTTCGCGCGCTGCGCGACGAACGGAATGTGAATTGTCCATGAAAATCAAGCTCATTGGCGCCGCGGTGGGGTCGATCGCGCTGCTCATCGGCGTGGGTGTCGACGTCGCGCATGCCGGCACCTATCCCAGCGGAGGCACCTACCACGACGGCGGGGTGGGGAGCACCGTCGAGCCGCAACCGGATCCGACGACGCTGGCCACCGCGTCGTTCGCTCCGGCGATCACCGCCGAAGCCCCTTGTGGCGCAGTGATTTGGGGTGGCGGCTGCGGCTGAGGTGCACCGTGTCCGTCTCCGGGTCTCGCCGCGAAGTCTGCCCACTCCGCCGTTACGCTGACCCCGCACGGGGACGCGGAATCGAAGGGGACGCGATGACGATGCGGTTCAAGAGAAGTGCTGCATTGATCGGAGGCTTGGCGGTGGTGAGCGGTTTCGGGGCGACCATCGCCCAGGCCGGCACCTATCCGAGGGACAGCACCTACGAGATCGGCGGGGCGGGGGAGACCCTCAAGCCCGGCGGCTCGGAACTGCACCTGGAGAAGTCGTCGTTTTCTCCGGAAATCATCGCGATCCCGCCGTGCGGCGCCGAACCGTGGAGCGGTGGCTGCGGCTGACAGGCCCGACGATCGTAAGCTGGCCGCCATGCGAACGTTCGCCGTGTTGGCAGCGACGGGTCTGCTGGCCGCAGGCTGCGGGTGGAGCCCCCCCGCCGCGCCGCCCACCAGCACCGCCGACTGCGGGCCCGGCCCGACGGCGGACGCGGTGACCGCCGAATTCGCCCTACTGCCGCCGGCGCCGTGGCAGGAGAGTTCGCGAGGACATACCGCCGACTGCCGGATGTTCTGGGTGGTCGTCGACTCGGGCGACGACGCCGACAGCCCACAGCAGGTGCTGTTCTTCGCCGACGGCGCACCGGTGGGCTCACCCACCCCCGAGCCGCGGCCGTATCTGTCGGTCAGCCCACAGGGCGACCACAACGCGGTCGTGCAGTACCAGTGGCGTCAGGGCGCCGACGAGCCGTGCTGCCCGACCGGTATCGGCACCGCGCGGGTCACCCTCGAGGACGGCAGGCTGACGATCCTGGATCCGATCCCGGGACCGTGAGAACCGTCACTCCGCGATGTTCTCCGGATGCATCATCTCGGCGTAGCGCAGCTGCTCGGGGATGCCGAAGCCGTCGACGAGCATCTCGGCGTAGGGGCGTAGCCGCCGGCACCGGTCGTTGATGCCCCGGGTGACCGCCTTGGCGCGCTCGGTGGACAGAAAGCGGTGCTCGACGAACCATGCCTTGTCGCCCTCGATCACCGACAGCGCATACAGGTCGCACACCATGCCCAGGATCTCGCGGGCCTCGTCGTCCTCGCAGGCGTCGATGCCGGCGACGAAGGCCTCCAAGATGATCCGGTCGATGTGGGCCGTGGCGGCGTGCAACACATGGTCCTGCACCGAGTTGAACGCGTCGAAGGCGCTCATCTCCTTGGATTTGGCCTGCAGTCGCCGCGCGACCGAAGCCAGCATGTACTCCTCGCGGTCCTCGAACATCTGCACCTGGGTGCCGCGGTTGAACAGGCTGCCCTCTTCTTCGTTGTCCTGCCGGGTGTCCAGGATCGTCTGCATGATCGTCTGCGCCGCAGTGCGTTTCATCACCCGCTCGCTGGCGAAGTTGGCCGCGAAGCGCACCCACTCGACCGGGCTCATGCCCTTGATGTCGTCGGCGTAGGCGGTCAGCAGCTCCTTGGCGACCAGCTGGGTGAGCACGTGGTTGTCGCCCTCGAAGGTGGTGAACACGTCGGTGTCGGCCTTCAGCGCGATCAACCGGTTCTCCGCGAGATAGCCGGCGCCGCCGCACGCCTCGCGTGCCTCCTGGATCGCGGTGGTGGCGTGCCAGGTGTTGGCCGCCTTCAACCCCGCAGCGCGAGATTCCAGCTCACGCTGTTCCTCCGGATCGGGGTCGTCGGCGGTCTGCAACTCGTGGGTCTTGCTGACCAGCTCGTTCTGGGCGAACTGCAACGCATAGGACTTCGCGATCAGCGGAAGCAGCCGCCGCTGATGCACGAGGTAGTCCATCAGCAGCACTTCGGTGTCGTCGTCAGGTGCGGCGAACTGGCGGCGTTGCAGCGCATAGCGGGTGGCGATGTCCAGGGCGACGCGGGCTGCGGCGCCGGCGCTGCCGCCCACGGTGACCCGGCCGCGGATCAAGGTGCCCAGCATGGTGAAAAACCGGCGGTTGGGGTTCTCGATCGGTGAGGTGTACGTGCCGTCGGGCGCGACGTCGGCGTATTTGTTCAGCAGGTTCTCCCGCGGGACACGCACGTGGTCGAACTGGATGCGGCCGTTGTCCACGCCGGGCAGGCCGCCCTTGTAGTCACAGTCCGAGGTCGTCACGCCGGGCAGGTCGTTGCCCTCGTCGTCGCGGATGGGCACCACGAGACAGTGCACGCCGTGGCCGGTGCCGTCGGCGGTGATCAGCTGAGCGAAAACAGCAGCCACGCGCGCGGTTTGCGCGGCGCCGCCGATGTAGTCCTTGCGCGAGGTCGGCGTGGGCGAGTCGATCACGAACTCCTGGCTGTCCGGATCGTAGGTCGCCGTCGTCTCCAGCGCCTGCACGTCGCTGCCATGGCCGGTTTCGGTCATCGCGAAGCAGCCGAGGAGGTCCAGGTCGATGAGCTTCTGGACGTAGGCCTGGTGGTGGCGTTCGGTGCCGAGGTTCTCGATGGCGCCGCCGAACAGGCCCCACTGCACGCCGGCCTTGACCATCAGCGACAGGTCGCTCATCGCCAGCATCTCGATCTGGGTGACCGCGGCGCCGACATCGCCGTTGCCGCCGTGTTCTTTCTTGAAGCCGTCCTCGGCGGCGCCGCGGGACGCCATGATCCGCATCTGCTCGTCGACCTTGGTGCGGGCGATCACCGTGTTCGGCGTGTAGTGAGGCCGGAACACCTGATCGGAGAGTTCGTGGCGCATCCGGTTCTTCACATCCCGGAAGCGTCCGTCCAACGTGTTGCGAAGATGCTCGGCCGTGGTGGTCATATCTCGACGGTAGCCCGCCGAACCGGCTCGCAAACTGTGATGTGCAGAACCGAAGGTGAACCTTAATTAGGCGAGGTCACCGCGGTGGCGTTGAATCGTGCAATGAGTGCTGAGGGGAACGAGCCGATCTCGCCGACGGGCCTGCCTCATGTGGCCGATCACCGCCACGCCGACGTCACCGGCGGCTGGCTGCGCGCGGCGACGTTCGGGGCGATGGACGGGCTGGTGAGCAACACCGCGCTGATCGCCGGCGTGGCAGCCGCGGCCAGCGCGCACACCGTGGTGATCAGCGGTGTCGCGGGGTTGCTCGCCGGCGCCTTCTCGATGGCGATGGGGGAGTACGCCTCGGTGACCACGGCCAACGAGCAGATCGACTCCGAGGTGCGGGTGGAGCGCCGGTCCTTCAAGCTGCACCCCCAGGCCGAGCGGGCTGAGTTGCAGGCGATGCTCACCGACATGGGCTTGACTCCGGACACCGCGGCCAAGGCCACCGAGGAGATCCACCGGGACGAGGCCAAGGCGCTCAATTTTCATCTGGTGCAGGAACTCGGAGTGGATCCCCGGGAGAAGCCCTCCCCGTGGGTGGCCGCCGGGTCGTCGTTCGTGCTCTTCGCGATCGGCGCGGTGATTCCGCTGATCCCCTACCTGCTGGGCTACGAGTCGCTGTGGCTCGGGCTGGCATTCGGCGGGGCGGGGCTGCTGCTCGCCGGAGCGTCGGCGGCCCGGTTCACCCGCCGCCATCCGGTGTGGGCGTCGTTGCGGCAGTTGGCCTTCGGCGCGGTCGCGATCGCCGCGACCTACCTGGTCGGGTTGCTCGTCGGCGGCGTGGTCACCTGACGGGTGGATTCGGCGCGCCCAAGCACCGGCAGGGTGCTTGCGCGCGCCGGATTCGCGGCGGAGCTCAGCTGTCGCTGCCGACCGTGACCGCGCGGGCCTGGTCGGTGAGTTCGTCGAGCGCGGGTTCGTCGTCGTCGATGTGGGCCAGGTGCGGTCGGGTGCTCAACAACACGCCGGCCGATGCGAGCACCGCGGCCGCGCCGACCCAGAACGGCACGTGGGCGTTGATGTGCTCACCGAGCAGCCCGGCGAGCCACGGGGCCAGCGCCGCTCCGCCGAACCGCACGAAGCTGTAGGCCGCCGACGCGACGCCGCGCTCGACCGGCGCCGCCTTCATCACGGTCTCGGTGATCAGCGTGTTGTTCACGCCGATGAACAGCCCGGCGATCACCACACAGCTGGCCAGCACCGCTTTCGAATCGGTCCACACCGCCATCGCGGCCAGCGTCGCGGTCATCAGCACCAGGTTGACCACCAGCGTGCGCAGGGTGCCGAAGCGGTGTTGGAGCCGCGGCGCGACCACGACCGAGGTGAAGGCCAGCGCGATGCCCCAGCCGAAGAAGATCAGCCCGATGCCCTGGGCGCTCATGTCGAGCGGGAACGGCGTGAACGCCAGCAGCGTGAAGAATCCGAAGTTGTAGAGCAGCGCGGTGACCGCGACCCCGAGCAGCCCGCGGTGGCGCAACGCGCGGAACGGGTCGGCCAGTGTGGTGGCCCGTTCGGCGCGCGGGGTGGCCGGCAGCAGCAGGGCGGTGACGATGACGGCGACGGTCATCAGTACCGAGACCCCGAAGAACGGGCCGCGCCACGAGATGGAGCCGAGCACGCCGCCGACGAGCGGTCCGACGGCGATGCCCAGGCCCAGCGCGGCCTCGTAGAGGATGATCGCCTGGGCTACCGAACCGCGTGCCGAGCTGACGATGGTGGCCAGTGCGGTCGCGATGAACAGCGCATTGCCCAGCCCCCACAGCGCGCGCCAGCCGACGATCTCGCCAACCGTCTCGCTCATGCCGGCCAACCCGGCGCCGGCGATGATGATCACCAGGCCCAACAGCAGCGTGCGTTTGGGCCCGATGCGGCTGGACACCACGCCGGTGATCAGCATCGCCACGCCCATCACCGCCATGTAGCTGGTGAACAGCAGCGACACCTGTGACGGCGAGGCGTTGAGGTTGTCGGCGATAGGTTTCAGGATCGGGTCGACGAGTCCGATGCCCATGAACGCGACGACGGAGGCGAAGGCGACGGCCCACACGGCTTTGGGTTGGCGCCACATACTGGCGGGTTCTCCTAACGGGTCGGAGGGGGAGATGCTCACCTGCGCGACGGCACCGGAGCGCCGGCGTCCCGCAGCAGGCGGCGCATCACGGTGACGGCTTCGGCCAGGCATTCGCGGTCGGCGGCGCTGAGCCGCTCCAGGTACGGGTCGATGGCCGCACCGCGGTCCAGGCGGGCCTGGCGCAGCGCATCGACGCCTGCGGGGGTGATCCGGATCAGCACCGCGCGCGCATCGCCGGGGTCGGCGGTGCGGGTGACCAGTCCGGCGTCCTCGAGACGGCGCACCTGGGTGGTCATGGTGGGCTGCGAACAGTTGTCCAGCGTCGCCAGGTCCGAGATGCGGGCTTCGCCCTGGTCTTCGATGGTGGACAGCAGGCGAGCCTGCGCGAACGGCACGGGCATGCGGACCCGCTGGTTGGCCAGCCGGTTGATCCGGGCCACCACCGCCAGCAGGTCGGCGCCGAGAGTCGAGGACATGGCGACCATGATTACATAGGGTTGCTATACATGTCGAACCGCCCAGGTCGGAGCGCCATGCATCGACCGGCCCGCAGGTCCTACACCTGTCAACTGGCAGAATCGTGAAATGACGTCACCCGGCCCGAAGAGCGAGCCGCGAAGGACCGGTTCGCTCCGACCGGTGGAACTCGCCCATGCCGCGGTGATGGCAGCGCTGTGTGCCGCGATCGCCATCATCGCCGTCGTCGTGCCGTTCGCCGCCGGCCTGTCGCTGCTGGGCACGGTGCCGATGGGGCTGCTGGCCTACCGCTACCGGCTGCGGGTGCTGATCACCGCGACGGTGGCCGGCGGGATCATCGCGTTCCTGATCGCGGGCATGGGCGGGTTGATGACGGTGGTCAACTGCGCCTACATCGGCGGACTCACCGGCATCGTCAAGCGTCGCGGGCGCGGCACCACGACGGTGGTGGCGGCGGCCCTGGTCGCCGGCGCACTGTTCGGGCTGGCCATCGTGGCGGCTCTGGCCGTGCTGGCCCGGCTGCGGCATCTGATCTTCGAGTCGGTCACCGCCAACGTCGCCGGGGTAGCCGCGATCCTCGAGCGCATCCCGAACATGCAGGGCGCGGCCGAGCGACTGACCCGGGACTTCGGCACGGTGCTCGACTACTGGCCTGTCCTGTTCTTCCTCGCGGGGGTCTTCTCCATCACCTGGGTCAGCCTGGTCGGCTGGTGGGCGCTGTCCAAGGTGCTGGCCCGGCTGCTCGGTGTGCCCGACGTGCACAAGCTCGAGCCGTCCGCCGACACCGGCCCGGTGGTCCCGGTGCCATTGCAGCTGCGCGACGTCGTGTTCCGCTACCCGGGCACGGACCGCGACGCGCTGGGTCCGGTGTCGCTGGACGTGCAGCCCGGCGAGCACGTGGCGGTGACCGGTCCCAACGGATCGGGCAAGACCACGCTGATGCTGGTGCTCTCGGGTCGCGAACCGACGTCGGGCACGGTGCAGCGCCGGGGCGCGGTCGGGCTGGGCAAGCTGGGCGGAACGGCGGTCGTCCTGCAGCACCCGGAGAGCCAGGTGCTCGGTACCCGTGTCGCCGACGACGTGGTGTGGGGCCTGCCCCCCGGCGTCACCATCGAGGTGGACCGGTTGCTTGGCGAGGTCGGCCTCGACGGGTTCAGCGAGCGGGATACCGGCGGGTTGTCCGGGGGAGAGCTGCAGCGCCTCGCGGTGGCCGGGGCGCTGGCGCGCGAACCGTCGCTGTTGATCGCCGACGAAGTGACCAGCATGGTCGACCAGGACGGCCGCGACGCGGTGATGTCGGTGCTGTCGGGGCTCACCCGCAATCACCGCACCGCGCTGGTGCACATCACGCACTACAACAACGAAGCCGAAGCCGCCGACCGCACCGTCAACCTCACCGGCCGGGGGATCGCCGACAACACCGCTGACGTGCCGATGGTGGAGAAGGCCGACGTGCACCCGGCGACGGCCATCGACGACGTGCCCCGCGGCGCACCCGTGCTGGAACTCAACGGCGTCAGCCACGAATACGCCCTGGGCACACCGTGGGCGCAGACGGCGTTGCGGGACATCGACTTCGCCGTGCACGAGGGCGACGGCGTGTTGATCCACGGGCTCAACAGGTCGGGCAAGTCGACGCTGGCCTGGATCATGGCCGGCCTGCTGGAACCGGCGTCGGGCAGTTGCCTGCTCGACGGTCGACCGGTGTCCGACCAGGTTGGGGCGGTCGCTATTTCTTTCCAGGCCGCCCGCCTGCAGCTGATGCGAAGCCACGTGGCGTTGGAAATCGCGTCGACGGCCGGATTCTCGATGTACGACCAGGCGAAGGTCACCGAGGCGCTGCGGACCGTCGGTCTGGAGCCGACGCTGGCCAGCCGGCGCATCGAGCAACTCAGCGGCGGGCAGATGCGGCGCGTGGTGCTGGCGGGCCTGCTGGCCCGCAAGCCCCGCGCGCTCATCCTCGACGAACCCCTGGCCGGCCTCGACGGCGCCTCCCAACAAGGCCTGTTGCAGTTGCTGGTGGACCTGCGTCGACGCGAGCGGTTGACCGTCGTGGTCATCTCCCACGACTTCGCCGGCCTGGAGGAACTCTGCCCGCGCATCCTGCATCTGGAGAACGGCGTGCTCGCCGCGACGCCGACCGCCGCCGGAGGCATGTCGTGACCGAACGCAAACCCCGCAAGCAGGTGGTGCTGCTGCGGCCGGTGCCCGGCACCAGCGTCATCCACGACCTGTGGGCCGGAACGAAGCTGCTCGTCGTCGCATTGATCGGGGTGCTGCTGACGTTCTACCCCGGCTGGGTTCCGATCGGTGCGGTGGCGCTGCTGATCGCCGTCGCCGCGATGCTGGCCCGAATCCCGCGCGGCGTGCTGCCCACGATTCCGCGCGTGCTGTGGGTGCTGCTGGCACTGGGCGCGCTGACCGCGGCGTTGGGTGGCGGCAGCCCGGTGCTCTCGCTCGGCTCTGTCGACGTCGGGCTGGGCGGGTTGTTGTACTTCCTGCGCGTGACCGCGCTGTCCATCGTGCTGCTGGGCCTGGGCGCGATGGTGTCGTGGACCACCAACGTCGCCGAGGTGGCGCCCGCGGTGGCCACGCTGGGCCGCCCGCTGCGGGCACTGCGCATCCCCGTCACCGACTGGGCCGTCGCACTGGCGTTGGCGCTGAGGGCGTTTCCGATGCTGCTCGACGAGTTCAGGGTCCTCTACGCCGCGAGGCGGCTGCGTCCCCGCGACGTCGACGGTGACGGGCGTAACCGGCTGCGCCGCTGGGCGACCGAGCTGATCGATCTGCTGGCCGCCGCGATCACCGTGGCACTGCGCCGCGCCGACGAGATGGGTGATGCGATCACCGCCCGGGGTGGTGCCGGCCAGTTCTCGGCGGCGCCGTCGCGACCGAAGACCCGCGACTGGGTGGCCTTCGCGGTGGTCGTCGCGGTGTGCGGCATCGCCCTGGCGCTCGAGCTGACCATTCTGGGCACCAGCGGCACGCGGCGCTGAGCGCATCGGCAGCCGTTACGGTGAAGGTGTGACGGGGCACCGACGAATCGACACCGACTTCCTCGCGCTGCCGCGCCACTCGCTGGCCGACGCTGCGCTGACCGCCGCGACGCAGGCCGGTGCGAGCTATGCCGATCTGCGCATCCATGCCATCACCACCGAGACGGTGGCGTTGCGCGACGGCGCGCTGGAAACCGCGGTGACCGACTACGAGATCGGGCTGGCGGTGCGCGTCATCGTCGACGGCACCTGGGGTTTCGCATCACACGCGCAGCTGGACACCGGGGCGGCCGCCGACACCGCGCGCCGCGCGGTACGGGTGGCGCGCACGCTGGGGAGGTTGAACGCCGAACCGATCGAGCTGGCTCCCGAGCCGGTCTATCGTGACGTGTTCTGGGCCTCGCCGTTTCGGGTCGACCCGTTCACGGTGGCCGCCGCGGACAAGATCGGCGTGCTCGAGGACTACTCCGAGCGGCTCCTGGCTTCCGACGGGATCGACCACGTGTCGGCTGCTGTGCACGCGGCCAAGGAGCAGACGTTCTACGCCGACACGTTCGGATCGACGATCACCCAGCAGCGGGTGCGGGTGCTGCCGAGCCTGGAGGCCGTCGCGGTCGATCCGTCGGCGGGAACGTTCGAGACCATGCGTACCCTGGCGCCGCCGACGGCCCGCGGATGGGAGGCGGTCGCCGGCGACGAGGTGTGGGACTGGACGGCCGAGCTGGCCGAATTGCCGTCGCTGCTGGCGGAAAAAGTCAAGGCGCCCAGAGTGGTGGCCGGGCCGACCGACCTGGTCATCGACCCCACGAATCTGTGGTTGACCATCCACGAGTCCATCGGGCACGCCACCGAGTACGACCGCGCCATCGGCTATGAAGCCGCCTACGCCGGAACGTCGTTCGCCACCCCGGACAAGCTGGGCACCATGCGCTACGGGTCGCCGGTGATGAACGTCACCGCCGACCGGACCGTCGAGCACGGGCTGGCGACAATCGGTTTCGACGACGAGGGTGTCGCCGCGCAGAGTTGGGATCTGGTCCGCGACGGGGTGTTCGTCGGATACCAACTCGACCGGGTCTTCGCACCGCGGCTCGGTGAGCCCCGCTCCAACGGATGCTCCTACGCCGACTCGGCACACCATGTTCCGATCCAGCGGATGGCCAACGTGTCCCTGCAGCCCAGTGCTGACGACGTGAGCACCGACGATCTGATCGCCCGGGTCTCCGACGGCATCTACATCGTCGGTGACAAGAGCTGGTCGATCGACATGCAGCGCTACAACTTCCAGTTCACCGGGCAGCGGTTCTTCCGCATCCGTGACGGCCGCCTCGACGGGCAACTGCGCGACGTCGCCTATCAGGCCACCACCACGGACTTCTGGGGCGCGCTGGAAGCTGTTGGTGGGCAATCGACGTGGCGGCTCGGGGGCGCGTTCAACTGCGGCAAGGCCCAACCCGGCCAGGTGGCCGCGGTCAGCCACGGTTGCCCGTCGGCGTTGTTCCGGGGCATCAACGTGCTCAACACGCGCGAAGAAAGCGGGCGGTGACCGGTGATCGGTGCACAACAAGTCGTCGACATCGTGCTGGCCGAGGCGCGCCGGCGTGGCAGAGCCGACGAGACCATCGTGCTGGTGACAGACCGCGTCGATGCCGCGCTGCGGTGGGCCAACAACACCATGACCACCAACGGGGAGTCGACCAGTCGCACCACCACCGTCATCTCGATCGTGCGGCGTGACGGCCGGGCCTACGTCGGTTCGGTGCGCTCCAGTGCGGTCGCCCCGTCGGTGCTGATGGACCTGGTCGTCGCCTCCCAGGCCGCCGCGGCAGCGGCCCCGCCCGCGCGGGACAGCGCTCCGGCACTGCCCGCCGACGCGGCACCCACCGACTGGGACGCGCCGAGCCCGCGCACCGGCATCGACGCCTTCGGCGGGGTCGCCGACGCGCTGACGCGCGGGTTCGCCGGCCGGGAAACACTTTTCGGGTATGCCCGCCACGTGGTGGAGACCACCTTCGTCGCCACCTCGACCGGGCTGCGGCGCCGGTTCACCCAGCCCACCGGATCGGTGGAGATCAACGCCAAACGTGACGGCGCCAGCGCATGGGCCGGGGTCGGCACCCCCGACTTCGTCGACGTGCCGACCGATGCGATGCTCGAGGACCTCGCGACCCGGCTGTCGTGGGCGCAGCGCAGCGTGGAGTTGCCCGCCGGACGGTACGAGACGATCATGCCGCCCTCGACGGTGGCCGACATGATGATCTACCTGTCGTGGACGATGGGCGGTCGCGGCGCACAGGAGGGACGCACCGCACTGTCCGCGCCGGGTGGCGGCACCCGCGTTGGGGAGAAACTCACGTCGCTACCACTGACGCTGTACTCCGACCCGCATTCCCCCGGGCTGCAGTGCACCCCCTTCGTGGCGGTGTCGGGTTCGTCGGAACGCGCGTCGGTGTTCGACAACGGCATGCCCATCGAGCGGGTGGACTGGATCCGCGACGGCGTGATCAACGCGCTGGCCTATCCGCGCGCGGCGGCCACCGAGTTCGACGCGCCCGTGGCCGTCGGCGCCGACAACCTGCTGATGACGGGTGGGACGGCTTCGCTGGCCGACATGGTGGCCCGTACCGAGCGCGGCCTGCTGCTGACCACCCTGTGGTACATCCGCACCGTCGACCCGTCAGTGCTGCTGTTGACCGGGCTGACCCGCGACGGGGTGTATCTCGTCGAGGACGGGCACGTCACCGCGGCGGTGAACAACTTCCGGTTCAACGAAAGCCCGTTGGACCTGCTGCGCCGCGCCAGCGAAGCCGGCGTCAGCGAGGTCACGCTGCCCCGCGAATGGGGCGACTGGGCCACCCGCGCGCAGATGCCGTCGCTACGGATTCCCGACTTTCACATGTCTTCGGTCAGTCAAGCGCAATAATCCCAAGAATGGGTCGAACCGCTGCGGCTGACCGACTGACCGGGATGGTGGCGCTGTCCTCCGGCGACGACCGGGCCGACACGCTGATGCGGCTGATCTGCGCGCGAACGTTGGCGTTGCCGCCCCTGCCCCTGCCGGTCGAGGTGCCGACGGAGAACACCGACGCCGAGTCGGTGCTCGTCGCGTTCGCCGAGCAGTTCTCCACCGACGTCACCGGCATCGGGGACAACCAGCGCGCCCGCTTGCTCGAGGCATGGGGCGCGAACGCTTTTCGGACGGTGGTGACGATGTACGTCGCCGATTTCGTTCCGCGGGTCTGGGCCGGTTGCGAGGCCCTCGGGCTCGGTATGCCGGGGCGTACCGCCGAGGTGGACTTCGACGGCCAGGCCGATCCGATCGACTTCGTGCTCAACGGGTTCGTGCCCGAGGTGGCGCGGATGCGCGCACTGGACCCGGTGACCACCGAGGTGGTGCGGCTGCGCGGGGCGGCCGCGCACAACTGCCGGTTGTGCCAGTCGCTGCGAGAACGTCATGCGTTGGACGCCGGTGGGTCCGAAGATGTCTACAGCCAGATCGCCGACTTCGAACGCGCTGACAATTTGTCCGACGCGCACAAGGCCGCGCTGCGCTACGTCGATGCGCTGATCTGGACGCCGTCGAACATCGGTGAGGACGTGGCGGGCGGGGTGCGCAAGCATTTCTCGACCAAGCAGGCCCTGGAGCTGACCCTCGACGTGATGCGCAATGGTGCCAACAAGATCCTGGTGTCTCTGGGCTCCGACGCCGCACGGGTGGACGAGGGCACCGAGCTCTACGAGATCGACGAGGCGGGCCAGACGATATTCGCCTGAGCAGGCGTGTGCGACCATAATGGCCGCGCACGACGTGCCGGGGGCGGTAGCTCAGTCGGTTAGAGCCGTGGACTCATAATCCATTGGTCGCGGGTTCGAGCCCCGCCCGCCCCACTCAACAGTCTCCTCGTGAACGCCCGTCGCAGACTGACCAAGGGCCGGTGTCGTTGCTGCTGAGCTTTCCGGATATACATGGACCACGGTCGAGAGCCTGGTGGAGGCTAAATGGCGGAGACGAATGCCCGGCGGCGTGCGCTGGCCGCAATCGCAGCGGCTGCTTGCGTCGTCGGCGCCGTGGCGGCTTGTTCCGGCGGTCAGCAGCGGTCGGCGGCGACCGAGCAGACGAACTCACCGAAGTCTGGGCCGGCGACTCTCGTCGTGCCCGCATTGCAATGCATGGCCTGGACCGACGCGGAACCACTGTTGCGCGACGCAGGTTGGCATGGCGTGCTCCAGAGAGGCGAGGATGTGACCAACACCGCCTGCCTGCCGAATCAGATTGGCTGGCAAGATCCTTCGCCGGGGGAGGTGATCCCCAGCGACGCACCGATCACGGTGCGGTTCGTGCCCTGACCACCGCCACCGTCTCTTACTCGCAGCCGGTGCCGTTGCCGTCGCGATCCAGGCCGTAGATGTCGGTGCCGACGACGGTGACCGGACCCGAGACATAGGACGGGCCGTTACCGCTGCCGCCGGCGCAGTCCACGTCACTGTCGATGGGGACGCACGCACCCGAGTAGTTGGGGTCGCACGACGATCCCGGCTGCAGCGGAACAGGGTTCGGGGCGGCGTACGCTGCCGGTGCAATGGCGAAAGCGACAGCAACGGCACAGGTCAGCACAGTGAATCTAGCCACGGCGGCAAAGCTTAGCTCAACTATCAAGATCAAGGGGTGAGGTTGCGGAATCCCGTAGCTCGTCTCGATTCCGCCAGTGAAAGGACCTTGTTTGCCAACGGCTCCGATGCGTGCCGCCGCAGGATCGTGGCTGGCCGGTGCGGCGGTATACCTGATCGCCGAAGCGGTCACCGCAACCGGTGTGAAGAGTTACAGCTACCTCTACGACTACATCAGTGAACTCGGCGTGTCCGGGCTGATGAACCGAGCATTCATGCTGCACGGCGTGCTGTTCCTGATCGGCGCAGTGCTGGTGGTCCGTAGCGTCAGGCTCGGCTGGATGGGGCGGGCGTTCGTCATCGCCGCCGCGGTGAACGCGCTCGGCAACGTCGGAGTCGGCGGCTTTCCCAGTGGAACCACAGCGCACGTGATCGGCGCCGGGATGGCCATCATCGGTGGCAACGTCGCGGTGATCTTGGGCGCCCTCGGCAGCCGCTCACTCTGTAGCGGGCCGCCATTCCGGCGGGCCGGGGTGGCCCTCGGCGCCGTCGGGCTGCTGTGCCTCGCTGTGCTGGTCATCGACGGCGTCAACGGCGCCTCGCTGCCGGTGGGACTGGTCGAACGAGGAGCGGTCTACCCGATCATCGCGTGGGAGCTGCTGGCCGGCGTCGCGATCCTGCGGGCACGCTCAGTCGTCTGACAGCTCGGGCTCGTTGTCGCGCGCCGCGGTGCGCATGCCGTCGCGGATCTCGAACGCGTCGGTCGCGAACCCGCCGACGGCGGTCGCGACGTCTCTGACCGCGCCGGTGATGATCGACGCCACCTCGCCCACGGTCGACGCCCCGGACTCTACGATGTCCTGGGCGGCGTCCTTGAAGATCTCCACCCGACTGAGCCGTTCCGCCATGGGCTCAGTGTGCCACAGCGCGTCGGCTACCGGCAGCGCTCACGACGCGACGTTCGCCCGGTCACCGCCGAGCCTCTTGGCCGCATACATCGCCGCATCGGCCGCTGCAATCTGGCGCGCAAGGAGGCGTTCGATATCGCGCTTCGACAACCGTCCGGGCCGTGTGGTGGCCACCCCCACGCTTGCGGTGACTCCCAGTGCCCTGCGCTTGACCGCCGCGCAGATCTCGTCTCCGACGTCATCGACGGGTTGACCGTCGTCGACGCACAGCGCGATCAGGAATTCTTCGCCGCCGGAACGACAGATCGCGGATCGGCGCGGAAACAGGGTGTGCAGCACCGCGCTCACCACGCCCAGGATGTGGTCGCCGGCGGCGTGGCCGCTGACGTCGTTGACGCGTTTGAAGTCGTCGAGATCCACCATGGCGGTGACAAGGAGGGTGCAGCCGGCGCTGTCGTCGAGCAGTCGGCACACCTCGTCGAGGAATCCGCGCCGGTTCAATAGCCCGGTCAGCGGATCGGTATTCGCCCGCTCCACATAGTGGGTCAACGCCCATGCCATGCTGCGGACCGCGATGGGCATCGCGGTGTTGAGCAGCCAGAGAGTCCAGAACGCCGACAGCGCCACCGGCCAGCCGACGTCGTCGGCGATGCGTACCGTCAGCGCGGCCCCGGTGGCGAGTGCCAACACGACGTTGGCGGTCATCAGCTTGACGCTGTGGAAGAACGCAAGGTAGGCCCCGGTTATCGCGAAAGCGGTGCACGACAACGTCGGTACGACAATCCCCGGCCCTGCCACCGACCACCCGGCGATGCAGAGCACCCCCGCGGATACCGCGACGATGGACTGGCCTCGGGTAGGCCAGCGGGTCAGCCAGAACAGCGTCATCCCCAGTCCGACCGACATCGAGGCGGCGCACACCAACACGGTGGCCAGCGCTGGCACACCGAACGACAAGAAAATGCTCGAGGGCACCAGCGCGGAAGAGAACGCGACGAACGCCATGATGTACTGAGTGGAACGCACCATGCCGTGGTCGCGCAGGAACCAGGTCATCCTGACGAACTGGTCGGACTGCCGCCACCACGACAACCAGCGCTGTGGCGCTCTGCTCACCCCGGGCACTGAGTCTGCGCGATACGCGGCGAGCCGCCCCCCTGACATTTGCTCACCAATTCATTAGAAGCCGTCGGCTGTGTTTGCACGCACGATTGCCGAGAATGGTGTCTGCGATCGGACCGTTCCCCGACAGCTTCCCGGGGTTCGGCCCTGAGCCTCAGGGGCAGTAACTGTCATTGTTGATGCTGCTCTGGCAAACCTTCGATCACCGCGAAACGCCACCGCGCCACCTGGTGGGCAGAGCGCCACGGAGCTCTCGCACTGTCTACCTCTGGTGGCAGACGAGGTTGCGCCGGTAGGCGTTTCCGCGCGCCTGCACCATTTGCTAGCCGGAAGGTCGCGGACACCCTCCTGCCGGGTTCACCACCCCATGGAGCCTGGACCGCCTTTGAACGGGCCGGCGATCCAGCTGGTGATCCACCCGCCGTAGAAGCCGCCCGGCTGCGGGATCACCGTTTCTCCGTTGACGGTGCACCGATCCACCAGTGAGGCCATCACGGCGACGGCCCCGGCGATATCGGCGAATCCGGGCGTCGGATCCAGATACGTCCACCCGGCGCGGGATGCCACGGCAGCAGGCGTCACCAGGTCGAAGTAGCTGGCCTGACCTTTCCACTCACACCAGGACGAGCCGCTCGCCGGCCGCAGGACTCCATCGGCGAAGCAGTCGCCCGGCAGGTAATACGTTGGCGGGTGGCTGGTTTCGAGCACGCGCCAGGCCCGGTCCGTGCTGGCGATGACCTGCCCGCCCAACTCGACGGTGATCGAGCCGGCGAACTTCTCCAGCCGTGGCGGACGAGGGTAATCCCACACCGACTCCTGGTGCTGAAGCGGCTTGTCAGGTACCGGCATGCCCCGATAGTAGGTACCCGACGCGCTGTGGGCAGTAGCGTCAGCGTCGTCGTTCGACTTTGGTAATGACTTGGTGCGCGGGCGAACTCACTCGCCGGAACCGGTGTCCCCGGACGCGGGGCCGGTGCCGGCGCCGGCGCCGGTCGAATCAGTGTCGGTGTCGGTAGCGTCGGTCGTGACCTCGCTGCCGGTGTCACCGGAGTCGGCGTGCTCGGTCTCGCCGGCCGGCGCGTCACTGTCCTCGACCGCCTCGTCGACGATCTCGTCCACCGTCTCGTCGGATTCCTCACCGGTCGACTCGTCGACATCGGGGACGGTCTCGTCGGACCCGTCGACGACCGGTTCCTCGACGGGAACCTCGGTGTCCCCGGCGGGCTCCCCGGCGTCGTCGGCTACCACTCCGGTGTCGTCGACCTCCCCGGTCACCTCGCCGGTCTGCTCGGCGTCGCCCTCGACGGGCGCCTCCGGCTCGGCGACCTCACCGGCCGGCGCCTCCGGGTCGGCAGGCGCGCCGGTGTCCTCGGTCGCGCCAGCAGCGTCGGTGGTCTCGGTCGCCGGGGTCGTTTCGGTAGCTTGGGTGTCCGCAGCAGCTTCGGTGGCGGGGTCGGCCTCGCTGGCTGCCAGCGTGACGGCCGCCTCTGTCGAGTCCGCGGCGAACGGAAGCGGGAAGTCGGGTAGCGGCGGCAGTGGAATCGGGAACCAGCCGAAGTCCAGCACGTATTGGATCTCGCTGACGATGCCGTTGTAGACGCCGGTGACCGCGGTGTTGATGATGTCGCCGATGCCGGTGACCCAGACCCCCAGATCGAGCGGGTTGTTGACCACCGGGTCGAGGAAGTCGTAGACGAAACTGTCGACCACGGGGAGCACGAAGTCCGGGTACCAGATGTAGATCTGATCGGAGATCAGGTAGCCGAACGGCACCCAGTTGATCAGCCACGGGCCGAGTTCCAGGGACACATAGTTCGCCCAGTACCGGGTGACGGCGTAGACGTCGTTGATGATGTCGGACGCCGCGTTGAGAACCGCCGGGTCTTCGCCCGGCTCCTCCAGCGTCGCTACGTCCGACGCGGGATCGCCGGGCTCATCAGGATCGGCGGTGGTGCGCGCGACGGCGGGGGCGCGGTGGATCTCGTCGGCGACGTTGGCCGCCGGCAGCGCGGCCGCAAGCGCGTGGGAGCCCTCGTCGGTGCCGAGACGAATCGTGATCTTGCCGTGGCCGGGAGCGGTGGAAACGTCGCCGATCAGATCCAGAGCGGCGCGCACCTCCTCATCGGAGACCGGCAGGGCCGTGCTGTCGGCCGTGAAAGTCACCGGCGGGAGCACCTCGATGGTCCGCATCGACGAGGGGAGAACCGAGGGCGTGAAAGCCAGCGCGCCGCCGGTCAGCGCCGCGACGCCGGCGGCCAAAACCGCACGTCCGGAAACTTTCATGGCGATCCCCACCTACCGATCGATAAACCCGCCCACGATGAACTTACCCGCCTGCCAGCCGATTCTCAGGATTTCGCAGGTGACGAGGCGGTGTGTCGCGATCGGTAGGGTCGTGTGCCGACCCGCAACCCTGCGGTAAACCTGTTGTCATCCCGACGCCGGATGGTGTGACCATGGGCTTGACATCGCTCCTGGGGGGCGCCTGCCGCCGCGCCGCACTGGTAGTGACGCTCGTGGTTGTGCTTCCCTCGGCAGCGGGTGTCGCGACGGTTCGCGCCGCGGAGCCCATGGCACTGCTCACCGACCCGTTTCTGCAGGCGCCGGGGCCCGGTTCGGTCGAGGTGGCCTGGTTCACCGAGTCGGTCGGCCAATCGCACCACGTGCTCGTCGGTGACCAGGTCGCGACACTCTCCGAGGACGACGTCCGGCGAGCGGTCTCGGCTAAAGGTGCTCCGGGCGTTCGGGTGTTCGGCGCACAGACGAGTGTGCTGTCCCGGGTCGCCGAGGACGCCGACTCGATGCTTCCCGCCGGCACCGGACCGGTCGCAGGCATCGCCGGGCGCAGGGTGTTTCGTCACCATGCCGTGGTGACCGGTCTCGGTTCCGTTCGTACGCCCTACCGGGTCGTCAGCATCGGCGAAGACTCGGCGGCCGCGTCGGAAACGTTCACGCTGCGTGGCGCCCTGTCCGCCGGGGAGCCGGCCGTGATTCTGCTGACCTCGGACCTGCAGCTGATGAAGAACACCCCGGCGAACCTCGAGTTGGCAGCCCGTACCGTCGGCGCCGAACTCGGCGTCATCGACGCCGTCTTCGCCGTCGGCGATCTGATCAACGTGCCTGACCGCGCTTCGGAATGGTTCGACGACGGACGCGGGGCCGCGTTCTTTCCCGTGATGCAGGGCCGCGCGGCGCGGGAGGCGGCCGACGGGAACATTTATCGGGGTGGCCAGATCATGCAGCATGCACCGCTGTACCCAGCAATCGGTAACCACGAGGTGCAGGGCCGCCGCGCGGGGCACACGTCGCTGAACGACTCGTTCAACAACGCGGTGCCCCGCACCGTGGCCGAGGCGCAATACGAGGCCGTAGCCGATGAGGTCAACCCTGCCGGCGACCCTCACGTGCGGGCGCGCTGGGTCGAGGACAACTCGTTCTCCACCACAACCTACGAGGAGATCTTCTCGCTTCCGCAGACTGCGGGGGCGGGGGAGCGGTATTACGCCACCACCGTCGGTGACGTCCGGCTGATCACGTTGTTCGCTACCCGTGTCTGGCGTTCGCCGCGCGCCGAGCCCGACCCGGCGTTGCGCACGGCGACCACGAGGTTCCACGAGGCGCGGACCGATCTGTCCGATCCGCTGGCCCAGGGCTACGGAGAGCTCGTCTTTGAAGATCTCGCCGTCGGTGCGGCGCAATATGATTGGCTGGTCGGTGAGGTCAACTCACCGGCATTCCGCTCGGCCAGATACACCGTGGTCATGATGCACGAAGGACCCCAGGGGTTGGGGGAGAACATGTCTCCGCCGTTTGCCCATCCGCAACGGATCGATGAACGCGGTGACACCGGAGAACTCGTCGGTGTGCGCTACGAGTATCCCGCCGAGCGCGACATCCTGGTCCGCGATGTGATGCCGGTGCTCGAGGCCGCCGGGGTGAATCTGGTCCACAACGGGCACAGCCATCTGTGGAACCGCTTCGTCTCGGCCGAGGGGGTGAACTACCTCGAGGCATCGAACACCGGCAACAGCTACGGCGCTTTCCTTCCCGTTGCCGGTAACACGCGTCCGATTCCGCCATCCCCGTGGGATGCCGCCAACTACGCGGCACAGGGCAACCCTGGCGGGCTCGAACCCGTGGTGCCCACCCTCGCGCCGCTGCGCGATCCCGATGGCCGCCCGCTGCCCTACGTCGCCGACAACGACTTCGTCGTCTTCCAAGCTCTGCACACCGGGACGGGAGTGGTGACGAGTTGGTACGTCGACCTGACCGATTCGCGTTCCGGCGCCGTGAGATTCGACGAGTTCAGCCTCGGTCCGCCCGTGCGGTGAGCACCTACGCTGGTCCGTCGGTGATCGCGATGGTGTGCTCGCTGTGGGCTGTGCGAGAGCCGTCGGCCGAGCGGATCGTCCACCCGTCGGGGTCGTAGACGATCCTGTCCGTGCCCGTGGCGAACCAGGGCTCCAGCGCCAGGGTCAGGCCGGGACGCAATTTCAGGCCACGGCCGGCGCGGCCGGTGTTGCAGACGTGCGGGTCCTCGTGCATGGTGCGTCCGATGCCGTGACCGCCGAACTCGGTGTTGACGGGGTAGCCGTATTCGGCGGCGACCGCGCCGATCGCGGCCGAGATGTCGCCGAGGCGGTTGCCGGGCCGGGCGGCGGCGATGCCCGCTGCGAGCGCGTCTTCCGTCGCGGCGACCAGGCGCCGGTCCTGCGGTCGGGCGGTGCCGACGATGACACTGCGCGCGGAGTCGGCCACCCAGCCGTCGATGGACACCGCGATGTCCATCTTGAGCACGTCGGCGTCCCGCAGGACGTAGTCGTGGGGCAGGCCGTGCAGGACCGCGTCGTTCACCGACAGGCAGATGACGTTGCGGAAGGGTCCGCGCCCGAAGGAGGGAGCGTAGTCCCAGTAGCAGGACTGCGCGCCGCGTTCGGAGATCAGCGTGCGGGCGCGCTGTTCGAGGTCGAGCAGGTTCACTCCCGGCCGGGCGCGCCCGGTGAGGTCGTCGAGCAGGTCGGCGATGAACGCGCCGGTCACCCGCATCGCAGCGATCTCGGGTGGGGTCTTGAGCTCCAGCACCGGTAGGTCCTTTCCTGGCGTCGAGAGCCGGTATGAAAATACCAGCCTAACGCGAGCTGTCGGTATTTTCATACCGGCGCAGGTAGGCTGCTCGGCATGGTTCGACTTCCGTTGACCGCAGAGCAGCTCGCCGCGGGTAAACGCCTCGGTGCGCAGATCCGGCAGGCGCGAGGGGATCTCACCCTCGGGGATGTCGCGCAGGCCGCGGGGATCTCGCCGGAAACCCTGCGCAAGATCGAAACCGGCCGGCTGGCTACGCCGGCATTCAGCACCATCGCCGCGCTGGCCCGGGTGCTGCCACTGTCGCTCGACCAGCTCGCCGAGACCTGCCTGGCGCGTGACGACCTGGAGAACATCGGCTGAACGCCGAGTCCGCATATTCGTCGCCCAAACGGGGCAAGGTAAGGGAATGACGACCCGTGAGCGCGGCGAGACGCGCACCGTTTTCGGTCACCCGATCGGGTTGACCAACCTGTTCGGCGTCGAGCTGTGGGAGCGGTTCTCGTTCTACGGGATGCTCACCATCCTCGGCTACTACCTTTACTACTCGGTCACCGACGGCGGGCTGGGCCTGCCGCAGAGCACCGCGACCGGCATCGTCGGGGCCTACGGCGGACTGGTGTATCTGTCCACCGTGCTCGGCGGTTGGATCGCCGACCGGCTGCTGGGCATGGAACGCACCGTCTTCTACGGCGGCGTGGTGGTGATGATCGGCCACATCGCGCTGGCCGTCCTGCCCGGGCTGACCGGCGTCGGAGTCGGCCTGGTGTGTGTCGCACTGGGCTCGGGAGCGCTCAAGGCCAACGCCTCGTCGTTGCTCGGCACGCTGTACGAGAAAGGCGATCCGCGCGCCGACGGCGGCTTCACGCTGTTCTACCTCGGCATCAACCTGGGCGCTTTCATCGGACCGCTGATCACCGGCCTGTTGCAGACCCGGATCGGATTTCACTGGGGCTTCGGCGCCGCGGCGGTCGGAATGGCGCTCGGGTTGGCCCAGTACGTGTTCTTCCGGCGCAACCTCGGCGAGCACGGCCGACACGTGCCGAACCCGTTGCCGCGCAGCGCCGTCACCCGAACGGTCGCCATCGTCGTGGCCGGGCTGGTGGTGATCGGCGTCGCGATCGCGCTCGGTCTCGTCACGCTGGCCAACCTGTCGCAGATCACCACGGGCGTCATCATCGTCGCCTCGATCGGCTACTTCGCAATCATGCTGACCAGCGATCAGGTCACCAGCGAGGAACGGATCAGGGTGCGCGCGTTCATCCCGCTGTTCATCGCCAACGCGGTGTTCTGGTCACTGTTCCAGCAGATCTTCACCGTGTTGGCCGTCTACTCCGACGAACGGATGAACTGGTCGATCTTCGGCTGGACCGCGCCGTCGAGCTGGATCGGCTCCATCGAACCGGTGTGGATCATCGCGCTGTCCCCGCTGTTCGCGATCATGTGGACCAAGCTGGGAAACCGCGCGCCCACCACGCCGCGCAAGTTCGCCTACGGCGTCATCGGCATGGGCCTGGCGTTCCTGTGCTTCGTGCCGTTGGCCGGCATGTCCGGCGCCACCGTGCCCGCGCTGCTGGTGATGGCGATCATGGCGGTGTTCGCGGTGTCAGAGCTGCTGCTCTCGCCGATCGGCTTGTCGGTCACCACCAAGCTGGCGCCCGAGGCGTTCCGTGCGCAGATGATGGCGCTCTACTTCTTCTCGGTCGGCCTCGGCACGGCCATGTCGGGTCTGCTGGCCGGCTACTACGACGCCGACCGGGAAGTCGCCTACTTCGGCATCCTGGGCCTGATCGCCGTCGTGGTCGGGGCCGTGGTGTTCGCCATCGCCCCGTGGATCAGCAAGCAGATGGAAGGGGTGCACTGAGCGCGGCGCTCAGCTGTCCTCCCGCAGCCGCACCATGTGCGTCGTCGAGCTCTCGTCGAGCTCGACGACGTCGGACCGGGACCGCAGGAAGTCGCTGAAGGACTTGCAGCCCAGCGACTTCTCGCTGAACGACGGATCCATCCGCTTCATCTGCGCCTTGACCGCCGAATTGTGCAACCAGTCGGCGTCGTCCTTTTCCATCCCGATGCGCAGCGCGCGGGTCAACAGGCCGGTGGCCGCGGCCTGCGGGTCCGGCAGCTCGGTGTTGCCGCCGGAGGCCTTGGTCCGGCGCGTCCGCTTCTTGGGTGCGGACGTGCCGTCGGCAGATGGCGTCGGCTCGAACACCGGGATGCCGGGCAACGCGTCGTAGGTGACGAACTCGTCGCACGCCGAGGCCAGCGCCTTGCTGGACGCCCCGGCCACCCCGATGCCCACCACGTAGCGGCCGAGCCGCTTACAGCGTTGGGCCAGCGCGATGTAGTCGGAGTCACCGGCCACGATCACCACGTGGGTGAGATCGGGAAGGCGGAACATGTCCTCGACCGCGTCGACCGCCAGCCGGATGTCGGCCCCGTTCTTGCCGTACGCCGCGGCGGGGAACAGCTGCACCAGATCAACCGCGCGGCCCACCAGCTGGTCGCGGTAACCGGCATTGACCTCGGCCGACCAGTCGGCGTAGGCGCGGGTGAGTACCAGTGTGCCGAAGGAGGAGGCGAAGTCGATGATCGCGCCGACGTCCACGGTGGCGCGCTTGAGCCGCTCGGTGTGGTCGGCGGGCTCTTTGGCTTTGTCCTTCTGGAACGAGCTGCGGCCGTTGACCTGGTCATAGCGCGAGATGACGATGTTGTCGAAGTCGAGATACACCGCGACGCGGGGCGAACCGGTTTCGGTCATGGACACCAGTGTGGCCCATCGTCGCCCCTTGGCGATCTGGAACCCCTGGCGGGGATGTCGCTGCTCAACGGGATCGCGGTCAAGAACGAACCGGTCGCGGTGGCGGCCGTTCAGCGGTGAGGGCGACCTCGGCGACGACGTCGAGCTGGCAGTCGTTGTCGGGTTGCTCGAAGATCACCTCCGCGCGTCGACCCGCCGCACGCAGCGTGGCGATGGTGTTGCCGAACAACGGCCCGCTGAGGTTCTGCCACGACATCGGCAGCTGCGGGGCGCCGTGCCGACGGGCCCAGCGCCGCGTCACCCGCGACACCTTCGGCGACCATCCGGTCTTGAACACCGGCTTGAGGAAGCCGGGCACATAGTTGTGCACCGGCGAGCAGACCAGCTGATGCACCGGGGCGCCGGCGGTATCGGTGAAGTCGGCGCGCGCGGCGTAGCTGTGGTGGACGTCGCCGGAGAGCACCGACACGGTCGCCGGTGCCGGCTCGGCGCCCGCCGACTCGGCGAGGGCGGCGCTGAGTCGCAGGAAGGAATCGGTGAAAGCCGGCCAGTGCTCCAAATCGGCGGCCTGGCGCAGTTTTTCGCCGAGCCGACCGCGGATACCGCCGCGGCTGGTGGTCTGTTCGTTGACCGACTGCACGTCGGCGATTACCGGCGGCATCAGCCAGGGCAGCGACGTTCCGATCAGCAGGTGGTCCAGCGACTCCCGCCCGTCGTTCATCTGGGCCTGCACCCAGGCGAACTCGGTGTCGTCGAGCATCTTTCGGTCACCGCTGTCCAGCACCCGCGAATTTCGCGAGTCCACCATGACCAGGCGATTGCGGCCCAGGTCCCAGCGAAAGCTGAACCGGATGGCCTTCTCGCCCTCGACCTCGGTGTCTGCGCGGTCGGCGAGCTGCTCGAGATATCCCCAGCAGTCCCCGTCGATTGCGAGGACCTTGCGGAAGTCCTCGTCGATCGCCAGCTCTTCGGGGCTCAGATTCCCGAGGTGCTGATACACCCAGTACGTCGCGAGCCCGGCCCGGATGCGGTCACGCCACCAGGGTTTGGCGTTCACCTCGGCGCGCCACGTGGCCGAGGTGTTCCAGTCGTCGCGGATGTCGTGATCGTCGAAGATCATCGCCGTCGGCACCGTGGACAGCACCCACCGGATTTCCGGGTCACCCCAGGTGTGCTGATAGAGACGCTCGTACTCGGTGAAGGTGACGACCTCGTCGGCCGGTCGCCCGTGCAGCCGTCGACGGTGCCCCGCCAGGTTGCGGCGGGCGTCGGGGGTCAGTTCGTCGGCGTAGACCTGATCGCCGAGCAGCAGCAACGCATCCGGCCATTCGTCGACCGGCAGCCCGGTCAGGCGGGTGGCGTAGCAGTCCAGCGCGTCGGCGCCCAGCTTGGCGTCGAGCTTGTCGTCACCGGTTTTGGGGTAGCGGCAGGAACCGAACACCACCCGCAGCCGGTCGGTGGTCTCCGGGCCGCGGGTGCGGATCACGCTGGGCGGAAACTTCGACTCCGCTTCGGGCCAGACCTGTTCGCCGTCGACCAGCACCTGGTACTCGGTGACCGTATCCGGGGTCAGGCCGCGCACCACGACCAGTGCGTAGTGGAAACCCGAGACCTCGAAGGTGCGGGCCGAACATCCGAGCACCTCGACATCGGCGGCTTCTTCGGTCTGCACCCAGACGACAGCCGTCGTCTCGGAGACGTGGCGCAGGACCGGGCCCAGAATCAGTGGCACCCGGCCCACCTTAACGAGTGTGCGGCGGGCTCACCGCCGGCCTGCACCACGACGTCGCGAACAGCCCCGGACGGGTCGTCCTCGCAGTGGCCTCACCAGCGCGAGCCGAACCCCGAGGCCTGATCCCGTTGAACCTGTCCGACCGCAGACGAGCCGATCACAATGTCAGTCTGAGAGCGTCGCGACGCATATATGTCCCTCGCGGAGCTGTCAGCCCGACATTGCGTTCACCGGCTGGTGACGCGACGCCGGGCAATCGGCCCGAGAGGCCTCGCGGGCGAGTTTCGCGGTGGTAATTTCCCTACCAGGCATTTCGACCGCGCGCAGCGGCTCGGATTGCATGACACGGGGGGTTCGACGTGGTCAACTGCGTTCACCGACGCGCATCGGGCGGCCCGGCGCGATGGGTGTCGGCGGCGGTTCTGCTGACCTTCCTGGGGGTGGGCCCGGTCGTCGCCGAGGGCGTCGCGGCGGCGTCTCCGTCCGACACCGCGTCGCAGTCGGGGGACACCGCGTCAGCACAGTCGAACGACGCCGACAGCGCTTCGGGCGACGACGCTGCCGAGGAAGCCGCCGCGGACGAAGCCGGTGCCGACGCCCCTGCCGCGGACGACGAGGCTTCCGAGGACGACGCCGCCCCTGGTGAAGACGCCTCCAGGGAGGAGTACGGCGGACTGGACGAAGCGGCGGAGGTCGAGGACACCGACGACGTCGAGGATGTCGCAGAGGTCGGTGACGATATTACTGAGACCCCCGACGAGCTCGGCCGGCACGCCGACGACATCGCCGAGGACACCACCACCGAGCGCTCCGCGGACCGCGCGATCGTCGCGCCCGTCGCCGACGACGTCGCGGCGGAGAGCCCCGAGACCGCCCTCGGGCCCGAATCGCGCACTGTCGAGGGCGCCGGCACCGCCGAACCTCAGCGCAGCGCCGAGCTGACGAGGTCGATCGCGGAGAACCTCGACCAGTCCGAGGCGACCGAGCAGCCGGCCGTCATGGCCGACACGCCCGCGGTTGCCCCCGAGAGCACCACGGTGGCGGCCAGCCGCAGCGTGCGCAGCATCGTGGCCGCCCGACCGGTCACCGTCGACAGCATCGTCACCGATTTGCTCACGTGGGTTGGTCTCCGTCCCGCGGTTCACGGGCTGCCGCTGCCGGCGACCCCGGTCTCGGCGCTGGTGGAATCGCTGTGGCTGGCGGTCCGCCAGGCGCAGTACGTGCTCAACAACCAACGGCCCACCGCCGACGTCACGGTCTCCGGGCCCGGACCCGACGGTGTGGTCACCGGAGTCCTCAACGCCGTCGACTACGACGACCTTGCGCTGACCTACACCGTCACCGCCGCACCGACGAACGGGCGCGTCGTGCTCGACGCGTCCGGCGGCTTCACCTACACACCGGAGGTTCCCGGTCGCGCCGACCAGTTCACCGTCACCGTCGACGACACGGTCGGTAATCCCACGCATATCCACGGATTGCTCGGCCTGCTCGGTATCACCGGCCCGACCGAGGTCGTCGTGCGAATCGGCGGCGCAGCGGCTGCGAACCCCGTCCAGCTCGCCGAGTTGCGCACCCGCGACGGTGTCACTGTCGGCGTCACCGACAGCGGCGCAGTCCGCGTCATCGAGGGTCGGTTCACCGATCAGGTCGTGACCGGTGCCGCCGACGCCGCCGCGGTGCTCAACGCGCTGGCCCCGCTGCTGGGCGCAGCCCCCGGATTCGCCGACCCCGCCGGCATCGAAGCCGACCGGGCCGGCATCGGCCCGGGCGTCGAGCATTTCTACCGCTACACCGAAACCCTCGGCGACGTCACGGTTCTCGGCAGCGACATCATCCTCGTCACCGACGCCGACGGGGTTGCCACGAGCCTGTTCAACAACTACGTCGGCCTCGGCGCCGCGTTCGACGTCACCCCGGACGAAGGCGTCGACGAACACGACGAGGTGTCGCTGCTGGCCGGCGCCGCGTACCTCGGCGCCGGCGCCGACGGCGACGCCCTGCAGACATTCCTGACCCAGAACGACGTGACCACCGCGCTGGTCGTCTACGCACTCGATCAGCATGTCGATCCGGAACTGGCATGGCAGGTGATCGTGCGGTTCCCCGACACCGGGGACCTCTCACCGTCGGCCGTGACCTATGTGGTCGACGCAGACGGAGGTGATGCGGGCAGCATCATCGTCACCGTCACGTCCGCGCAGGGCGCCAGCGTCGACAGCGTCGCCACCGACTGGCTCGGTGAATCCCGCAACATCACCGTCGACCGCGGCGGCTGGCTGTTCCCCAGCTACACCATGGTGGACGACACGCGAAACATCACCACCTACACCACCTCGTATCTGTTCTTCGTCGGTGGGCCCGTGCTGCCCGGGCGGGTGGTCAAGCGCGGTTGGCTCGGCTGGAATCGTGGTGCGGTATCGGCACATGCGAACACCGCGGTGGTCTACGACTACTACGAGGACGTGTTGGGGCGCACGTCCTTCGACGGGGCGGGAGCTCTCGTCGAGGTCAGCATCCGGTACAACCCGATCAACACCTACCGCGCGTCCGGTTACGCCAACGCGTTCTGGGACCCCACCCGCCAGCAGTTCGCTTTCGGTGACGCCGGATACCTGCAGGCGTCTCTGGACGTGGTCGCCCACGAATTCACCCATGCGGTGGTCAGTCACATCGTCGGAGATGGCGGTTCGGTCCTGGATTACGGCGAGTCCGGTGCGCTCAACGAGGCCTATGCCGACATCCTCGGGCTGCTCGTCGAGGGCAAGAGCGGGGCCGACCGCTGGCTGATCGCCGAGGATTCCGACTACGGGATCATCCGCAACCTTGCCGACCCGACGTCGGTAAGAAGCGGACTGGGGCCCTACCGCGACCACTACGACACCCGCTACACCGGCACCGGCGACGACGGTGGCGAGCATGTCAACAGCACGATCTTCGGCCACGCCGCGTACCTGATGATGACCGACGCTGCGACCGCGGGTGTGTCCGACGAGGCGTGGGCGCGGGTGTTCTACCACTCGCTGTTCCGGCTCGGCAGGTCCGCGGTCTTCGCCGACGGCCGTGCGGCTGTGCTCAGCGCCGCGGCGGCGCAAGGCTTCTCCGCGGATCAACTCGACGCGATCCGGTCGGCCTTCGACGACGTCGGGATCGCCAGTCCAGTTGCGTCAGCGCTGCTGGTGGCCTGAGCGGTCCACCAGCACCGCACCCTCGGGCCGCGCACCGAGGGTCTGCAGATCCAGGTCCGTCCCACCGGCGGTGAGCCGGATGATCTCGGCCACCTCGCCGGGTGCGTCGCACTGCACATAGTGATCGGCGCCGGGCACCACCCAGTAGCGGTTGCGGCCCGGCTTGGGCTTCAGGTACGCCTGCCAGACGTGGTTGGCCACCCGCAGCGGCGCGACACCGTCGTGCAGACCCCAGATCAAGGTGAGGTCGACGTCGATTCGTGACAGGCGTTCCAGCCACCTGGTCTCGTCAGCGGCGCGCTCATGCAGGTAGCGAATGGTGTCGGGCAGTACTGCAGGTCCATCGTCATGCGCGAAACACAATGCCAATGCGGCAATCTCGGGGTCGTCGAGATCGCGGCGGGGCATGAATGTGGTGGCACCCAGCCCCGCCGCCAACAACTCCGGGGTAGTGGCAGCGGCGGTGGCGCGCCCGGTGTCGTCGTCGAGAAGGGCGACCTGGAAGGCCGTCAGGTTGGCCAGTGGCAGGAAGATGTTCGCGTTGGTCAGGAACACATCGGTGGGCAGCTCCCTGCCGGGCCGATCGGCCAACATGCCCAGCGTGATCATGCCGACGCTGCTGCCCCGGTCGTGGGTGATCATCCGGTAGTCGGTGAGCTCCCAGCGCTCGGTGATGGCATGCACCAGTAGTCGGGCGTCGTCGTAGAGCGAGTACGCATACGGCGCCCGCGGCTTCGCCGACAGGCCGTAACCGGGAAAGTCCACCACGAAGAACTCGAACTCGCCACCGAGTTCACGCGTCAGCGCGTAGTAGTCGATGCTCGACGTCGGGAACCCGTGCACGCAGACCAGCGCCGGCGCCCCCGGGGTACCGCAGCGCCGGGTGAACACCTCCACCTCGGCACCGTCGTTGGCCGGCGTCGTCGACCGCCACGTGAACGAGGTTGCCCCGCTGACCCATTCCTCGAAGATGCCCACCACTCACCTCAATCGTTGTGCTGGGGTCAAGCTAGCGTCTTCGGTGTCGCCGCACCGGCGATCTCGCCCGATACACCCGAGGAGGTGGTGCCCGTGCCGACCGACCCCGCACGACGGCATTCGACCCGCGAGGTGCTTGCCCTCACGGCGCCCGTCGGGTTGGCCTTCATTCCCCTCGGGATGGCGCTGGGCTTCCTGGTGGTCCATGCCGGGCTGGCATGGTGGTGGGCGCCGGTGTTCGCCGCCGTCGTCTACGCGGGGTCTCTGGAGTTCCTGATGGTGCATCTCGCGGCCACCGCGGCGCCGCTGGCCACGGTCGCGTTGACGACGCTGATCGTCAACTCCCGCCACGTCTTCTACGCCCTGTCGTTCCCGCTGCACCGCGTCCGCGGCCGGGCAGCCAAGGCGTACAGCACCTACACCCTGTCCGACGAGGCGTTCGCCGTGGCGGTCAGCCCGGAAGCCCGGACGTGGACGACGCGGCCACTGCTGCTGATGCAGGCGAGCCTGCACCTGCTGTGGGTGACCGGCGCAGCGCTGGGCGGTCTGGTTGGCGAAGCCGTCCCTATCGAACGGCTGGTGGGGTTGGAGTTCGCGCTGACCGCACTGTTCATCGTGCTCGGCATCGACGCCTACCGGCAGCGACCGGACCCGGTCACGGCGGTCGTCGCCGCACTGTCCGCGGTCGTGGCGTGGCTGCTGGTGCCCGGCCAGCTGCTGGTGTGCGCGTTTGCGGCGTTCACGGCGGCGTCGCTGGTGCGGATGCGGTTCACCCGGGGTGGCCAACATGCCTGACAACCGCTACATCGCGGCGCTGGTACTGGTCAGTGCCGCGGTCACCTGGGCACTTCGGGCGCTGCCCTTCGCCGCGCTGGCGCCGCTGCGCAACAGCCGGGTGGTTCGGTACCTGAGCGTCCACATGCCGGTCGGCGTCATGGTCATGCTGGCGATCTACACGCTGCGCACCGTGGCGGGCGACACGGTGCGCCAGCTGATCTGGCTGGCCGTCGCGGTGGCGGTCACCGCCGGACTGCACCTGTGGCGCGGCCGGGCCCTGCTCAGCATCCTCATCGGCACCTGTTGCTACGTCACATTGATGTCGCTGTGGGCGTGAGGGCTACGGGGTGGGCTGAAGGTAGGCCACTAGCGCGTTGGTGAGGCCGCGCCGGGCCACGTCGAGGTCGGCGTAGGAACCGAGCTGACGCTCGGACACCAGGCCGCGCATCGCGCCCGGGATGAGCGTCGCGACCTCGCGCACCCGGTCCGGGTCGACGTCCAGACCCGCGAACGCGTCGATGCAGATCTGCAACCAGGACTGGCCCCACGAGAACAGTTCGGCCGCGGTGCGCGGGTACAGCCGCTCCAGCTCCGCGTGATCGCGGGGCAGTGCCGCGCGCAGATTCTCGATCGCGCGCGAATCCGGTTCGGCCAGGCCGTCGTACAGCGTGTCGATGATGCCGGCGACCCGGTCGCGCAACGGTGCCGCCGTGTCGACGGTGGTGAACACGTCGGCGCGGCGTTCGGCGGTGCGGTGCAGTACCGCGGCCCAGAATCCGTCGGCGTCGCCGAACTGGTACTGCACCGTGCCCCAGGTGGCTCCGATGTCCTTGGCGATGCGGTTGGCCGACACCGATGCAGGGTCGCCGGATGCCAGCGCCCGCAGCGCCGCCTCGAGCATGTTCTCGCGGGTCGCCAGCCCTCGGCGATTGGGTCGCCGCACCGACGCCGCCACCTGGCTCATGCTGGCAGGATAACCGGTCCGCGACCGTTTCGTAGAACCCACTATGGTTTTTTCATTGACTGCTCTATCATTTTTCCGACGTCGATCCGAAGGGATAGTTGATGGCGAAACCGCCCTTGTCGATGAAGCCGACCGGATGGTTTCAGGTCGCCTGGTCGGACGAGATCGGTGTCGGTGACGTCCACACCATGAAGTACTTCGACCAGGAGATGGTCGCCTGGCGTGCCGAATCCGGGCAGCTGACAGTCATGAACGCCTACTGCGAGCATCTGGGCGCCCATCTCGGCTACGGCGGCACGGTCAAAGGCGAAGTGCTGCAATGCCCGTTCCACGGCTGGCAGTGGAACCAGCAGGGCCGCAACGTGTGCATCCCCTACGAAGACCGTCCCAACCGGGGTCGGCGCATCACCACCTACCCGGTGGTCGAGCGCAACGAGTCGGTCTACATCTGGCACGACATCGAGAACCGCGCACCGTTCTTCGACGCCCCCGATGTGTTCGCCAGCTTCGGTGACGGTACCTCCGCGGCGGACTATTACCCGCAGCAGCGGCTGTTCCGGCAGGGTCTGGAGATGCATCCGCAGTACGTGCTGGAGAACGGTGTTGATTTCGCGCACTTCAAATACGTGCACGACACCCCGATCGTGCCGGTGTTCACCCGCCACGACTTCGACGAACCGGTGTCCTATGTCGACTTCACCATCACCTTCGAAGGCGACGGCGGCCAGAGGATCGAAGATGTCAACAGCGGGGTCGAAGCAATCAACGGTGGCCTGGGCATCGCGGTGACCAAGAGCTGGGGGATGGTTGACAACCGCACCATCTCGGCGATCACCCCGGTCGACGAGTCGACCTCCGACGTGCGCTTCATGGTCTACATCGGCCGGCCCGCCGAGCAGCCGGGCCGCGACCCGGTACGGGCGGAGGCCAAGGCCCGGCAGTTCGGTGATGAGGTGATCCGCCAGTTCGCGCAGGACATCCACATCTGGGCGCACCAGCGCTATTCCGACCCGCCCGCCCTGGCGAGCTCAGAACAGAAGGGTTTCACTCCCATCCGGCAGTGGGCGATGAAGTTCTACCCCGACGGCAAGGGCGGAAGCGCCGCCGAGCTGGCCGCCAGATCGCAATGACCGCACGGAGAGGTTTTCCCATGACCGAGACGACAGGTAGCACCACGAAGACCGGCACGATCAGAGTGTTCCAGGTGGCCACGGGCAACGTCGGCTCCGAGATGATCAAACGCATCGCCACTCAACCCGACCTCGAACTCGTCGGCGTGCATTGCTATTCGCCGGAGAAGGTCGGCCGGGACGCCGGCGAACTCGCCGGCATCGCGCCCAACGGCGTCACCGCGACCGGCACGATCGACGAAATCATCGCCGCCAGGCCCGACGTACTCACCTTTCACGGGGTGTTCCCCGACGAGGACCTGTACGTGCGGATCCTCGAGGCCGGCATCGACATCGTCACCACCGCCGACTGGATCACCGGTTGGCACCGCGACACGAACCATCCGCACCCGTCGGGCAAGCCCGTCACCCAGCTGCTGCAGGAGGCTTGCGAGAAGGGCGGTGCCTCCTTCTACGGGACCGGGATGAACCCGGGGGTGAACCAGATTCTCGGTGTGGTGTGCTCGGCCGACGTGGCGGACATCGAGAACGTCACGACCATCGAATCGGTCGACGTGTCGTGCCATCACTCCAAGGACACCTGGATCGAGGTCGGTTACGGGCAGCCCGTGGACGATCCGGAGATCCCGGGCAAGCTCGAGAAGTACACCCGTGTGTTCGCCGACAGTGTGTTGATGATGGCCGACTGCTTCGGCCTCACGCTCGACGAGGTGAAATTCAGCTACGAATTGGGGGCCTGCACCAAGGACGTCGACCTGGGCTGGTACCAGCTGCCGAAAGGTTCGCTGGGCGGCAACTACATCCGCTACCAGGGCATGGTCGACGGAGTTCCGCGGGTGGAGACCCACCTGGAGTGGCAGATGACGCCACACACCGATCCGAGCTGGGATATCAAGGGCTGCTACATCACTCAGATCAAGGGTGACCCGAACATCTACAACAAGCACATGATCTTCCCCAAGCCCGGAGTCGACCTGTCCGATCCGACGAGCTTCGCGTCGATCGGCATGACGGTCACCGGGATGCCCGCACTGAACGCGATCAAGTCGGTGGTGGCCGCCCCGCCCGGCATCATCACCAGCGCCGACCTGCCGCTGCGGGGATTCGCGGGTCGCTTCAAGCTCTGAGAGGCCGGCCAGGCCCTCCCCGGGGAGGTGCTCGAGCCCAGATCGACGCCATGGCAGTGGTTGTCGCACGCGCGGGGGATCGGCGCAGCCCTCAGGTCGATCTCGTGCTGAGGGTCTCGGGCGTCGTCGCCGACGCAGTCACTCGACCCGCAGCGGGAGGCTCTCCAACCGCCGCACCAACAGGCTGGGCAGCCACCGCCCGGTGGTCTCGGCCTCGACCCACCGTGTGCTCGCCAACAGGTGTTCGAGCACGATCCTGGCCTCGGAGCGGGCCAGTGCCGCACCGACGCAGAAGTGCACGCCCTTGCCGAATGCGAGGTGGCTCTTGGCGATCGGACGGTCGAGGCGGAACTCCTCGGGCGCGTCGATGTGGGCCGGGTCGCGATTGGCCGCACCCCACAACAGGATCAACCTCGCACCCGCCGGCAATTCGTGGCCGGCCAGCGTGCAGTCACGCAGCACATGACGGTAGTGGCCCCGGAACGGCGGCTCGAATCGCAGCGTCTCCTCGAGGAACACCGGAATGAGGCTGCGGTCGTTGCGAAGCCGGTGCTGCAGCTCGGGCCGGGTGGCGAGGAGCGCGGTTGCCGAGCCGATCAGCGATGCGGTCGATTCCCCGCCCGCGCTGAACAGCGTGATCATCATCATCTGCGCCGTCATCACGTCCAATTCGCCGGCGGCGCAGTCTTGCGCCAGCGCGCCCATCAGCGTGTCCTGTGGGTGTGCCGCCTGCTGGTCGAACTTCTCGGCCACATACTGCGCCAATCGCATCGCCGCCGTGCCCGCTCCGGCGAGCTGCTCCGGGCTGACCAGACCCTCGAGGAGTTGGGTACTGGCGTAACCCCATTCGGCCAACTGCTCGGCGTCCTCGTCGGGCACCCCCAGGAGGTGGCACACCACCAGCATGGGTAGTCGATCGGCGATCGCCGCCATCCACTCGACGCGACCGTCGCGCACCTGCTCACTCCACAGCCGCTCGGTGGCGGCGGCCACGAACGACTCGAGGGCGCGGATCCGCTTGGCCGCGAGCTGCGGAATCAGCTTCCTGCGATGCAGCGCATGCGCGGGGTCGTCGGCGATGGCCAGAACCTGGGACGGGCCGCCGAGGTCGTCCATCGGGAACGTGCCGACGGTGCCGTCGGACTGATACACCATGGTGCCGGTCAGGTTGGACGAGAAGTCCTGCGGTCGGGCCACCGCATCGGTGACCGCGTCCCAACCACAGACCGCGTAGAAGCCGGAGTCGCCGACCCGGTGGACAGGCGCGGTGGCCAGCATCCGGGCATACAGCGGATACGGGTCCTGGATGAACTCCTCGGCGAACAATGCCAGGCCGAGGTCGGTGTCGTGCACGGTCACGCGTCCAGGCTCCGGTGTCTCGGCACCGCGCGTCAACGGACCGGACGAACTCGAAAACCGTTCGGTCCTGCGCCGACGGACTGCCGTCTCAGCCCACCCACCGGAGCTGCCCCGACAGTAAGACTGATTGCATGTCGTGTCTCATGCTGAGATGCTCGACCGGACCGTTCTCGATGAGGTGGGCGATGGTGAACGATTGGCTGGTGGGGGACCGCCACGGTGCGGCCGCGGAGCGGATCTATGCGGCGGCCACCGCGCTGATCGCCCGGGACGGCCTCGAGAACTTCGACATGGCCGAGTTGCAGGCGACGGTGCACTGTTCGCGTGCCACGCTCTACCGCCATGTCGGCGGCAAGGCGCAGATCCGCGACGCGGTGCTGACGCGCGAGGCCGAACGCATCGTCGACGCGGTGCGCGCCGCGGTGCGGGGACTCGAGGGCAGCGAGCGCACCGTCACAGCCGTGGTCGCTGCGCTCGGACACATCCGGGCCGACCCGCTCGGGCGGGCCCTGCTGCATTCGATGCGCGGCGCCTCGGAGCTGCAGTGGGTGAGCCGTTCGCCGATCCCGCCGACGCTGGCCGCCGAGCTCACCGGCATCACCGACGGCGACGACGAAGCGGCCCAGTGGATCGTGCGGATCGTGTTGGCGTTGTTGTTCTGGCCCGTCGACGATCCGGGTGCCGAACGCGCGATGATCCAGCGCTTCCTCGGTGCCGTCCCCGAGCGTTGAGACTGCATCCAGCGCGGGCCCCACTCGCACTTTCCCGCGCTGGCTGCAGTCTCAACGTATGAGTCAGCCGGCGCCCTTGCCGTTGTCGACCCGGTAGACCGCGCCGTGGATCGCCGCGGCATCGTCACTGGCCAGGAACGCGATCGTCTTGGCCACATCGGCGGTGTCCATGAAGCCGCGCGGCGAGGCGATGCGCATGATCAGGTCCCAGTCGGCGTTCTCCGGCGCCTGGAACTCCGTGGTCTGCGCGGTCGGCATCCCGCCGGGACAAATGGCGTTGACGCGCAACCGGTCCTTGGTGAACTCGATGGCCAGCGCGCGGGTCAACCCGACCAGCCCGTGCTTGGCCGCGCAATAGCCCGCCGAATACACCTCACCTTCGACCCCGGCGATCGACGAGACGTTGACGATGTTGCCGCCGCTGTCCAGCAGATGCGGCAGAGCGGCGCGGCACAGGTAGAACGGCCCGGTGAGATTGACCGCCAGATCACGCTCCCAATCGTCGTCGGTCATCGTGGCCGAATGCCGCATCTGGTGAAATCCCGCCACGTTGGCCAGCACGTCGAGGCGCCCGAAGTGCGCAACACAGTCGGCGACGGCGTCGGCACACGCCTGCGGAGAAGTGATGTCCACCGCCGCGAACGTGCCACCGGGGACATCGGCGAACACCTCGGCCATCCGCTCGCTGTCCCGGGCGATCCCGAACACCTGGGCGCCCCGCTCGGCGAACAACCGCGCCGTCGCTGCACCCAGCCCCGCTGACGCGCCGGTGACCAGCGCGACCTTTCCGCTCAATTGACCCATGCCCACGACCTTCTCACGAGCCTGCGGCCGATCAGACGGCGGCGCGCGGGGTCACCGGCGGCACCGCCGCCAACAGTTCGCGGGTGTACTGCTCCTCGGGTGCGGCGAACAACTCGGCGGCAGGCCGGTATTCGACGGCCGCGCCGTCACGCATCACCAGCACGTCGTGGCTCACCTGGCGGATCACCGCCAGATCGTGACCGATGAACAGGTAGCTCAGAC
>MDTD01057954.1_pt1 | contig 38821 bp, 23 predicted proteins | sample 811221 | NCBI WGS metagenome assembly MDTD01 (sample SAMN05326646, study PRJNA326480) | marine metagenome | isolation source: seawater | place: Pacific Ocean: South West | collected 2011
GGTCCGACAAATCTTCGTGGTCCGACAAATCTTCGTGGCCCGACAAATCTTCGTGGTCCGACAAATCTTCGTGGCCCGACAAATCTTCGTGGTCCGACAAATGAGGATGTAGGGAATACTACATATCGTAGAGGAGCAAATAATAACAGAAATCGGTATTATCGTGATCATAACCGTTCTGACTATACAACACCATTATACAATAGCAACAGAGCTCATGAAATCCCTATCGTAAACAGGCGGTCGACATTTATACCGAATAATAATCATACAGACGAAATATGGAGTGCAATATTAAATTTTGCGAATACACCAAATTTAACAAGCAATATATTGCGACCTGTAGTTGTTCGTCCGACTTTATTACAAATACAACGGGCAACAGAAAATGTTCTATTTTCTACTATTGAAAATCCCATCAATCATACGTGTTCTATTTCACAGGAACCATTTCGACCAAATGATAGAGTTACCCGGATTTTACATTGTGGACATATATTTTTCCCCGAACAAATACGTGAATGGTTTAGACAAAATGTGCGTTGTCCTGTATGTAGATTTGATATACGTAATCATGCGGAGCAGCGAAGACAAAGAAATAATACTGATCACTTTAATACTGCAGCAAACGATGTGTCAAATATTGATGTAAGTGGTGCTGAAAATACGGGCACTGAAAATATGGACACTGAAAATATGGACACTGAAAATATGGAAGAAGATAGTTCAAATACAAACGTAACAACAATAACTCCTCCAGATAGTTTAACACAATTAGCACAAACCATTTCAACAGAGTTGATGAATGCTTTTCAAGATATAGCACCATCACAACATGGTGATATTACAATTGAATATGGTGTTTTAACTGATCCAAATTATGTGAATAATAGTAATATAGATGTATCAAATGTATCTATAAATAGTAATAATTATGATGCATTGGATTAGGAATAATCTTAAGTGATAAATGTATTTGTAAATGTAGTTAAATATAATATCTCATATTTAAGGAATATGACATATTATACCAGAAGTCAACGTGGAAAAAATGACAGTAATACACTATCTGAAAATAATATTACAGCTGAAAATAAACCAATAAAGAAGAAAAAACTATATAACTGCTCTGCATGTAAAAAATTAACAAAACAAATAACAAATATTATTTGTTTGATAATATTTACCTTTTTTTATTATGCGAATAAGGCGGGTATATATGTCTGGAAAATTGGTGGTATATACATTGTCTGGTGCACTTTACATCATATTACATCACAATTATATGTATATTATTGCACACCTTACACATTACTGGGATTTTTGACAGCGCCTTTTATGGTGGCAACACCACAATGCACAGGATTACGCTGGTGTATTGCACATGGCGCAGAAACAATTATTAGTATGTGGTTGGTGTTAGGAACATGGTTTATGCAAAAACTTGGTGGATATTCCTTGGATAGCTAATCAGTTTATATCTATTGGTGTGGGAATAATAATAGGAATCACTGGAAACTGCGAAATGGATCTTTGTGTTTTTCGTAAGGCAAGTCTCTTTCTCCATTGGGCCTGTCGCAATGCGGTAAGTTTTTTTTTTGTTTCATTGAAATTCACCAACTCTGTTTTAAGGGATTTTTTTATTTCTGTTTGTTCGCGTTTACAATCGCGCAAAGATTGCTCTTGAATCTTGACTTTTTCTAAAAGACTCGTTAATTGCTTTGGTGCATTTGCAGTTTTTGAATATTTTTTAATAAATTTCATGTTTTCTTGTTGTCTCGTTGTTAAACTATACGGAAGATATCTATCTTGTTCAGTCTCTTCGATATGATTAATACCACGATTTCCACAATATGGACATTTACCATCAGAACTTGAACCTAACCTACCTTCTGGTGGACGATGTCGAAACCAAGTGACAATACAGTGTGTATGATATGTATGTTTGCATTCCGGCAAGGCATATGTTGGTGCCGTGGAGAGCCCTTCATGGCATATCATGCATTTTTCTTCTTCATCATCACTTTCTTGCAGTTGAACATTAAATAAATTTAACGCCATTTGCAGTAGTTAAATTTATATTGATGGGTTTAAATACTTATAGTAGTGTTTTTAATTATAAAATATATTCATATGAAAGAAACCGATATTATAATAAATTGTAAATCTCATAGTTTATTTTAGAATATATACTCATGGGTCTATAACAATGATAATCTGAATATACCCCATTAGATATATTATTTCTAATTACATTATCATTGATATTAAAAGTATTTCTATTTAGTCGTTTAAACTTAGTTACATTTTCCTTCAGACAAATAAGATTTTTTGTTTTACTATTCCATTCCATAACTTTTCTATACAAAAATAATTGGTCTATAGACCATCCTATATTTCCATGTCCTTCTTGTATAGTATTATTTTGAGATATTATTTTGATTATATTTCTTATATCATCCAATGAATTTATTTTAAAAATATCATTCCATATTTTTGGAATAGCTACATTGTAGCACATTGAAAGTTGTTTATGTTCAAATAATACATTTTCTCTAAAATATATAAATTTATTGTTATCAAAAGATTTTATATTTTCGGTATAATAAGTTCTGTTCATTGGTATCATATCTATATCAGTTATGATAACGCCATTCTTATAATTTAATATGCATGGATATAGTAATCTAATAAATTGAGAAGTAAAACTAGTTAATACATTATTAATAGGTTCAAATAATATTATATTATCTTTGTATGATAATAACTCATCTGGTATTTTTTTTGAGATAAGTATAATTATAACGTCTACAGTAGGATATAATTTCTTCCAAGTTTTAATAAAAAGAGGCACAAAATCTAAATATAAAGGATTATCATTTGTTGCAGTTAATATACAATCTAATTTCATATTATATAATATGAAATTTCATTTAAATTTTAATATATATTAATTCTCTATAATTCGTCTTTTTTATTAGTAAACTCAGATTTTAATAATTTTGTCCATCTCCATGCCCAGCATCATAATAAAAACAAACATCATTAACATAAATGCTACTGGTATGTTTTAATGCTCTTAACCAACAATCATAATCTTCATTCCCATTTCTTACATTTTTAAAATTATGAATGATATCCAAAATACCCCTTTCTATTACAACACTACTACAAATTACACAATTATGAATTTTTAAGAAATCTAGTGTCCATATTTGAGGAAATCCTTTTTCAAGTAAATTGCTATTTTTTCTTCTATAGATATTTTGTAAAGTTGTATAATAATGTTCTGCATTATATTTTTTATAGTTTTTATTTTCATCATAATCACCATTTCCAATTAAGCCATCCGTAGAAGACATTTTACATCCACATATTTTCATTGCATTTATTTGTAATTCTATTTTTTTTGGAAACCATATATCATCATCATCACAAAATGCTATATATTTACCTGTCGATTTTTCAATACCCTTATTTCTAACATATCCCGCACAAGCGTAACCAAATTTTTGTTTTGAATTCTGATCCAAATGTATAATTATGATATTATCTGCTTCCCAGTCGTAGTCATAGTATTCTTTTTGAGTTGAACAATCATTCACAACTATAAGTTCAATATTTAAATACGTTTGTTCTTTTACCGATTTTATTGTATTTAATAAAAATTTATATCTATTGTAGGTTGGAATTACAACACTTACTTTATCCATATATATATATATATTTATAACTGTATAATTAAAACGAATAAAGTATTTGTTTTAAATATTCAAAAAATTTATTTTACTGTAAATTATTATAAAAACTATATATTAAACATTATATATCAAAAAAATATATAATGACTAATTATTGTGACAGATGTTTTTTAACAAAATTAAAGAATTATTCTAAGATTATTTCTGAATTTAGTTCGGATGAGTTTTTGTCTGGAGATAATTATAATAAAATTAGTAGTGTTTCAATTTATGAAAAAAGTTATTATGAAAGATATATTAAACATAATATATCAAAAAATATAATATTTGTTAATGAAAATAATTCCAATATAGTAAATTTAATTAAACATAAAACAAACATTTTTTTCACAAAAATAGAATATATTAACTATTTTATAGTTTCTATATTACCTTATTTAAAAGAGAAATTTATTTTAATAACACATAATGGAGATTCCTGTAGTGGTAATAATGAAGTATTATTAAATAATCCCTTATTACTGAAATGGTATGGGCAAAATATGAATAAACTATCGGTTAAAACATGTGGTATTCCTATTGGATTGGAAAATAAAATATGGAATCACACAAATTTTAATACAATAAAAAAATGTGTTGGTAAACCTAAAACAAAATTATTATATTTAAATTTTTCACTTCATACGAACCCAGAAAGGAAAGATATAATGAAAAATTTATTGAATAAAGGGTTTTCAAAAAATCAAGAATTGCCATGGGATAAGTATATTGATGAATTATCCAATTATAAATTTGCGATAAGTCCTCATGGAAATGGTTATGATTGTCATCGCACATGGGAATGTTTGTATCTAGGTGTGATACCTATAGTGATAGATTCAATACCTACGCATTTTTTTAAAGAATTACCAATATTATATGTAAAAAATTTTGATGTTATTACACCGGAATTTTTACAAGAAACGTATAACAACCAGTTTAAAGATAAAATTTTTAACTTAGAATCATTACACATATCATTCTGGAAAAATAAATTTATTAAACAACAATCTATCTAGATTGCAAATATTATTTATTTTGTGAAATTATTGAGAATTTCATATTCTTAAAATTATAAAATGGAAGATATATATATATATCATCTATAGTATTACTATACGAATTTCTCCATTTTTTAAAGTTTTCATCTGAAATTTGTGATTTAATATTGTTAATATAACTAGGTAAATTTTCTTCAATATTACTTGTTTTTTTATGAGGAACTAGTTTTAGTGTATTTTCAATTAAAGGTAATAGTTCTTTTGAAACTAATTTATTATTACATTCATATTCAGTGTAACTATTAATATGAAAAATTTTCAAATAATTACTTATCGTACCAACGGCACAGTCAAAAAAAGATATATTATTTGGTAATGTATTACTATGAAGGTTAGTTTGTATTTCTATTGAACCATTTGGAATAAAGGGATTCCTAAGTTTTTAATTCCAGCGATTAATAGTTTTATTCTTAATGGTTTATTACAAATATACATAATCATAATATATATATAATTATATAAGTATATATAATTATATATATATTATGAAAATAGCGATTCTTGGCAAATTCGATTTTCATTTAGAGTGTGCTGGATTTTTACTTGAAATGTATAATGATAATGATAATGATAATGATAATGATAATGATATAGATATTTATATTACTCCAGGAGCAAATAAATATAACCATATCGAATACTATTCAACTATATTTAATTTTAACGTTATATATAACGATTTTAACAAAAATATACTTTATAATTATGATAAAATATTTAAATTAACAAGTAATGATGATTGTTTAGATGATAAAAAAATTATATCTATATTACATAAAGATGGTTCTGCGCAGCGTCGTTGTAATTCAGAAAAATTTATTAGTCTAACTCCATATATAAAGGGAACTAATATATATTATGCATTTCCTATTTATCAGCCGAAAATAACTACTGGTTTAAAAGGTAAAATTATTACTATGATTGGTTATTATAGTGAGGATAATTTTGATAATGATTTATTAAAATTTATTACTTTAAATAATAATTATACATTTAATTTTATAATTTGGGGTGCAAATGTAAGTAAACTAAAAAATATTAAAAATGTAAATATATATTCATACATTAAAACAGATATTATGATTAATATATTGAATAATTCAAAATATGTATTATCAAAAAAATATATTCATTATGATAGATTTTCAGGACAGTTGGGATTGGCAATGTCTCATGAAATACCTTTAATCATTGATATAAAAACTAAAAATAATTATAAATTACCTGGTATTTCATTTGATAAAAATTATTGTGAGATTAATAATTTAGATGCTATATCCGATGATAAATATCATTCTCTAAAAAAAGAAATGAAACTTGTTAAAGAAAATATATTAGAAAATAATAAAAAAATTTTTAAATCAGCGTTTTAGACCTTTGAACATTTAAAACGCTGACTTTAATCCAGGTATTTTTAAATATAATATTTTTTTAAATAATATATAATTTTAGTATATAATGTCCAAAACAACAAATTGTAATGGAAGATTATGTAACCAAATTATACGTAATTTAGCTTTAAGCATTCTTGCTGAAAAATATGATTTATACGTAGAATATTCTAATTATGATAATATAAATAATAAATTGGGAATAGAATTATTTATAGGTAATAAAAAATATGATAAAACTGTATCAATAAATGACACAAATTATATGGATTATTTTAATAATAATATTAAAAATAATGCCAATTTTGATTTTATGAGAAATTATTTTCAAAATGAAGAAATAACTACCATTTTACATAATCATTTAACTAATAACATGAAAAATATAATAGATAAAAATCCTTATAAGGAACGATACAAAAATAATAATGATATATTTTTACATATAAGATTAACTGATACAAAACAATGGAATGTAGGAATAGATTATTTTATACACTGTATCAATTCCCTAAAATATGAGAATATATATATTGGTTCTGATAATTTTAATGATGAGTTAATAAAAAAACTAAAAACTTTATATCCGTCGGTTATTTTTATTGATAAAAATCCAATTGAAACAATTCAATTTGGTAGTACTTGTAAAAATATTATATTATCACATGGTTCATTTTCAGCAGTAATTGGATATTTAGGTTTTTTTTCAAATGTATATTTTTTGAATAAAACACCTAAATGGTGTCCATTAGGTATGTTTATGAATAAAGGTTTTACCCCTATTAGTTTAAAATAATACAAATATTAATTTTTAAATCGGCATTTTAAATGTTCAAAGGTGTAAATGTTAAAACAACAACTTATCTATAGTTGTCTTTACACAAAATAGTTTATGTAAAATAATTCCGCTAATAAATAACACGAGCAATGTCACATAAAAACGTGTATGAAACACTCCTGTAATAATGTATGCCAATACAAAAGTGAGCAATACATCGACAATGGCAATGTTAAATATTCTGATAGAATGAAGTCCAGTATTTGGTTTTCCAAACATGTCTTTATATTTGCATAAATTCATGTTATAATATAATGTATTATAATATAATACATTATAATATAATATTCTCAACCTTATAATATTCTCTACATTATAATACATATTCTTTCTATTCTTTTCTATTCTTTTCTAAATGTAAATTTGCTTTTAAAATATTTGCATCACATTCCCTTATTTTTCCATCCAATATGACCGAGCCAACATGCTCTAATCCTATTCTTTTTTGGGGAAAAGCAACACAATCTCCATAGTTTGTTAATTGAAAAGAGTCATGAACTAGCACGCTAATTTTAATATAATTCCAAAATTTTGAATTTAAAAGGTCCATATCTAAAATATATCTTTGATAATTGTAATTCAAAAAATTATTATTAAAAATTTCACTTAGATTACTGTCATATTTTCCTCCCCACATCCCTCCAGACATTGCAAAATTACAATGTGAAGGATGATCCCTCATAACATGATAGTTTTTATTAGATTTTATCCATTCGTCTACAGCATATTTCTCTCTTAAAGAAATATGTGAATCAATATCTCTTACAATATATCTTTCTACTTTATCATCTAATAATACTGTAAATCTCCATAACATTTTATTTTTTATTTTGCTGTTTGTCATGTTTATTAATTCAATATGTTCTTTTTTCGCTAAGTGGTTTATAACAAGAACAGGAACTGTATTGTCATAGTATATTCTCATCTTCCAATTTGGATATATATCCAAAAATATTTTGGCATTTTGTAATGCATTGGTAGTATATCTTGTATCTGTTCCGTATAAACTAAATGATACAATTTTTGTCATAACATACTATTATATATAAATATACTTTATATACATTATATAAAGTATAATCAATACATAAAAACATTTCAATAAAGATTACATATTATAATGCTTATTGAAATCGACTGTCGTGAGCGCGAATTACATCAACAATGTCTAGCATATCTCCAACAAAATCCTCGTGTTGAAAATGTGGTTCTCAAAACGTCCAATATGCCTATTGGCGATATTATTATTTATGATGACTCGAATGGGGTGAAGTTAGTAGAGAAAATTATTATAGAGAGAAAATCGGTGAATGATCTCGCCGCTAGCATTCGTGATTCACGATACCGAGAACAAAGCTTTCGCCTGAGTGAATGCAGCTTGCATAACCATAATATTTTTTACTTGATTGAAGGGTCCTTTGCGAATTTGGGTCGGCGCTACAATAAAAACACTCTTCTCTCTGCAATGACATCTATTAGTTATAATAAAGGTTTTTCTCTCTATAGAACGTTTAGTGTTGCGGAATCAGCGGAATGGATCATACGAATGGCCGACAAGCTACAACGCTCCAAAGAGAAACCGTATTATTCTTTGGAGAGAAGTGAAGAAAAAAATGATGATAGCCAAAGAACTAATCACCAAGAATCAGAGGGAAAAAATATCGAATTGGCAGATGAGTTTGTCGGCAAGATGAAGAGCGAAGAAAAAGATTGTGTATCGGAAAGTTGTGGTGTTGGCGGAGCATATAGTTCTGTTATAAAACGTGTAAAAAAACATAATATTACACAAGATAATATAGGGGAAATTATGTTGATGCAAATACCGAGTGTAAGTGCGGCGGCGGCACAATCAATCATGGTAAAATATAAAACGATGGCGGGTTTACTCCGTGCACTTAAAGAAACACCTGAAGCATTAGATGAAATTTCAATTGTTATGAAATCAACTTCAAGTAGTTCAAATCCGCCGGTAAAAAAAGTCAGGAAAATTAGTAAGACGTGTAAAGCAAATATTTATACATATCTTTTACCCGAAAAGGCGGAAGTCATCACCGTTGATACAGAATAATATCCGGAAAGTATTATATATTATCTTGGTATATAATATATAATGTTTAGTGAAACAACATGTAAAGTATTGGGATTTATCTCATCAGTAATTATAGGAAGTTATATTTTTAGAATAATTTTAAATTATAATAGCTATCATAAAACTAGTATACCAAATATTATTGAGGGTTTATCTAGTAAAGATGAAGATGAGGATCATGAAGAAATGACACAGGAGGAAATAGATGAATTCAAAGATTTCATTAATAGACTTAAGAAAACAAGTGAAAAAGCAAAAAACACAATTAAACTAAATTCACCAGGTATGCGTGAAATGCACGAAGATATGTTAAGATATATGGATACCTTTGTCGGTGCAAAAATTCAAGAGAATATTATGTGGCTTTCGTGGGCAGCGTCACAAAAGGGCAATAAAGTAGGTGGCTTTCAAGAAGCTGGAGTAGTAGAACTAGTTAAAAAAATAAATATGATGTCTGAATTTCAAAAATCAATAAACAGAAATCTTACAGATTGGCTTGATAATCAAGATAGTGGAAAAAGTGAGTCTAACAATAGCTCTTCTATGTGGTAATTAAAGATAGTTATATTTGTATATTACTTTATATCTTGTATTATTCCATTGTAGCTTCGGGTTGATATACTTCATCGCCTTCATAATACCCAGCATCAACTAACGATTGTGTGTATTTTTGTCCTCCCCACGTGGTATCCATAGGATTCGGACTTATGGTATTATTTGGTGCGTTAAACATTTTATCTAAAGGTGTATCGAGACCAATATACTGTCCTTTTGGATCATATGCTGGAAAAGCGTTATTATTATATGGTGTATTGCTGCGTCCACCATCAAATAATTTTGATTGTTGTGCTACTGGTCTTCCTGGGAGTGCATCTTGGAGTCCCCCTTGAAGGTCCTCCGGGTCATTTCTTGCTTTATATACTGTTTTTCCTTGCGTGTTGTAAGACTGTTGCAAATATAATACGGGGCATCTGATTCCTTGACTGCGCTGCCAGTCAGTAAATTCAATATATTCTTCCAAATTATCAAACGTAAGTGGATTTACGCCCGGAACTTCAGCTAATTTAGAATTATATAGTGATAATTTAGAGCCTTGTTGGATCAACATATTTGGACAACGGTATGGCGTTCCACCATCTTCTTTAAACCCCTCTAATGTGGGATTATTAAATATAAAATAAATTCCTAATAAGAAAACACTTGCTATAATTGCTAGTTTCACCATCTATATTATATATATAAATATATAATATTGTAAAATGAATATGTGACAATATTATATATTAAAATATTATGTCATGGTATAATATAGATGGAAATTACTATCTCTCCTTCTCAAGGAGCGCGATTTGATACTATTGTTCAAAAAGAACCTTGTGTTGCTAAATTTCATCGGCCCGGTTGTCCTTATTGTGTAGAATTAGAACCTGTATGGAAAACATTATTACAAACTCCTGAAATAGCTGATATGAAGTCGCCATTTTTAAGTGTTCATTCTGATGCAATACAAGATATTACCAGTAAATGTGCAGAAAATATTACTGGCGTTCCTACAATTATGATTATTTATAACAATGGTAAATCTAGAAAAATGCATGCAAATGGTAACAATTTAAATGGAATACTTAAGTTTATTATTGACAATAAAAAATTGTTAACGCAAGATGGTGGAGGTAAAACACGTCGAGGTAAAACACGTCGAGGTAAAACACGTCGAGGTAAAACACGTCGAGGTAAAACACGTCGAGGTAAAACACGTCGAAGAATTAGTTCTAAAAATAAGTAAATATTTACATGATAAATGCAATATTTAAATACTAAAATCAGTTATTTTACGATAAGATACCCTCCAGCAGCAACCAAGGATAATCCTAAAAACACTTGCTGTGTTAATTTTTTATTTGTAAATAAATAAATGACTAGTGTATTGATAAACAAAGTAATAATAAACTCGTTCATTTCCATGTCTTCTACTTTGTGATGTAGGAATAAGGTTGTTCCTAAATAAGTTGTTAATAAACCAATGAGACCTATGATAGAGAGATATATATAATCTTGAACCAATATATTGGACATTTCTTTTTTAACATCATGATGTTTATCAGTAATAATAATAATGCCTATCAATAGCAAGAATGCAATAATTATCTCTACTATAAATATAATCAAGGGATTGTATTTTGTCACTGTTTTTTTCCACCAAAATTTTACACCCCATCCGTATAAACTAGTTAAAATAAGAAATATTATCAAAGAATGCTTTGATTTCAATAAAGTTTCTAACATAATATAATATTAGTTTATATAATATTATGTTTATGATATGAGAAGAAGTATATTTAATTATATACATAATTTCCGCACCATCTGCAATCAGTTGCAAACATACAATCATTTGATCCATATCCAGGATATGTGCATCCCCATGATCCATTTCCTAAATAAGAGCACCCATTTTTACATGTTCCTAAAAAACCTGGAACCCAGGAAAAAGTTAAAATATCCCACCATCTTCTTCTATGTGGCGGTGGATATGGAGGATGTGGATGTGGTCGAGGATGGGGAGGATGTGGATGCGGATGTGGATGGGGAGGATGTGGATGGGGAGGATGTGGATGAGGATGTGGATGGTGAGGATGTCCACTTCGAAAACCTTCTCGACTCATATAAGAAATTACCAGTATAAGACATAAAATAAAAACTATGCAATAAGTATATTTGGATTTTTGCATCGATTTAGTAAGGGTGGTTATCGGTTTGTTTAGTTTTGTAAATAGTGTGTTAGGCATCATTTTATTCTATACAAATACAGAGAAAATTATATAAGAAAAATTGAATGATATATAATAGTGAAATATACGCACAAATAATGAATCAAAATATTAATGACAAACCTAAAATTATAGTGCGAAAAACGGGTAAAAAACTGGTGTTAAAAAAAGCTAAAATCAGAAGCCGCTCTTTTAGATTACTGACGTTTCATTCATATGATGATAATATGGAGAACGCAGAAGAAAAGGAACGAATCGCGGGGGCAGCGTGGACACCGCCCGAAAAAGAATTTACGATTCAAATGTTTGGTATTAATGAAAAGGGAGAAACAGCAACTATATTTGTGAAAAAGTTTACACCATTCTTTTATGTTAAAGTAGATGAAGATTGGACAAATAAAACATGTAACGGATTTATCACACAGATGCGCACAGATATGGGGGAATTATACGAATCTAGTATTTTAACGTATAAATTGCTTAAGCGAAAAAAATTGTATGGATTCGATGGAGGTGCAAATCATAAATTTATTATGATTTCATTTTCATGTGAAGCGGCCATGCGAAAAGCAAAAAATTTGTGGTATACATCATATATAAAAAATAAAGAATATCATAGAGAACTGAGTGAAACAGGATACGAATTTGGTGACACATTTACACGTTTGTATGAAGCGCAAATTCCGCCGTTGCTTCGAATGTTTCATATTCGTAATATTAGTCCATCTGGTTGGGTGGAATTAAGTAGCAAAAGTCTCATTATTCACAAGAAAAAATCTACTTCTTGCACATTCGAATTTACAATTGATTATAAAGACATTGTGCCACAGCCAGAAAAAGAAGCAATAGTTCCGTATAAAATTTGTAGTTTTGATATTGAAGCCAGCAGTAGTCATGGTGACTTTCCTTTGGCAATTAAAAATTATAAAAAGCTGGCGACAAATATTGTTGATATTTGGGATAATTACGCTAAAACATGTATTGAAGAAAGAGATTATACTGAAAATAAAGAATACTTGCTGAAAAATATCTTATCAACAGCATTTCGGAATTCTATAATTTGCACAGCAAAAAATAATGGTTTCATGGAGTCATTTACACACATTGATGAGGTCGACATTGTATATACTAAAACAAAAATACTAGAAAATGAATTTAGTGTATTGTTGACGCGTTGGTTAAAACACAAAGTGAAGTCATCTTATAGTAGTGATAGTGATGTAGACAATAATAATGGTGATATTGGTGATGATGAACCAGAACTAGATACTTGTGAAGAAGGACAAGCCGACAATCAAGCAGAAGAAGTTGGTGCCAGCTGGATGTATAAGAAAAAAAACAATACCAATGACAAAAAAGAAAACATAAAAGGAAAGACAATCATTCAGATGTTAGATAGTAAAGATGTTTCGCGTGATACAAAACTACATGAGTTGACACGTTCATTAGATGATGTATTTCCTAAATTACATGGTGACAAAGTTACTTTTATTGGATCGACATTTTTGAAATATGGTCAAGAAAAACCATATTTAAACCATTGTATTGTTCTAGATACTTGCAGTAAAATGCCAAACGCAGAAAATGCGGAGGTTGAAAGTTATACCACTGAAAAAAAAGTTCTATTGGCATGGTCTGATCTTATTCAGCGTGAAGATCCTGATATTATTATTGGATATAACATCTTTGGGTTTGATTATAACTTTATGCATATTCGTTCAAAACAATTGGATTGTGAAGATGACTTTTTAAAATTGTCTAGAAACAAGGGTGAGGTTTGTTTAAATCATGATTGGAAAACAGGAAAAACTGGTCTTGAAACCAATACACTTTATATTGCCAGTGGGCAACACGATTTAAAATATGTCAAAATGACGGGTCGATTGCAAGTTGATTTGTATAATTACTTTCGACGTGATTATCAATTATTAAAATATAAATTAGATTATGTGGCAGGTTATTTTATTGGCGATGGCGTGAGTAAGATTGAACATAGCGATGGAAACACAAAAATTTATAGTAAAAATCTTACCGGTTTGGAAAATGGTAGCTATATTAATTTTGAAGAAGCTGCGCATTCGGTGGATGCATATAAAGATGGCGAGAAATTTCAAGTATTTAATGTGGATGAAAGCGCAGGGACGTTCTGGATTGAGGGTGTGGAAACACCCAATATGCAGAAAAAAGTCCGTTGGGGATTGGCAAAAGACGATGTTACACCACAAGACATATTTCGCATGACAAATGAAGGCCCCGATGAACGAGCAATTATTGCAAAATATTGTGTTCAGGATTGTAATCTTGTGCATCATTTAATGCGAAAAATCGATGTCATGACTGGATTTATTGAAATGTCTTCGCTGTGTAGTGTTCCGATGGATTTCTTAGTGATGCGTGGACAGGGTATTAAACTCACCAGTTATATTGCAAAAAAATGTCGGGAAAAAAATACACTGATGCCGGTAATTGATAAGGGCAAGAGCGATGAAGGTTATGAAGGTGCAATTGTTTTACCACCGAAATGTGATTTATATTTAAATGATCCAGTGGCTTGTGTTGATTATAGCTCTTTGTATCCGTCTTCGATGATTAGTGAAAATATTTCACATGATAGTAAAGTCTGGACAAAAGAATATAATTTAGATGATGAATTATTGGTGGAAACTGGGGAGCGTGAGGAGGGTGAAAGCAACTATAAATATGATAATTTGCCTGGTTACAAATATGTTGATATTAAATATGATACCTATCGTTGGCAACGCAAGAATGGCAATCCCAAAGCTGCGATGGAGAAGGTTTGTGTGGGTTATAAAGTGTGTCGATTTGCACAATTTCCAGAGGAAAAAGGAAAAGGTGTTATGCCGGCGATTTTAGAAGAACTTCTGGCTGCGAGAAAGGCCACCAGGAAATTGATTCCACAACAAAAAGATGAGTTTATGAAAAATGTCTTAGATAAGCGACAATTAAGTATTAAGGTAACAGCTAATTCTATGTATGGACAAACAGGTGCAAAAACCAGTTCATTTTATGAGAAAGATTGCGCGGCATCGACAACAGCCATTGGTCGAAAATTATTGACGTATGCGAGACGTGTGATTGAGGAAGCCTATCATGATATTGAGGTAGAGACAAAATGTCATGGTAAAGTTCGCGTGAATGCTGAATATGTCTATGGTGATACAGATTCGGTATTCTTTAAATTTAATCCCACAGAGTTAGACGGCACACCAATTATTAAACAAAAAGCACTGGAGATTACGATTGAACTGGCCCAAGAAGCTGGTATGTTAGCTAGTAAGTTTTTGAAAAAACCACACGATTTAGAATACGAGAAAACATTCCTGCCATTTTGTTTGTTATCCAAGAAACGATATGTCGGTATGTTATATGAACTTGACCCACATAAGTGTAAGCGCAAATCTATGGGTATTGTGTTAAAGCGGCGCGATAACGCACCGATTGTAAAAGATGTATATGGTGGAATCATTGATATTTTAATGAAAGAGCAAAATGTTGAGCAAGCTGCAACATTCTTGAAAGAGTGTTTGCAGAATATTGTGGATGAGAAATATGATATGAAAAAATTAGTGATTACAAAATCATTGCGCTCGGGATATAAAAATCCATCACAAATAGCACATAAAGTGCTGGCTGATCGTATTGGTAAGCGTGATCCTGGTAGTAAACCTAGTGTGGGCGACAGAGTAGCATATGTCTATATTGAGAATCCTGATAAAAAGGCACTGCAAGGTGATCGTATTGAAACACCAGAATATATTATGGAAAATAATATTGCGATTAATTATGCGTTTTATATGACAAATCAAATCATGAAACCTGTGCAACAAGTGTTTGCTCTAGTGTTGGAAAAACTGGGCGATTTTAAGAGACGGAAAGGACATACATTGCGTAAATGGAAGAAAGAATTAGTGGATTTAAAAAAAAAGTATCCGGACGCAGAAACGTATAAGAAAAAAGAAGATGCTTTGCGCAATAAAGAAGTAAAGGCGATTTTGTTTGACAAATATTTACAACAAACATGTCGTTCAGGAAACCAAAATATTATGAAATTCTTTATGTGATAGTTGTTTTATGTAATATTATATTTATGGAATTATAAATATAATGCACAATATATTTAATGAGTTTTTCTAGTTTTTGATGTTCTACGTGTTTTTGATTTTCGACGTGTTTTTGATTTTCGACGTGTTTTTGATTTTCGACGTGTTTTTGATTTTCGACGAGTTTTTAATTTTCGACGTGTTTTTAATTTTCGACGAGTTTTTGATTTTCTACCCCCTTCTCGTTTACGTTTTCTAGTGGCCAAATATGTATCAAAATCTCTAATTTCAAGGGACATCTTATCAAATGCTGCTTCTGCACCTGGTAGGTGGCCCATTGCGCTTAAATATGAATTGCGCACTTCTTCTGCATCTTCTTCGCGTCCCGCATCCATTAAGTTATTATAATTTCTTATAGTTTTTCTGGTTTCTGTTCCACTCATTCCTTTTTTATCTGGCAAAGCATCAAACTCATATCTAAACTGTGGATTCGCAAAATTTATAATATATGGTTTTTCGGATTTTTCACATGCAATGTGTTGTTGCTGCTCGCGTTTATCCGCGCCGGGTGATATATCTCCTAAATCACGAGGTAATACTATACCATAAAATTTTTTGCCCGGGTATTTTTTATATATCCCATCAGCAAGTTTTTTTGCCAAGGGTAATCTATCACAACCTATAACTAAAAAAATGGTATTATATGTTTCTGCTAGTTCATAAACATCCGCAAATGGGTTGTTTCCTAATTTAACATGATGCCCTCGTGTTTCATCCCAACCTAAAAATGATTGTGCAATTTCTAGCTTTGTTTCTGATCCTAATGGATTATCTCTATCTCGCTTGTCTTGTAATGCACCTTTCGTAATGTTAAAATATGCATCTCCTCCTGTGAGTTCTGCTATATCTCTTATCATATTTGCAACTGCAATATGACCCATGTGCATCGCTTGGAATCTTCCTGTAACTACAACAGCAACGGGCTGTATAAGTGGTGAATCTCCTATACTCTGCATGAGAGCATCGTTAAGTTCGACTCGTGATTCAACAGTAGCTGCTTCAGCTGCCATTATTATATATATAATATTATTATATAAAATTGATTAATATAAGGAACATTATACTATATTATACTAAACATGTCCTTACATAAATTTTTCAAAATGTCGAAGCCCGCCGAAGGTAAAAAAAATTTTATTTATAATTGTGCAAACGCAGCAACTTGGTTTGCAAATGATGTATCTCCTAATGATGAATTTGTCGTAGGAAAATGTGGGATTCGTCTCTGGAAACGCAATGTGCATCATCGCTCATCGGCCATGACTTATACTTCACCGGAGGTGCCATGTTCTATGCCTCTACTAAAATCGCATTTACAAAAAGCAATTCGACGTAAAAAAACGGAATTGGCTCTGCGAACACTATATTCCTTAATGTCACAAGATACCATTGCAACTCTGCGCCGCCTTCCCATTATAGCGATTGAAGATGTCTGCCTGGTTCGAGGACTATCCACTATCGTATGGTTGATGATGGTCGATAAAAAACATACGGTGACCGAAATTGATTATGCTTTCTTAGAAAATTTTGTATTTAGTTTATGTGAGACGGATGAATATTTTGATTGCACGGGAGAAGCTGACGAAACGACAATGACTATTACACGAGCAAATTCTCATAAAAACATTGTTGATAGTAATATTGATAATATGGATGATGTTTTGGCTTTATTTTATAGAATAGAATATGGCGGTATGAAATGCGATAAAACACTTTTTCAAAATGCTATAGAGTATCACACAAATTTATATCTTACTACACCCACTTCTATTGAAATGAAAATAAATAACCTTGATAAAAATATTGTTCGCTGTCATATTGTGTTGTCGCTAAACTCTGATTTGTTTATTCAAGAGGCTATTGATTTTCATCCATATCCTTGGATTGTGAAAAAGATATATTCGAATATTAATGTGGGTGTGCATGTGCAAGATAAAATTAGCCATGATGCCATTAAATTATATATTTGGCAAGTAGAATCATCATTTAATGTGCGTAAAAATTGGTCTGTTTCACGCAGCCAAGATATCGCAAAAGACAGGTGGTGGAAAAAAATTGCGTTGGAGTTGCGTGGATTGCGGTCGTATATTGTGCATTTGTAGTGTAAGTATTTGAATGGATGATTGGGTAAATATATTTTTATTTATGACAAAGCTTTAATCCCACAAATACGTGATTGCCCGCATCAAGTTGATTTTATAAGACAATGCAGTTCGATGTCCTGAAAACTGGGCGAGTTCATCAAAATCCATTAAAAGATATTTCACCATTTGTGCTGACATCTCATTGGCGGCAATAATATCGCCATTCCGACAATCATACGGCTCCGCACCACCATCCCAGCCACCAAAGAACGGATTCAGTGTTTTGCATGCAGGCGATGTATCACTATACGTGCACTTGTATTTAATATCGAAAAATTCTTGTCCGGTGTCATAAAGCTTGTGTTTGACCGTAATGTCTACATCACAATATTGGGATTCGTCCATACCATCGAACTGATCGGTGAACCGCAGCGTTTTTTCTCGAGTGGAAAGAATAATTGTCATTCTTTACTTCAACTTTTATAAAAAGTTGAGGAAAAAAGTACTTCAATTTTAAGCAATAAAATTTATTGTTTATAAAATAAATTTTATTTTTATTTATGGGGTTCGGGGGCTATCGCCCACGATTTACTCGTGCGCTACAGCAAGATACTCCTTCTCCTCCGAATTGCTCTTACCATTACGGTTACCTCGGCGATTGGATGATTTGCGCGGCTTTCCCTCCTGTGAAGCAGCATTGCGCATCTCGTTGCGTGTCTCGCACATAAGTTTGCCACCCTTGACTCCAGTGACATTTGTCGCCTGCCACTCATGGTCATTAGTAGCAGGCTCTTTTGAAAACTCGACATACTCACCGGCAACTAGATAACGATACTGTTCGTTACCGACTGAGAGTGAAGAATGATGCACAAAAACATCACTTCCACCCTCCTCACACGAACTAATAAAGCCGTAACCCGACTTATTGTTGAACCACTTGACACAACCTGTCTCTTTCACGCTGTCTGAACTCATAATATATTGTTATATATGAGTAGCTTTAAGCTTGTTTTATGATATATCATTTTGGGGTGTTTGTTTATGAGTATTCCATTCAAAATTATTATCTACAGTGAACTGTTTATGTTTAAATAAATTTAATAGTAGTGTTCGCAAATAATTATAATCCGGTTTTTCCTTGAACTTCAGACTTCTACAATATTCTATATATGCAATAAATTCCGTAGGTAGTTTATTTTCTAACATCCAATGACTTACCCGCTGTTTCATAGAGCGGACTAGGTCAGTTTCTTTTTTTTTATCTAGTATATTATTACTATTATTACTATTACTATTATTACTATTACTATTATTACTATTACTGTTACTTACTATTGCTGTTGATGACCAAGGTAAATAGCCTATAAAAAGAAAAATCATAACATAGCCAATAGACTCCATATCATCGCGGCGGCTTGGCGTTAATCCATCATGCACATTTACACTCACATATCTCTCTGTTCCTGTAATATTGCGACCTGTTTCACATGGAATATGATCAATATCATTTCCAGTCTGATCGTCTTTATCAATATATTTACAGTATTTTTTTGCCAGTCCAAAATCAATAATATATAACACATGTGGATGTTTCTCACTGCCAAAAAGAAAATTATCTGGTTTGATATCTCTGTGTAAAAACCCTTTGTTATGTATACACTCTATTCTGCGAAGCATTTGTAACCCTAAAGAGAGAACTGTTTTTAATGATAATGTTTTTTTAAGACACTCTTCTTTTGGTCGGTGTAGTATTTTTTCTGGATGGCCATAATCATTTTTTAAATCTAATAATGAGGGACCAAGTATATCAAGCACCATAAAATTATAACTACCATCCATACCAAAGTTTCGCATGTTAGGGACACCTTTAATATCAGACAATATGGTATATATTCGTGCTTCATTTTTTAAAATGATATTATCATTTTCTCCATAATTTATTTTTACTGCAACTTTCTCTCCAGTTATTTTATGAGCTGCCTGAAATATTCTCCCAAATGAACCTTCGCCTATTTTTTGCTGAATAACATATTTATCTTTCATTGCCATTGTCGATTGAACGCTTTGATATCTCTGTAGAGATATCTTTAGTTATATTTATAAAATCTTTACTATAATATATGTATTTGCGTAAAATTCAAAAACTTATTGCGGATCACGTTGCTGCGAAATCCCTGTATTACAACCTTTCTTACAAAACCATAGAGGAAATACATAAGTTAGAACCACATACCACAATAGTCGACACACCATACGGTAAGGTTCGGAATATTGATACGGGTATTTTTACTGGGCGTTCACCCAACGATAAATATTTTGTAGATAGTGAAAAAACAGTGTGGGCACCACCAAATAAACGTATGCCACCAGAAATATTTAGCAAACTATTTGACAAATGTGTAAATCATATGACGGCGTTACCAAATCTCTATGTGTTTGTGGGATTTTGTGGACATGGAAAACATCGACGGAAAGTGCGTTTTATTACCGAATATGTATGGCAGCATCATTTTGTGAAAAATATGTTTATTGAAAAGTATGGCGGCGAAATTACTGACGACATCTTCGACAAAGCACATGTTCCTGATTTCACTATTATCAATGCCTGCAACGTGGTAAATAGCGATTGGAAAGAACATGGTCTTAATAGTGAAGTTTTTGTCGTGCTAAATATTGACGATAATGTAGGTATTATTGGTGGAACACATTATGGTGGTGAAATGAAAAAAGGTATATTTACCCTCATGAATTATGTTTTACCACAAGAAGGGGTGCTATCTATGCACTGTTCAGCGAATGTGGGAGAGAAAGGAGATGTTGCACTCTTTTTTGGATTATCTGGAACAGGAAAAACAACTTTATCTACGACACACAATCGACAACTCATTGGCGACGACGAGCATGGCTGGGATGATAATGGAATATTTAATATTGAAGGAGGCTGTTATGCAAAAACAATACATTTAGATGAAAAAAGTGAACCAGAAATTGTGAGAGCGATTCGGGAAAATGCACTGTTAGAAAATGTCATTGTTGATAAACAAAATCGCCCCGACTATGACGATATCTCAAAAACACAAAATAGCCGTGTTTCTTATCCTCTAACACATATAGAAAATGTATACGATACACAGTATGGAGAACATCCCAAGCATGTGATTTTTTTAACATGTGATGCATTTGGAGTTTTGCCACCGATTAGTAAACTTACATATAAACAAGCAGCATACCATTATTTATCAGGGTATACTGCAAAAGTTTCGGGAACAGAAAGAGGGATCGATGAGCCAACCGCAACCTTTTCAGCTGGTTTTGGCGAAGCTTTTTTAGCATTACACCCTAAAGTGTATGCAGATTTACTTATTAAAAAACTAAAAAAACACGGTTGTCAAGTTTGGTTAGTGAATACCGGATGGTCTGGAGGTGGGTATGGTGTGGGAAAACGTTTACCAATACATGTTAGTAGAGCATGTGTAAACGGTATTATTAATAATACTATACATGAATTTGAAAAATTTCCTTACTTTGGTTTATCTATACCCCAAAAGGTTATAGGTTTAGATAATAACTTATTAAACCCTCAAAATACTTGGAATGATAAAAAAAAATATATTGATACCATAATAGAGTTAGAAAAACTGTTTAAAGAAAACGAGAACAGGGTTGTAGGACAATTATGTAAATTATAGACAAAATTTATGAATTTAATTAATTTATTTATAGATTCGAAATATATAAATAAAATATTTAGAATATACATAAATGCCCCCCTGGAAAGTTTCACGCAAGTCTTCGATCGCCAACAGAACTTCTGTTTATGGTGACATGGGTGGTATTGTAAACACGCGAAGAGTTGGTGTGTCTTCTCGTAATCGCGCAAGCACCAAAAATAACATCCCTTCAGACCCTGTTGAAGGATTTAATTATATGGTAGAACACGGACTATTATCAAAAAATCCATTAGGTTCTGGTGGAGTTCATCCAGTTGGACCTTATTTAGGAAATAGATCTTTAGGTGGTGGAGGATCGAATTTTGAGAAAATGTCTGACACACACAACACCCACAATCACGAGCACACACACACGCACACTCATGAACATTCTCATGGTGATCTCACGCACACACATGAACACGATCACAAACACACACACGATCACGACCATGTCGATCTCGACCATGACGATCACCACCATGACGATCACCACCATGACGATCACCACCATGATCACCACATTACCTGTGAAGCCTCTACCTGCACGCATGGTGTATTGGTGATGACTACTGCATCAAAACCATTAGATTTAGATAAAGATGGATATTGGGAAGACCATTATCGTGCTTTTCAAACACATAAAAAAGGACTTAGTAGCTGTGTTACATTTGCAGAATTTATTTGGCTCGGTAATGAAATTAAGGATATTAATCCTGAGACGTTTGAAATTACTTATGGTGAACAATATTCAACTGAAATAGAGAGAGTCAATAATCATGCACATTTCTTAAGATTGCTTGATGAAAACCAAGGAATTGCTAAGGCGTTTGCTGGTAATAAAGTTATATTGTCAACAGCAAATAAATTAAATGAAAATATTGGTGAAAACAAAAACCTTAACAAAGAAATATCAGGACTACTGGCAAAGCTATCATCCAAGGAAGGACACAGCCTTTTGACATATGATTCTTCGCAGCCAATTGGTCCAAATGTTATTAGTTTCAATGGTATTAACCCAAGTGATCATGTAGGAGTTATGATTAACAGAATATTGGAATATTTACAAGCAAGAACTTGGATTGATGAAGATACCATCCGTAGTTTTGATGAGGCGAATGATATTACTGTTTTTTACATTACACGCGAACTTAATGGTGCCTTATTGGAAAAACATAATACAGTTATGAAAAATTTAAATCATAATAACAATGTGCATACTTACATTTTAACCGACGACGATGTGAATATAACCGATATGGAACAGCGCGAATTGAAATTCCAAAATTTTAATTCTTTATTTGAAGCACAACGAACACAAAAAAATATTATTATAGGAGGAACGCTTAATTCCATAAAATTTGCGAACGAATATGCTGTATTTAACAAATTAGACCAAGACACACTAATGGTAACTGGAACAGATATTGATTTTTCATTGAGAATGCAAATCGAAAGTGGGTTGAATGAGTCAAATTATATCTACATGATTTATGGGTGGGGGTATTACATGACATTTATTTCTGCTCTTAATATGGGTATTTATGATTTATGTAATTATGGTATTTCAGGAAAATCTAGACCATATATGATTGGTAATTCTGAAACATCATCTTCATCAACTAGTACTATTACAGTAGAACCAGGTCAATGTCCAGCTAATCATGGTTATTACATTGGTTTAGGTGATGCTGGAGTAGAATGTTGTGCGGTAGATCCAGGTAGTGACGGAATATGCCCTGATGGAGTTCCTAAAGTACCATGTTCAGCAGGAAGTTCACTTTGTAAAGATGCGGATTATCCAATCGAATATGTTCCTGTAGAACTAACACCAGGTGCAAAAAATTTACATTCTGATAACGACTTGCATATTTTTGTTCAAGCAGCCGAGGGTATGGAGATTAAAATAGAAAAAGAAACTGATGTTTCTAGACTTCATCCAAGTATCAAAAATAATCATGCCCATTATTTTAATTTACTATATAGAAATTTGGACGCGACAAAAAAGCCGCTGGGCGAGTGGCAAACTGGTGATATTATAAACAGTGATGGTGATCAGGTTACAGTTACTATTATGATAATGCACGATGTCCATGACTATGGTGTAAATTCTATTAAAAAAATTTTTCATTTAAAAGAAAATTCGGAAGGCTTATATGAAAGACATGCAGAACACAATCTTAGTGGTGATTTTTATTCCATTATTAGAGTCAATACCTTTAGTGCAATGGCAGAAGATGTCGATGCGGATGTTGTATTAACCGAACCCAAATATTTACATCGTTTTGCAACAAATAATACAGATAAAGGCGGCTCTGTGCCTGCAAAAAAATACAGTAATTTTTATGCTTTTAACCAAGACGTATCAGGGTTAGGTATTAGGTGTTCACCATTTTCTATACGTCGTCAAACTATAGATATGAAGAATAAAAAATATGGTCAATATGATAATAGTGATAATCACACACGTTTTCTAAATGCCTTGGATTCCATAAAGCAAGCAGAATATTATATGGAAACTGTTCTCGATGCCAGTAATATTCTTAGCAATATCGAAAAACAAAATGATGCAAGTGGGTGTGTTATAAATAAAGGTGATTCTAAACTTGATACAAGTAACTGCACTTTTGTTCCCAAGAGTGTATGCACAGACGTTTTCAATCCACATGATGGTAGTTTTGCATGTGGGAATTTCGCTGAGGTTTCTCAAGATGTTCTCAAGCATGAGTTTGAAACAAATAATCTGGAGATAAGCTATAGTGGTATATGTCCACCTAAATTTAGCTATCCCTATGCGAATTTTGACGAGGACGATAAAAAGATTCCAGGACATAGCTGTTGTCACGAGAAGCCAATCAAGGATAAAAACGGGATAGTGGCGATATGTCCGTCTGGTTCAACCTTATGCCCAGGAGGTGCGAGTAATTGTCTTCCTGGTCACTACAATATTACCACAGCAGCTAGAGATTATGTGAAATCAATGGAAACCAGTGCAAAAGAAATGATGAAAAACGCTAGAGATGAACTAAAATACGCACGTAGTAAAATGTTGTATGAAGTTAATCCGACATTTACTTGGGTCAATCAGGCCGATGACAACGACAGCACCTCGAAATTTTGGGCATTTACGGAGGAAGATCTTAAAGCAAATAATTTTTCCAAAAAAATGATGACTCAATATGTGATTTATAATTATTACAACGCAGTCTTGGACGTGTATAGTTCGTTTATAGTAGAAAAAGATAACGCATCTATGATAGATCATTTTAATAATATAGACGAGTTCACAATATATATATCGAAAACAAAATACACTATGGAATCTAGTTCGAGAAATTTGCTTGGGATGGAGAATTTCTGGGCATGGAAAGATATGCCAGTAGATGAACTATACAATGAAAAATATCCACATCGGCTTTTGTTAAGAAATTATGGCTTATATGCTGCGGCCGATTCTGTTCTAAACAATGGAGCAGTAGATTCTAATACATCACCTTTTATGCTCCATGAGTTTGAAGACCTTAAAATGAGTGAAGTGGTAAAGCTAAAATCAAATGCTATATTAAATAGCTCTATTACTAAAAGCAAACCCATGCCAAATAGAACTACACAATATTATGATGCAATCAATAATACTACAATTAGTGGAGAGGTTTTTGATTGTTCTATTAATAAACCGTTAACACACGAAAGTATCGATGTTTCGGATTTTATGGCACAAGATATAAGCTACAATAAAAGTATTACATTAGGAAGTGGAAGTTCTACACCATTGACATATTTCTTTCCTGATTCTATTACGGCTAACCATAACGATATAGTTGTATTTGACGTTTCGAGCACGGCTATTAATAACAGTGTATTTAGTTCTATAAAAAAACAACGTTTGTATGACATATCCAATATTAATTGCGACATATCCTTTTCTAATATTGGTGACGTTGTTATGGGGCCCGACAATTGTATTTATATGACTTCGGCGGTAGATTACGCTGATTTAACCGGGAACAAGGCCGAGGAGGGGGAGATCAGTGATTTATCGAAAGTTATACTACGGCGCGCCAGGCCTGGTTATCAACACATCCTAAAAATGGATTTGTCGAATAGTTCTCTCTCTAAAGGTATTTATGAACCGTCATTTACTCTACTACCCCTAACTGGCCTCCACAGCGGGGATGACGGACGAGGGAGCGCGGGACTCAACACACATAAATCTTGCATAATGAATCGTTTTGGAAATCTGGTATTAATTCCATCGTCTGGTCAGCACGTTGTTGTTTATGATACATCTAATAATACACCTAAAATTAAAGCAGTCGAACCAAATGACGGCGAAGCTGGATGGTCTAATGCAGTATCATGTGTTGCAAATGGACAAGAGCATATATATTGTCTTCCAGATAATGACGATACGACTAGTATTCTTAAAATTACCATGGGTGCCACGCGCGATGCATCACTTAATTTCGATGTATCCATGAAAGTTCCTGCAGGTCCATACACTGGAATGATTAAATATAATGATAAACTATATGCTTTCCATCTTAGTACTACAACATTTTTAGAAATAAATCCATATGATGATGATGATATACAAGTGAAAGCAGCTACGCGAGAACCTCAAGATCCGGATGAGCGGCGGCGGCTCACTAATCACACAAAACTTAAAAATCCGCATATTTATCAGGGAAGACTATATGTGGAGAGTGATGCTAACGAATATCTAGTATATGACACAACGCAGGAGCATTTTATAGAGGTCGGCGCCTCACCTATGCTAAATACCGTGCAGTCTACCGCGGATTTTATCATGGGTTTAGATTCAGATAAAAAACAATTGGAATTACTTTTTGAACCAAGAGATGCCCTGTATACAGTTGGTGGTAATGTAATAAGTAATGGACACCGGTGCAATATTACACAGAATACAGCATATATTATTTCTAATCAACACCACTTTGATATATTATCAGCGGAAATAGTGACAATTGATATACAAATCATACACGGTGGCTCTATGATGGTTAATGGCACTCTTGTTATTGCACCAAATGCACATCTAGAAGTGCAAGGAACATTAACAGTTAATGGAACAATTTTGTGCTATGGAACATTAGAAGCAAAATACTGCGAAAATTATGGTAATACCACTATTTATGGACAAGGCACTCTTAATATCAGAAGTCAAGATGAATTTATTAATTATAGTTCATTGACACTGGCATCAAGCAGTTATGGATATGCAAATCTAAACAATAATGGACGACTTGAAAACATTACACAAGACATAGATCCAAAAAACATTGTTGATCTTGGAATTAATAAAACCATTGAAAATGTTATTACACCAATTATATACAACTACAATAAATATAATATATTATCGAACGCAGGCGTCTTTGTTAATAAAGGAAAAATTTTAAGTAATTATCCACTTTTTTATAACAAAAAAAACAAAAACAGCTTAGTTTATGAAGCTGATAGTAGTAATGTGCTAACGTTAAATAACTATAAAACAGTGTTTTATGATCATATTACTATTTCACCGGGCCAAACATTGGATATTTCATATACACCCAATGTAATTTCAAATGACAATATTATTAAGATAGTTTATAATGAAGATGTATCTAAATCTTACATACTAAAAGTAGATAAGCCCGACGACCCCCACCCGTCACTTAAATGGGATATATGTGGAAATACGCAATTAACAACAGATTTCGCTTTGACACAAGATGGTTCATTTTTTCAGAAAATATCACCAGATATTGCATCAAATTTATATAATGGTAGTAGCAATGGCGAATTTAAATTAAAGGTTGTGTCTGCTCGGGATACTAGCATGAGTTATTTGGATATCGATATAAGTTCTGGAAAATTAGAATTAACGAGAGATTTCGATAATTGTGCAATATTTAAATTTGTAACTCAAGACAAATTGACAACCCCTGATAATAATTTAAGTGATGTTATTAAACCATATACATATTTATCTGCTCGTAAACAAAGTTGTGCAGATAAACAAACTATTGGCGATGCAATGTTATTATTGTCAAACCAGCCAAATATTAGTATACAAAATGTAGTAGATTCATCATTAACCCAACTTGAGGTGATGTATTCGAGAACATCAGGTATACCCAAAGTGGATATGAGTTTGAATGATCCCCCCACCAACCTCGAGATGTCTGTTTATCAAGGTTATAGTCAAATTAGTATTGATGATTGGAATGATAGGGTAGGTCAATATACACTACCACTAGATAGTAAAGGAACCTTTATGTACACATCTTCGACGCAACTACATAATTGTAATATTACAATAGATACTGATAAATATCAAGGTGGGTATAAAGACATTGTAACAAACACAAATAAAATAAATAAGCTGCTATATGATAATTGCAGTAACGTTCTAGATAGAACAACTGCACTTAGACTCAATCATGTTTATAATAATAACAGTAGCAGTAACAAAAGCTATGATGTTGTAAATGTAATGGATTTTTCACTAAATGATATACCCGCGAGTCTAAGAGATGTAGTGGCGTGGTCTTATATGTCAGATTGGTACAGACATGGAAGGGGAATCCTCCCTATGATATATGATGGCAATCATGTCGATACGAGCGATGGGTCTGCTAAAAAGGATGACTATTATTATTATTACCCGGAGATACTCGAAAGGGGCAGGACCCCGGCGCAGATTGACGCCATCATCAATGACCCTACCCGATGGGATCACGAGCATATCTCACGTTATACTACCCATATAAAAACCGCTACGGAGTGCGAGGCGGCGGCGAAGCTGCTGTTTAAGGATAATTTTCATGATGGTAAACTTCCGGCTTTTTCCAAGGTCAACAATAGCAGAGATCCACCAGGGTGTGCTTTGTACTCGCCCAACTGGAAAAACGAAGCGGGCAACTACATACGGTATAATAGTAACGTAACATCAGATGCATCTTTCGCAAAATTCGAATACTCTATACGCTATAACATCAAAGTTAATCCTGATGGTGTGGAAGACTCCAGTAAGTTTGGTGGTATTCTTATTGGCGCCGCACCAGACTATTTTGAAAATTATAATTCTCAGGCTAGGTCCTGGTGTATAGGTGCCGGTGCCGACCGCAACGACACCATTATTAAGAAGGACGCGGCGTCGCAGAAGGCGGCGACCCTTCGCGAATCCGACTATTTATCGGCCGTGTCGGAAAAAGATATGTGGGGACTCACCATACCTTTTACCTATGAAAAGAAAAAGGAAGGTGATAATGGATGTCCCCCAGACACACAACTTTATTCCTTGGAAGAGTGTGAAGAAGCAGCAGCAGCGTTAGGTTTAAAATCGACCTTGGCATACCTGTGGACTGGATCTCAGTCGGGGTTGAAGAACGTACCAAAAGGTTGTAGCTATCGTAGTGGTTCAGACACCACCGGATTAATTTGGAATGCAACTACTGAGAACGGCGGCGGGGAGCCGGGCTTAGCTCCTTTGTGTAAATCATACACACTTCGGAATAACCTGGGTAACAAGGACATCCAAGACACGAGTAATGTATGTCTGTCTGCACTGGGTTCTATATCTGTTGGAGAGTTAATTGTATTATGGAACCATGCAACCTGGGTTTCGACTTCGGATGCATCACACGTTGTCGGTTTTGCTGGGCAAGTTGCACATGAAGGCGAGCTGTATGGCGGGAGGCGCTGGAAGCGCGATAGGATGACATGTCAAGCTACTGATGGAGAAAAACCTCCTACTATACAAAAATCTTTGAATGGTATAGTCATTTGTAATAGTAATTTAGATTTATCAGGACATTCTATAGAACCTTTTTTGAGAAAGTATTCTGCGCGCCATCACGGAAACGGGTATGGGGGGGGATGTGTTGTAGATAGACCAGCCAATTTATTTATTCCGATGGGCGGATTAACAAAAGCAATTCCTTCGACTTCTAATGAGGGAGTTACTAAGGAGACTAGCGGAGGTGATGTTAGGTGGGGCGCGGCGACTATTGAGCATTTTAATGAGTTTGAGTTAATGATTAAGAAAGAAGCAGAATTATCAGCTTTTCAAAAGACTCTACTTCAAGGAACAGTCGATCCTAGTAATCAATCTATTTACGATATTATTAAAAATAACAAATATGTTCAGAATATGACTAATATGGTGTATCACATACCGAGAAAAACTATTTTAGATGTATCAAATATTGCTTATTGGAATGCCAATTATGGTGGTATTCATTTTGATTATGAAGATTTCCGTATTAACACTAATTCAACCGGAGGGGGAGTTTATAGCTATTATGAAACTACTTATGAGTTTAAAAATTTTTTACGCCCGAGCGCCTGGAGCGGCTATGATGTAAATCAGGGATTAGCGGGGGGGGGCAAACATGAGTACGCGATGAAGGCGCAGTTTTTGACAGATTTTACTGTGGTTGATCCATATGCTTCTGGTTTGGGAAATCCAATGCTGGCCGCTCATGAAATAGGTCATGTGGATATTTCTCACCAATTAGTATTTAATATTCTAAATGTAATAGAAAATCAAGTGGACAGAACTCAAGATAAAAATCCAGATGATCAAATGTCTGAAACTGCAAAAATATTCGGTAGTGCATGGGGAAAATTAGATGTATCTGGCAAATATATTACATCTCCACCTAAAGGATATAAGAGCATTTATTATCCAGATAATAGCGTTATACATGTTAAAGAAGGTGAGTGGTCACAGTTGCCGAATAAAAACGATGAAACCGCACTCAACTGTATTCACCGATATTGCATTGGAGATGCGTCGAATGTATATAATAGTTATAGTGATTGGTTACAACGCGCAAAGAGTGAATGTGACGTCTTGTCAGATTGTAATGCAATTAATATAAGATACTCCGAATCAAATGCTTCTGACCGCGAGGCCTGCTTTAAAAACTGTGACGTTTTGGGTGAAACAGGATGGAATGATTCTCAAACACGTATGTGGGATGCCGCATTCCGCGCGAATAGTTATGATCAATATGTGAACGCAACCGTATGGAACCCGAACGACGACGGCCCATATCACGATGACGCCGTTCAATATACCACATGTGGAAGCGGTATACAATATCTCTCACAAATGCAAGCCACTACAGCATCATGGGGCGTAAGAAATCCTACATTAGTTCTGCCGCTCGCTGCTACACCTAAAACCGCTAGTTCTAACTCTGGATGGGGATCTGAAACATTTCTTCAAAATAGTCCTGATATAATAGATTCTAGAGGTGTGAACGACGGATCTAGATGGAACGACTGGAACAATGGCGCGACCCAGGCCGAACAGGAGATAACTCCTAATATTAATGCATTAACTAGTTTTCCACAAGTAAATACCTCTTCAAAGTTTAGGATAAGAAAGTATATTGCTGATCCAAGTTATGGTCAAGCACTTGTAGGAAATATGATATATGACCCCAAAACAATAGATATATCATCATCGTGGCATACTTGGAATAAATCAAATAAAGTTAAAAACGATCGAGCGGCTAACTTTACTAGTAAAAACCATGGCATAGTTGGCCAAACCTTTAGCGGTAATGCATGGAATACTTATACCAATCCTTTCGGTGACACCCAAGACCCTAGAACGAAAAATGTATGTCCACCTGGTGCACTATATAATCAAAATAAAACGAATTCATGCTTCTTTAATGATTCTGCTTATTTTACATATGAACCTGTTTTGGACGATATGTGTGGAAATTTACTTGATTCTGGAACAAAAGCATTTAGGTTGCGTGGTCAAGATAATCAGTATTTGGCATGGACTCTTTTGGACCCATGTGGAAACAAATACGGTGCGAAAACGGGGGGAGACTCATTTGACACAAAAGTATTAAATATATACAAACTTGTGGTTGTTGAAAGAGGAGGCAAACACGATCTTAAGGGACAGACAGTGTTTTATCATGAAACACTGGAAATGTCTGGTAGTGTAATTAGTAGTAAAATATATGCTGATACCGGTTCAAATGGTGGAAAAATTTGGTTAACTTCACTTGACAATACTTACGGGTTCTATAAAATCAAATCAAGTGATAATTTTAATATAACTATCGCAGACGGTGATTATGCAAAAGATTTACCCAGTTTATTAATGATTGGAAGTATGATTATTGACCCTAATGCAGACACACCCCAAACGTGGAACGTGGACCCACAAATAAAAACACAATATGAATTTAATAATTTATCTGTCCATGGTCTTGTTCAATTTGAGCCCAGTGGCAATGAATTAGGAACGGCATCATTAATGGCAGTAAACTCGTCAGATTTACAGCAAGCATCTCTGGAAAGAGCTGCATGGGATTCTGGGCAAGATGATAATAAATCATTTGCACATATTTTGTCTGTTCTTGGCAATACAGTCAAGGCTAAATACAACTCACTAAGATCAACGTATTTTACAGACATTAAAACCTATTCTAATATTCAGAAGTTTGAATTACAAACCAACATAAAAGACCTCTCGGTGAACGACGTTTCGTGGGGTAAGTGCACAGATATACCGAAAACCTCTTTTGAATGGAGTTTGTTAATGAGTAACTACAATGATATTGTTGATAATTGGAATGTCGTAATTAAACCTAGTAAAAATTTATTCGGAAGGCCTGTGAATGATAGAGTTATAGCAGAAGCACCATATTCGTCGGAACAGTATAACACCGATGAAGAATGTTTTAGGAAGTGTGCACAAGATCAAAACTGTAATGTATATTCATTTACCAGTTCAGTTCCCTGCTTATCTGATAATATTTCTTTCAGTGATTTTAAAACCCACTTGGCAGAGGCATCGAATAATGTCATTACCACACAAGAATTAACATCATATGTAGCCGAAGCCTCTTTTAATGCATTACGATGTTCAGAACAAGCAGGCGCGCTCAAAGCACAAGAGTCGTGGATTAAACAGTATGGCCCCGAACTCGCGAAGTCAGGGGGGGAACTTGCCGGAAGCCTGGTGCTCTGGAGTAAATTTGATCAAATCGTGGATACCGGCCTGGAATCAGAGGGTAACCCATACGTGTTCGCGGTGGCAGCGTTGGCAAAGTTGGTAGAGTATGTTTATTTTGACTATACTCTATATGAACAAGCAAAAGAGATTGTGAAAGTTGTTACAAGTGAAGTGGCACAAGCAGCGGCCAAACAATTTTATAGCACCGGTTATTGTAATTTGTATAGTGGTAATCCAGAGATTAAAAGCACTAAGGAATACGCTGGTGACATAGGTGACATAATAGATGGTGATGTGACTAATAATTTTATAAGGAACATAGAAATTAAGAGTGGTGTGGCTGGACTTCTATCGGCATCGTTTGCGACTTTTTTGGGGATTGGTCAGTACCAAACGGGTAAAGCAGTGCTATACCGCCTTACCCGTCAGAGTATGCCCGACGACATTTTGGATAAGAGTGAAAAATTAAACCAAACGATTAAGGAAGCCTTTGGTGAAGCCATTGACGTCCACCCCCACATTGAATACTTGGTAAACAAACTCCGTAAAGCGTCGGATCGTATCAATTATCCGTGGGATGATGATGATCGAGACTTGATCAAGCAGCTTGCGGACCGTGTAAAGGATAAAGTAAACTTTCAAGAAACAGATATTGAGAAAATGGTTAGAGATGCAGCTGATATTAACAATTTGGAGAAGGAACGATTCAAGAAAGTTTTAAGATTGAATGAGGAAACCCATCCAATAAGAAATCTTACCGCGACGCAACTAGAAGGTATTGCAACTAAGCGCGACGAAAACCCCGCTGGATTGAAAGACCATCTTACAACGTTACAACAGACCGACGGGTCACCAGTGTTCAATGATGAAGAAGCTGACATTATGGCGAATGCTCTTAAGAACGGTACATCTGATGTTGGCGGCAAAGCCGGACTTATACTAATTCTTGCATCATTTATTATTCCTGAAGTGATTGAACATAACTCCGCACCGAAGCCATTTTCTTATGTCAAAAAACTAGATCTAAATTATAAAACATCAGAAAAAATCTCCGGTTTTAATGATTGTTTTAATAAAACAATTGACCACCTTGATAATAACATGAATATTTATAAAGATGATTACACCAATATTGAAGAAGGGAACAATAGTCGTAGGTTTTTTAATTACGTTGGAAATACCGTATGTGGCACTAGTTCTAAAAACCAACCGAATGGTATTAAATATATGTCGGACGGTGGCAAGCTGCAGTATGAAAAGTTGACTAATTACAAAATGGACACTCATTTGAAGGATCCACGATCACATCAAGCTACGGAGGTGGGGCTAGAAAATGCTAAGAATTTATGTTCCCAAAACCCATATTGCACTGGAATATCTAAAGACACCACCACCACCGATACTTGGTATATTCGCAGTGGGACTGCGACTCGCGGCACGGTGGGCGAGGACATAGCATACCTAAAGACTGAGAATTTTGATAATTTACGCACACCCCCAACACAACCAATATTATTACCGACACCCCTGACCTATTACTTGACATCGAAGAAATACAGCGATAAAAACAAATCATTTTTGAGCAATGTTTCATACACAACCGAGGTCACCTCGTATTCCACTGTATCACAAATGATAGCAATCAATGATGTAAGTAGTGGCACTCATATCAATTTCGATGGAGATATAGTGGCTACACCTAATACTCTGGTATCTGCATTAAAGAAAAGGTATGGTTCGTGGAACTTTTTAGATCCTCTTAATACTGTAGTAAACTATGTCTCAACAATTTTGGATTCTTCGGGCGTCGATAGTTCAGGAAATATTCTGGCAGGCGGATATCAAGATTTTGTTTTGGGCGATATTCATTCATCTAAATATATTTACATGGGTTCGTCAAGTAATGGCACCTACCAATTTTATTTAGATTATCCTGATAATAATAGTCCTGCTGTATTTAGAAAAAAAGAAAATAATACATTATATGTGCTTAGTGTTTCTAACGATGTGATCGATGAAAACAAAATCACATTCGATAACAGTTTCGATACTTTTATGGTAACAAAAGAATCAACTCAATATTTATCTTGTTCTGAAATCATAATACCAAATGCATCACCGAGTGTGTATTTTGAAGGCGGTTTAACAATTAATAACAAAGGTAAATGTAACATCGGGAAAAATACCGCTTGTTTTGTAAATAAAACATTTAATAATCATGGAGAAATACATAATAATGGAGATCTCATTGTAGCAAATACCTCATATGAGGATAGAGTTATTGCCACTAATAAAGGAACTATTGAAAATGGTAGTGATGACAGCAGCAGCGGGCGTATGTTGTTAAAGAATGCTGATTTTGATAATGGTGATTTGGAACTGTTTGCACTTATAGATACAAATAATAATTACTTAAGTTATGATTGGAACGAGAAAAAATTTAAAATTCAAAAGTTAATCGATCCGACAATACAAACCGGAATTAAACAATTTTATTTGATGCCGGCGCCGAATGATCCACCCAATTTCATTGTGTCCAATGAGTCCAACCCTGACTTTACCACAGTAAATACTGTTGATGGAAAAGTTACCGATGATCTGTATTACCTATGTGTTTCTGACCCATGCAATAATAGTATTCACGCTAATGTATTTGGTTCAATAGTGCACACAAAATCACAATATGGGGATGATACAAAAGTATATATTCACAGAAAAGATAACGGAGAATGTAAGATTCAATACGCGGGCGCGGAGCAGGTGATATCGGCGCGGCCGACCCTTTGGCAAGGGGAAAGATATTTGGATATTGCCTCCTTCGTGGACGTGGGGGCGCAAGGCAATACATATTATTATTTTTTCACGAGCGGCTACTCCAGCGCCGCAAATATGTCTGTGAGCACGACATTTAAATATATACCATTACCGGGTGACTCTACTATTACAAATCATGCCGGTAGCTATATTAGCTTAGATTCTACTGCAACTCTAAACATTAATCCTGGAACTAAGATTACCAATCACGGCAACTTTTCGATTAAGGGTATGCTGAATAACTATAGCCAGCATGGTATTGTAAATAGCACCGATTCATCGAATAATATGAGTATTGATGAAGGTGGAATTATAGACAACTTACTCTTATCACAAACGATTATTCATAAAAACAGTGATTATATATTAGGATATGATGGGGTAAATCAGCAGCATATCTTTATGGAGAATAAAAACTTTATTAATGCCTTTACATCATATGCGTTAGTCAGGGATGCTAGTTACGGAACAATGCCTAGTTTAGACAGCAGTTATAATATAATTAGAACCACTGATATATCATCAGTATTATATACATTAGAAAACAATCGAACAGGCCAATCAATCAGAGTGTCCGATGTAGATCCAGATGGTGATGTAATTAGAACATTTAACCAAGACCAAAATGTGTTTTTAGATGTAGATTCTAGTGGACAAATATATAAAAAAAATTACAATGGAACAGTTATGCTGAATGATACAACTAACTTTAGAATGAAATATATTGGTAAGAGATCAGATGGCAAATATAGTTATAAAATGCAATATTTCCATTTTAGAATCGATGATTTATTACATAGTAAAAATGAGTATATTCAAATTGGTGTATCAGGTGAAATAATAACAAGTGAATTTGTGGAGACGGAATCCAAAGCAACTGAGATTTTAGTTAACGATGTTTCTTGGAATCAAGAAACTCTTAACGGACCTCAATCAATGCAGGGTGTTAAATTGCAGCTGAATATTGAGGGGTATGATAACAAATATATTTATGCAGATAATTCTGGTAGTAGTTTTTTGACTTTGGTTGATAATTCGTCAGCAACAGTATTTGATAATATATTTATGTCTACTGTAGCAAATAGCAAGGTGAATAAACCAGCATTCATGACATCAACATCAACAAAAAGAGAACGAGCTAATAGATTTAGTATTGGACCACACCCGGCTATACATCTAGATACTAATAAGAAAGTTCAGATTTTAAGTAGTGAAGAAAACAAGATTCCAATATATATATATGTACAAGAGGGGAGTGGTGGTTTTTTGGCGATTAATAATGTCGGCGATTTAACGATAAATACAGTGGGTCTAGATACAAACAATTATTCAACATTATTCTATATGAATTTTAATAACAGTAGCATGGAAGGTAAATTGCTTAATTTTGGTAATATAGATATATGTAATAATAATACTTCTAAAATCAGATCGATTCAAGGTGGTAAAACTGCCACAATGTCAAAGGTGTATGATATTCAGCTTCCTGAAGAGTTTTTAGATATAAGTAAAAATAATGCAACATCACCAACAGCCGTATACGAGATATCTGGTGGAAATTTGGTTTATTTGCAAGGTTCTATTGATAGTTCAGGAAATATTAAAACAAACTGGAATGGATATGACTATAATAAGTTTGCAACAAAGGCTTGGTATACCGCAGAGGAAGGGGACGACGACGTCTCAGCAGGAACATATACTAATAAATATCTGATGTCTACTCCTCCGAATGCTAAAACAAATACACTACCTGAATTTTCTAATACTACGTTTTATAAATTAAGATATCCGTTTAGAGATGTATCGTTTGAAAACAATATTTACACGGTTAATAATGGTAATGATAGTGAGTACGCAAAAAACTTTTTCTTTATTTCTAGTTTATCACAAGTTAAAGGACACCACAAAAAGCTTGCAGCGAATGCATCAGGCGGTGGCAGTCTCAGCGGCTGGTGGTACCAGCCCACCGGCAAGCCCACCAGAGCAGATTTATCTAAAGTTCCTGGTGTTCGTGCATTGACAAGTGAAGTTAACTATAGTTTGGCAAGTCATGCTCCAATATTACAGAATAGTTCAATAATTACCGACTTCCCGAACGATCTTCCCAATCTGCCTAAAGCTCTAAGCGGACACGTCGCAGTCTGGCTGGATAACACAATTTATATAATAGGGGGGAAAGATAACCTGGGCAACGCGGCACTAAGTTCCTGTCTGAAACTCGACAAAAATACAAACATGTGGGTTGATATAGCGGACATGAACAACCAACGCATTAACTGTTGCGCGGTTGAGGTGGGTGGCAAGATCTACGCGCTGGGCGGTGATCCATTTTCTACCAACTACTTGGGTGAAGCGTATAATAGTTGCGAGGTCTATGATCCAACTACAGATACCTGGGAATTTATAGCGTCCTTTCCAATTCGCTACGTCGACGGCGGTACAGGAATAAGAAGAGGAGCAGCTTGTTGTGCGGTGGGCGACAAAATATACGTGATGGGTGGGATCAATTCGAAGAATCGGCAGTCGAGCTATGTCGAGATATACAATACAAACACCAAAGCGTGGGTCTCTCGCTCAAATTATCTTCCTAGGGGGTGGGAGATGTATGGGATTTGTGCTGTCGCTCTGAACAACAAAATATATGCTATCGGCGGGGTGGGCGGTTATACAGCAACAAACAACGTATGGGTCGGCACGCCCTCGGGATACGGCCTCGACGAGGGAGTCAGTTGGGTCGACGATACCCCCCTGAGCGCTACGGCATACAATGGCTTCTTCGCTAACAACCTCCCTCTCGTTCTGAACGACAGAATCTATCTTCTGGGAGGTGTTACACAAGTGAACTACAACAATACCGTATTATCTGACCAGAAAATATACGTCTACAACCCAAGCGCTAAAACATTGAAAAAAATAGGCGATCTGCCGCAGCTGTCAGGCGCGGAACAATCTGATGAAGGAAGGGCCTTTGTCGTAGTGAACGGCAGATTCATCTCGTTGGGTGGTGAGACGGGATACAGGCCCGCGACGGTATTCGACTACGGCAGCCCGGCCTCGCGCCGCGCCGACGTCGTCGACTGGGGCTATATTGGGCTTACAGTATGTAGTAATTCAACGTTTGAACTTTTGAGTAATAACAGTGATGGTTGCACAGTAACAAAGAATATTTATACAAAAGAAGAATGTATAGCAGCAGCACA
>MDTD01134825.1_pt1 | contig 38810 bp, 33 predicted proteins | sample 811221 | NCBI WGS metagenome assembly MDTD01 (sample SAMN05326646, study PRJNA326480) | marine metagenome | isolation source: seawater | place: Pacific Ocean: South West | collected 2011
GCCCATGTTGTAATCGCGCTGGCTGCGCTTAGTCTTTGTTTCTTTTTGTGTTGACATTTTTAAGTCTAAATTGTGTCAACCTATTTCAGGACAAGACAATTTAATAAAAAAAGCCTTCCTGTGATGGAAGGCTTTAAAATTTTTTAGCGGCGATCTAACTTATTGTTGCACACCAATTACACCGCATCCTAAACGGGCTCCGGCTGCTCCTGAAGGCTGAGAAGTAAGATCGTCTTCACCGGCGTGTACAATTACACCACGACCTATGATCATATCCATCATAATATCGTTGTCAACATAGTCGATCGTAGCCACGCCATTTTCATCCGCCGTAATATTTCCCATATCTCCCATATGGCGCATCATTTCCTCCGGACCACTGTGCTCGTGATCGGCAGGGTTGTAATGACCACCGGCAGATTTACCATCGGGTGCAGTACAATCGCCATATTGATGTACGTGAAATCCATGTTTTCCGGGCTCCAGACCTGATATCTCCGCTTTCACATTTACGCCATTTTCAGCTGCGGTAAAATGTACGGTTCCCATCACACCCGAATCTCCCAATGGGTGTACTACTGCAACCGCTTTTGTGAATTCAGGTTTTTCAATGATCTTTTCAATTTCAATTTTTTCTTCTTTGGCACAGTTCAGGCCAAACACTAACAGAGCAAACAATGATATTTTGAATAACTTCATGATCGATTTTTTGGATTAATATTCAATGGTTAAAGTATCTGAGATCTTAATTCGTTCAATTTTTTAATGCCATTTACAAAACTTTGAAACTCATCGGGATACTGACGTTCGAATTCCCGAAACTCTTTTCTTTCTCTTCGTTCTCTGAACAGTACATTTGCATCTTTAAAGAAAACGGAGGTCACCGCGCTGGCTAAAAAATACCCTAGTGATACTTTCCATCCGAAGCCGGCAACTAACAGAATGAGAGAGACGATCAGCCAAAATAATGGGAAGATCAGCAATCCAACTACAAATTTGATGGATACATCGAATACATGGTCTTTGATCTTGTTGGCTACCAGCCATCTGGCAGGTTGATATGGAATAATATTATTGATCCAGCTAAAGGCGTACACCGGTGATAAGATCACATATTTAAGCCAGTTCTTTTTATTGGCAAAGAATGTTTTGATCCGAATTCCATGTTTATCGGCGATCTGTTTTACCTCTCTTGCTGTTTCGAAATCTGCTTCTTCCGCTTTTTCTTCGATGATCGCAACGTTTTTATTCACTATCTCAGGCTGAATGTAATTTGAAGGATCGGTCTCCAGATCATCCAGGAGTATATGATGAAGTGGGTAATGCTCCATATCTTCCACATGCATGATCGTTTTTTTCATGCCCTCACTCACTTTCGATTTCAGATCTTCGGTCGCCGCCCGCTCATCTTCCTCGAAAAGCTCTTTATACTCTTTCATATCGATCGGTTCACCAAACACGATATTCACGTCATTCCGTGAGTTTCGGTGTTCGGTGTAATTAAGCCCTACGGGGATTACTTTCAGATCCATTTCCCAGTTGGTCTTAACCTCAGCATCGAAAGCAATGCGTGTGAACCCCTTACTTAAAGGACGGACCCTGCGTTTATGGGCATGATTGGCCTCTGCAAATATCAGAACCGCATCATTTCGTTTCAGATAAGAGATACACTCATCAAAAATGGCATTATTTTTCGTAACCGAACTGATCCCATCACGCACTCTATAGACGGGCAGCATATTCAAACTGCGTAAGAATTTGGCCATAATGGGTGGATTAAAAGCCTGTGCTCTTGTGAGGAAGTAAATAAAATGCCGCACCTGAGTTACAACCAACAAAGCATCCATAAAGGAATTCTGATGATTGGGCACAAATAGTACCGGTTTATCCGCAGGGACATTTTCCCTGTTTGTGATCTTAATTTTTCTGTAGAACAATCTGAGTCCGAACCCTACCATCGGGTAACGGAACATCTGGTACCAAAGCCAGTTTTTACGCATTACTGAATACTTTAATCAAACTTTTCTTCCCTACCGACCAATACCAGCCGATCGTGAATCCCGCGAGAATATGCCAAATTCCCCACCATGCTGCAATTAGTGCCATACCTCCCAATCCATCAAAGAAGGTGAAAATGAGAAGCAGTCCAAGTCCTGAGTTCTGAATACCGGTTTCTATCGCAATTGATTTTCTGTCGGCAAAAGGTAATTTCATCATTGCCGCTAATGAATACCCTCCCAATAAGGCAACTGCATTATGAATGAACACCAATCCTACCACCAAATGCACATAGTTCAGGAAGTGATCAAAATTCATACTAAAGGCTACTATCACAAATGCTGCAAAGAACAACACCCCAAATCCCTTGATCCATTTGGTCAGTTTTGCGGCTAATTCGGGCTTAAAATGCCGAACTACCATTCCCATGATCAATGGCACCCCAAGGATAAGTACTACGATCTCAAAAACTTTCCAGATATCGAGACTAACTTCCCGAAGGATCAGATTAGTGGGTTCGTACATACTCGCCCAGAAGGTAAAATTAAGTGGTGTGGCAATGATGGCAAGGGTGGTGGCTATGGCCGTCATACTCACCGATAGCGCTGAATTTCCTTTAGAAAGCTGAGAAAAGAAATTGGAGATATTTCCACCCGGGCAGGCTGCCACCATCATCATTCCTAATGCGATACTCGGAGTCGGTTCCAATAACACGACCAAAAGCCAGGTTGCTGCCGGTAAAAAAATGAACTGAGAAAAAACACCGGTTAATGTGGATTTCGGGTTCTTTGCCAGATCTCTGAAATCCTGAATGGTTAGCTCCAGCGCTACGCCAAACATGATGAAGCACAGTGATATATTCATCACCATGAGTCCTCCATCATTGAGATTTAACTGCAAAGCATCTAAAGTTTCCGCCATTCGGACAAATTAAAGATTAAAAATGAAAAATTTAGAATTAGCTACCCTTCATTTTTTCTATACCCGCTGCCGGCTCACAACGAGGCAAAAGGTTTCATCGCCAGGTCGTCGTATGTGCCCGATTCCGCTTTTAATTTTCCGGTAATGGCGATCATTGCCGCATTATCGGTACAGTAGCTAAGTTTTGGGATATAAAGATGCAGCCCCAGGGAATCGGCCAGCTTTCCGGCTTTTGCTCTCAGCATGGAATTTGCAGAAACCCCACCGGCAATGGCTATACTTTTAACTCCGGTTTGCTTTACTGCTCTTTTCAATTTCTTGATAAGCACTTCGGTGATCGCATGTGATATACTGGCGCACACATCATTTCTATGGGATTCCAGCCAGGATTCTTCTTTATCCTGTAAATAGTAGAGAGCACTTGTCTTTAATCCCGAAAAACTAAAATCCAATCCTTCATTGGCCATAGCCTGTGGAAACCGGTGGAATTTCGGATCTCCTTCTTTCGACAGTCTGTCCATGATCGGACCTGCAGGATATTCCAACCCCATGATCTTTCCGATCTTATCGAATGCTTCACCGGCAGCATCATCTCTGGTTTTACCCAGTATTTCATGGTCGAAGGGAGCTTTCACCAAAACCAGCTGAGTATGTCCGCCCGATACGGTTAAAGCGACAAAAGGAAATTCCGGAGTATGATCGATGAAATTGGCGTAGATGTGGGCATCCATATGATTTACCCCGACAATCGGAATATTCCGGGACAGAGATAATCCTTTGGCAAAACACAATCCTACTAATAGCGAGCCCATCAATCCAGGGCCTTGAGTTACGGCAATAAGATCAATGTCTTCGATCCCGGTGTTTGCTTCCTGAAGTGCCTGTTCAACCGTATGGCTGATCGTTTTCTGATGCGCCCGGGAAGCCAGTTCGGGTACCACTCCTCCAAATTTGATATGCACCGACTGGGAAGCGATCACATTCGAACGCACCCCGTTTTCGGTTAAAACGGCTGCTGAAGTATCGTCGCAGGATGATTCAATTCCTAAAATATTCATCCTGTAAAGATACACAGCTTTCCATAAAAGTGAGGAACCTATTGTGGATCACATTCCACCAATTACCGGATAATCTCTCATAGCAAAAGACTTATCAACCCGCTCGTTTAATTCGATCATTTTCATGTCCATTTCTTCCCCATCATTGTTTTTGCTGTGCCATTCCAGGACGGTTCCTCCCGGAAACATCATCATCGGGTTAGAACGCATGTACTTTGTACTTGAGTTTGCAGAAACAGCCGAATTCAAGCCCTCAATGCTCTCGTTAGTGATCCAGAACTCAACTGTACCATCTTCGGTCACTTGTTTATATCCATCACATTCGTACCCAAGTATGTTCTTCGTGCCGAGCGATTCATATTTCTCATAGTATTTAGAATAATCTCCGTTCAGTGAATCGACCTGTGAGTCATCCATTTCCGGGTGTGACCATTCATAGGCAAAAGAATATTTTCCTTCTTCGCTCTCCATCAGCATGACCATCGCTTCATTTTTATAATCGTATACCATGAACATCTCTTCACCATTTCCGCGCATCTCTTCGGTAACATACATGGTACCTGAATAGTCACCGTTCGGTGTAGTGAACATCTTCATAAGTACAGGACCCTCAGTGTCATCATCATTACTTACGATCTCCATCACCGAGCGTTTGCTGAATGTATAAACGTCTTCGGTTGCAACATTTGCACTCATTTTAAAGGGAAGTCCGGATGGCGCAGCCCCTTTACTTTCTTCGGGGCTTCCACTTGGTGATTTCCCGAAAATTGAATTCCAACTACGATCTACCGTTCGGTAGGCAACTTCTTGAATCTTCTCATCAATCTTTTGTTCTATACGCTGCTCAACGCGGTCTTGTACTTTACGGGTTGCTTTGTCTTTCAGTCTTTTCAGAAGTTGTGCATTTGCATCTACTGAAAATGAAACGGATACCATAATTACGAGTAAGGACAGAACTACTTTTTTCATAAATCCCTTTATTTATTATTGAATGGCGATGAAAATATCAGTTCATGTTGATATCAGCAACCTGCTATTCACAAAAATAAAAAACCCCGATCCATCGAGAGACAGATCGGGGTCAATATCAATGCGGAGAATCCGCTACCGTGTTATTTGTCGTCGTCCTCGACCACTTCAAATTCAGCATCCACGGCATCATCACCATCGTCGGTTGATGATGAGCTGCTACCGGCCCCTTCTGCTCCGGCGTCGGCTCCCTGAGCTCCTTCTGCTCCGGCAGCTGCACCTTCGGCCTGAGAAGCTGCGTAGATCTCTTGTGAAGCTGCGGTCCAGGCTTTGTTAACCTCTTCCATGGCACCATCAATAGCATCCAGATCTTCAGCTTTGTGAACTTCTTCAAGCTTAGCGATCGCGTCTTCGATAGCTTTCTTATTGTCTTCAGAGATCTTGTCTCCGTACTCGTCTAACTGCTTTTTGGTAGAGAAGATCAAGCCATCTGCCTGATTCATTTTCTCAACTTTCTCACGAAGTTTCTTGTCTTCTTCTTCGTGCTCTTTCGCAGCATTTTTCATTTTTTCGATCTCCTCATCGCTTAATCCTGAAGAAGATTCGATTCGGATACTTTGCTCTTTACCGGTTCCTTTGTCTTTAGCAACGATATTCAATACACCGTTTGCATCAATATCGAAAGTAACTTCGATCTGTGGCATACCGCGTGGTGCCGGTGGAATACCATCTAAATGGAATCGGCCTAAAGTTCTGTTAGCTGCAGCCTGAGCGCGTTCACCCTGAAGTACATGAATTTCCACACTGCTTTGATTATCGGCAGCCGTAGAGAATGTTTGAGACTTACTGGTTGGAATGGTGCTGTTAGATTCGATGAGTGGAGTCATAACACCACCTAAGGTTTCGATACCTAAAGTAAGTGGGGTCACATCAAGCAGAACCACATCTTCTACATCACCGGAAAGAACTCCACCCTGGATCGCTGCACCTACGGCAACAACTTCATCAGGATTTACGCCTTTGCTCGGATCTTTGCCGAAGAATTCTTTAACCGCTTCCTGAATTCGGGGAATACGGGTTGACCCACCAACAAGAATTACCTGATCGATCTCGCTTTTGTTCAAGCCGGCATCTTTCAACGCTTTTTCGCACGGAGTGATCGATCTTTTAACGAGATCATCAACCAGTTGCTCGAATTTAGAGCGGCTCAGATCAATGTTTAAGTGCTTTGGTCCGTCCTGAGTTGCAGTTACGAATGGCAGGTTCACATTTGTTTTTTGTGAAGAAGAAAGCTCAATTTTTGCTTTCTCAGCGGCATCTTTCAGGCGCTGCATAGCCATCGGATCTTTACGCAGATCCACACCTTCTGCTGATTTGAATTCATCAGCGAGGAAGTCGATGATGCGTTGGTCAAAGTCATCACCACCGAGGTGAGTATCACCATTGGTAGATTTAACTTCAAATACACCATCACCTAATTCAAGGATAGAAATATCGAATGTACCGCCACCGAGGTCATATACAGCTACGGTCTGGTCAACGTCTTTTTTATCGAGACCGTAAGCTAATGCTGCGGCAGTTGGCTCGTTAATAATTCTTTTCACTTCTAAACCGGCGATCTTACCGGCTTCCTGAGTTGCTTTACGCTGAGCATCATTGAAGTATGCCGGCACAGTAATAACTGCTTCAGTAACTTTGTCGCCCAGGTATTCCTCCGCGGTCTGCTTCATTTTTTGCAGTACCATAGCGGAAATTTCCTGTGGTGCATATTTACGGTCGTCAACCTCAACACGGGCCGTACCGTCATCACCTTTCACAACTTTGTATGCAACCTGCTTGGTCTCACCACTTACCTCGTTGAACATTCGCCCCATAAATCGTTTTACGGAAGCAATGGTCTTATCCGGATTGGTGATAGCCTGTCGTTTTGCAGGGGCACCTACCAGTCGCTCTCCATCTTTACTGAACGCAACCACCGATGGTGTGGTACGGCCGCCTTCAGCGTTTTGAATAACTACCGGTTCGTTTCCTTCCATTACAGAAACGCAGGAGTTTGTAGTTCCTAAGTCAATTCCTATGATCTTTCCCATTGGTCTGATTCGTTTTAAGTCTGTTTACTATTTATTATTTGATATTCTTAGTTGACAGGAATGGATGTTGTGTCTTTCAGTTTGTCAGATTTTGGCATCGACACTGTTAACACTCCATTCCTGAAGGAAGCACTGATCTCGGCAGTATTCACAGCTTCGGGGAGAGCAAAGGACCGTGCAAAAGCACCTCGTTTCCTCTCCTGTCGTTTAAATTCTTCCCCATCACCTGCTTTAATGTCCCGTTCACCTTTTACTGTGAGCACATTATTCTTAAGTGAGATCCCGATCTCTTTTTTTGCAAGTCCGGGCAGATCAAGCAGCACTTTATAATCTACCTCACTTTCGATGATATCGCAATCCGGTGCAAAGTCTTTATCCTCATTGGTAAGAGGAACTACTTTTTCCACAAATTGCTGGATATCCTTGCCCAGTTTAGACAGGTGCTTTTCAATTTCAATTCCGAATTCTGTGAAGTCTGACATAGCTTCCACCATTAATTTAAATTCATGGATGGGTATGCAAGCACAATGCCAAGATGAATTGAGTATTCTCGTACTGACGTATTGACACTTTGGCGCTGACGCACCTTAGCAAATGAAATAGTATCGCTGTTACAATGATCGATCCGGGCTGACATCCTGAACAAAGCCCGGCCTACCAATGCCAGGATACATTCATAGATTTCTCAACCTGAGTCAGGGAAGTGTCATAAAGAAGCCTAACAAAATCCCGTTAATCTGACTTTTTCCTATGGTCTCAGTTTCTGAAGATCATCCCAAAATCCGGGATAACTGACTGCTGCGCATTCGGCATCTTCAATTTCAGAAGATGCTTCGCCTTTCAATGACAGCACCGCTGATGCCATGGCAATTCGGTGATCATGGAAACTTTCGAAGTTTGCTGATCTGAAGCTGAAATCAGGATTTCCGCGAATCACCAAACCGTCTTCCATTTCTTCATAATTGGCTCCGACTGCATCCAGCATTTTGGCAATGGCCATTATTCGGTCAGTTTCTTTGTGGCGAAGTTCTTCAGCCCCCGAAATAGTTGACGTACCGGAAGCAAATGCCATCGCCACAGCCAGTATGGGTAGTTCATCGATACAATTAGGGATCAGTTTTTCATCCAAACGGATCGGCCGTAATTCCGAAGATCTAACAATAACATCACCCACGGGTTCAGCACCTTCCATACGTTCATTTTCAACGGTAATATCTGCCCCCATTTTCTTCAGAATACCCAATAACGCATTTCGGGTAGGATTGAGTCCGGTGCCAGGTAACCGGATCTCAGAATCCGGCACGATACTTCCTGCCACTAACCAAAAAGCCGCCGCTGAAAAATCAGATGGGATCGTATAGCTTTGATTCGGGATCTCATCATCCAGAGAAGCAGAAATAAGTCGCTTTCCACCTTTTTCCTCCACATTCAACCCAAGCAACCGTTCAGTGTGATCACGGCTTGGGATTTTTTCAATAACGGTGGTCGGTTTCTCCCCAAAAAGTCCGGCAAGCAGTATACAGGATTTCAACTGTGCACTAGGTATCGGCAACTCAAATTCTATCGGGATCAATGGGTCTTCCCGCGTAACAAAAAGTGGAGCATACACCCGGTTTCGGGCCAGAATATGAGCCCCCATACTTTCTAATGGTTCGATGATACGTTTCATCGTACGAGAAGAGAGTGAAGGATCTCCAAGCAGTTTCACAGACTGACCTGCCCCAACTATCACTCCGGAAAGCAATCTCATGGCTGTACCTGAATTCCCACAATCCAGTTCATCAGAAATTGGATGTACTCCATTTCTGCCATTACCCTTAATAGAGATCACATCATCGATCCTGCTCACATCTGCCCCAAGTAACTCCACACATTGCAGGGCACTTTGAGGATCCTGAGCGGGAGAATAATTTTTGATCACAGAAACGCCATCATGTAATAAGGCAAATATCGCCGCTCTTTGGGAAATAGATTTATCGGGTGGCGGGGTGATGGTGCCGTATAATTTATCTGCCGGTACTACCGCTTTTATCATCGTTGCTTGATGTGAGGGTTCTGAGTGAGCAACGAAGGTAGGAATTTTTGATCACAGATTTCTCCCGGGAAAAATCCTATCCCCATTGATTGGGATTTTTAAGATCAGAATTAAATGGTCCGCTAGTAAGATCCCTATTCGCTTCGGTCCTTTAGTTTTTTAACGGCATATAATCCACCAGCCGCTGCCAACAACGCCAACCCGCCTAATGGTGCCTGTGCGGGCGGTGTCGGTAATCCCGGTTGGGCCAGTACTGTTTCTGTGATCAATAATACGACGAAAACTACTACTACGATCGCTTTGGTTCTCATAATGGAAGGTTCATGGTTTATTTGATTAAGGTCATTTTTTTGGTGAACACATGTTCGCCTGCTTTCATCCGGTAAAAATAGATCCCTGATGACAGATCTTTCATATTTATACTCACCTGATGGTACCCCGCCGGTTGTTGTCCTTCTACAAGCGTGGCTACTTTCCTGCCGGTAAGATCAAATACAGCTAGTTCGACCAGTGCATTTTCGGGGAGCTCGAAATTGATCGTTGTGGCCGGATTGAATGGATTCGGGTAATTCTGGGACAGCTTAAATTCCTCAGGCAACATCCCTAAGTGTTCGATGGAAGTTTGCACATCCGTGGTTATGATCAATTGCCATCTTGCTGCAGAATCAGCTTCGTTTATGGTTAACGATAAATGCTGATCATCCAGAAAATACGTATCACCCGAATCTAAGTCGAACAATTGAATCTCCCATTCATCCGGTAACGAGCTCTCAGCAATACTAAATATCACCTCTGATGCCGTGTCTTCAGCTTCCATGAACAGATCAAAACGGAGTTCATTATTAAGTAATCTGTTTTCCATTGCCCATCTTTCGTCCCCGGATCTGCTACCCATTAACAGATAATTTTGAGAAAGAGGTACCATCTTGACAGCATTGTACGATTCCAGATCTTGAGATTCTTCATCATGAATGATAGCTCTCCACTCATCACTTAATCCCGCTTCATTTTCAATATGTAACAACATTGAAACAGGTTGTGACTTTGCCTTTGCAGGAGGAGCTACCATGTCAATAATTGCCGCTGAATCTACGGTTATCTGTGCACCGGTATCTGATGATCTCACCCAGATACCGACGAATGGGTATATCTGGGCAGTTCCCCCATTGGTTCCAAAGCCACCTGCCATATAGGTATCATAATGATTGTTATCCGAATCCCAGGTGTAATAAGTTGGTGAAACATTTGATCGCCCGACCAGATCCCAGTTTAAAATTGAAGATGTTGGATTGGTAACTAAATTGAACCCGTCATGCCCTGAATTAGCACCATTTGTAAACCCGAGATCGAACTGTAACGGCAGGGCCGAAACAAACCCTTCAGCTAGTGTAGATTTCGGAAATCCTCCCTGTATACCCTCAACCTGTGGATCATCGTCCTCAAAAATGTAGGTAATTATTCCCTGTCCGAAATCTAAGGCTGCATTTAAAGAATCTGGTGCCAGCCAAACTTGTGTTGATTCATCCCATATGAACATATTGGCATTACCCGATGCTGATTTAGCACCGGTAAAACCCTGAACCCAGATCGAATCCGTAAACGCTGCAAATGTAGCATCTTCGGTAGGAATGCCATACATACGCCAGCCTTCCGATCCTGAAATTTCCGGCCCGCCAATTCTGTGATTTGTCCACCTTAAATATGGAAGGGTGGAAAACTCTGTCATTGCCCAAACCGTGTCAAAATTAAATTCCATGAACCGGATTTTCATTTTCATTTCGGAAGTTGATAAAGCGGTAATAAAGGCCTGACCAACTGTTGAACCTGCCCCCACTAATTGCCCTGAGGTTTCAGAGTTGAAATATCCTCCGAGAATCAGTCCTTGATTAAAACCAACAAAACCTCCTGTCGGAGTTGATCCACTGACCGAACCGATCGAATAACTATTGGATATTACACTTCCCGCTAAATTGTATCCTATTAGTCCACCAACATAATCACTAGTCCCTTCAATATTTAAACTAGAGTAACTATCGGAAATGGATGCTCCTTGTTCTGAGACACCAACCAATCCTCCTGCATAGCCATTAAAATTTGATATCCGTCCCATTGAATAGGATTGATTAACATGTGAGTTTCCAGTTAACAATCCTACTAAACCACCTCCAACAATATTGAAATAGAGAATATCGAGAGTTGAAAAACTTCTGGTAACAAAACTACTATTTTCTGCAGAGCCAATCAGACCACCGATAATAACCCCCAATGCAGCCATGGTATCGGTTTGCGCCGAAGAATACGAAACAATGGTTGAATCTGTTATACCAACTAATCCACCTGAATTATCAGTGTATGATACAATGTATCTGCTTTGAACATGGTTGTTATTAAGCACTGAACCATTAGCTTTTCCAACAAGTGCCCCGACATTCTCTTTACCTTGAATTCGGCTTTTAATAAGATCCAGATTTGTGATCGAGGCCGCATATGCAAATCCAAATAATCCAACATTCTCCTCCTGGTTTCTATTGATATAGAGTCCGGTAATCGAATTATTTTGACCGTTATAACTACCCGTAAAACGAATTAGATCATTTCCGATGGGGCTAAAACCTTCCGCGTCGCCTCCATCCCCATCATCCCATGAAATTGTTGATGAAGCATCAATATTTGCTGTCTGAACAAAGTGCTTGTCCCAGACTGAATCACTTAAGCTCAACCAATATAGATTTTCAAGTGAACTGATCTGATAAGGAGTACCGGTTGATCCATCCCCACCCGGTTTTACTGCACTTTGACTGAATGAACTACCCGTAAAAATGAGAATAATTATAAAAGCCGGTAAAATAATTTTTGCATAACCGGCATATTGATGGAATTGCTTTTCCATTGAATTGCACCCATAAAAACATGGAGTGAACTGTTATTTAACAGAATCCCCGTTAGACCTTGTTGCGCTAAGAAAATAATAGTTATATCAGAGGCGCTGTCTGATACCATTCATCGTAAAAAACGATGTCCCATAACAAATAAATATATTTTGTCATGGAACTATTTGATTGTGAAGAAAGGATGAAATTGCAAAATTTATTTATACAATTTTCAAATTATAAAAGTAATAATAGTCTTAATTACGAACCAGATTTTTCTATCAATGCCTTAGCTTTTGCTGCAGCTTCTGTTCCGGGATATGTATCCTGAATATCTTTTAGAATACCCATTGCATCCCCCCGGTTTCCTAACAGAATATGGCATTCGGCTGCCTGATACATTCCCTGACTCACCCACAGGTCGAAAGCCTCGAATAGTACTTTTACTTTGGCATACTCGGCAATTGCGTCTTCGTAATGCTGTTGATCCTGCTGTAATTTTCCTAAATAAAATTGTGCTTCTGCTCCGATTTCTGTCGTGTTTTTATCTGCGATCGGTGCTAGAATTTCGTGTGCTTTATCATAATTTTTTTCTGCTAAAAATACTTTTCCTAATCCAACACTTGCTCCCTGATTGCCGGCATTCAATGCCAGCGCCTGCTCATATTCTTCACGGGCATCGTTTAATTTATTCATCGCAAGACTTGCATTCCCCATTCCCACAAATGCTTCCTGTGCAAAGTGTTGTGCTGTATTCAACAATTCAGAAAAATAATGATGGGAGGTCTCATAATCTTCCTGATCAAAGTACAATAAGCCTAAGGCTGTGAGTGCTGATGGTACCTGATCATCCCTGTTAAAATCATCCACAATGGTCTGATAAGAATTGATCGCTTTATCGATCTGTCCCAATTGCTTATATGATTCTCCCAGATTAGCATAGGCTTCAGGTGCAAGATCATCGGAATTGGTTACGCGTAAATATTGACGGAATTCTCTGATCGCCCCTTCATAATCACCGGTTTGAAAAATTGCTTCTGCCTGTCGGAAACGTAGTTGATCTGCAGTTGAACTCTGCGGATTATCTCCCAAAAATTCTTCCATAATTACGGATGAGCTATCTGACCCACCGGCCGATAACTGTGCATACTGAATACCGTTAATAGCTTCAATGATGTATGAGCTCTTAGGATAATTATCGAGCACTTTTTTATAAGCATCAATGGCGCGGTCATATTCGCCAGCATTATAATAAGCATCCCCAATATTATATTGTGATCTGGCTGCCCACTCCGTTCCCGGATAACGGTTAATAACTGTCTGGAATTCTTCGATAGCCTGCGCATAATTTGAGGTATTAAGATAGATATAAGCCACATTATACTGGGCTTGCTCCCTCAGTTTACTATACGGATAGATGCGCAACATTCGCCGGAAATTACTTACTGCCTCAAAGGTTCGGTTTGACCTATAATAACTATTGGCAACCTGGAACATCGCATAATCCCCACCCGGTTCAGCTCCTATTGCCTGATTATAGAATTTAATGGCATTCCTGTAATCGCCCAGTGCATAATAGGCATCCCCAACACGAAGCTTTGTGTCAATATCGTAAGGAAACAACGCGATTGGCGGCGGATTGTAGTTATTCAGAAAATCTTCCAGAGGTTTTACTGCAAGATCATATTCTCCCAATTTGAAGTAACTCCAACCCAAAGAATACCGGGCAGCACCAATCATTTCATGCTCGGGGTAATTATCTACAAATACTTTAAACCGCTTGGCAGCCTGACTAAACTGATTGAGTTTATAATAACTGTCGGCAGTCCAGAAAAGAGCTTCTTCACCAATTTCTGTATTCGGAGCTTCGGCATATACCTGTTCAAATATTGGCTGAGCTTGTTCATAGGCCTGATTTCTGAATAGTATCCAGGCTTTCTGGAAGCGAGCCTGACGCTTTAAAGCAGGATCGATATCGGATACTTTTTCTGCTTCTTCAAATGCCTGTGTTGCCCGTGTAAATTCGTTATTCGCAAAGTAAGCCTCACCCAGCATGGTATACACTTTTCCGGGGTTTTTGAGCTCTTTTTGATTTCGTAGCAAAGTTAATAATGTCTCAATGGATTCACCGTAACTTCCCCCTTCAAAAGCTGAAACTGACCATTCGTAATACGCTTCCTCAACCCAAAGTCCGGACTTATATTTCTCACCAAAAGTGTGAAAGGTATCCATGGCACGCTGATAATTTCCTGCCAGTTTGTGGTTTACCGCTTCATAATAAGTGGCTTTTCGCGCCAACTCGCTATCACCATCTGTTGCTTTATTAAATGACTGAGCCGCCCAATGGTAAATACCTTGTCGATGATACAGCCATCCCAATCCATAATGAGCGGCAGCTTCCCGATCGGTGCCTTTGGTCAGGTTGATGTATTGCAGATAATCTTTCGTAGCCTCATCAAAATTACCTAAATAGTTATGAGCTTCTGCCATCAAAAAGAGTGCTTTTATCTTTGATCCGTCATCCAGATACGGCATCTGTGTATTCAATGCCTCAATGGCTTCTTCGTATCTTCCCTGCTGATAATATGATTCACCTAAAGCCGTACCCACTCTTCTGGTCACCGGATCATTTGGATATCGTTGCTTCAGTAATTCAAACGCAATGGCAGAAGAGTCATACTCATTCTGAGAAAGATACAAACGGCCTCTGGCATATAATGCCTTCGGAGCCCAGTCAGATTTTGGATAATCGTCAGCTAATTGCATGAAATATGCCCTTGATTGAGCATAATCTTCATTCTCTGCGGCAGCTTCTGCCACCCAATACATAGTTTCTGCTGCGCTGGATTTTCCCATCCAGGAATCCACTGCCTGTAAATAGTAATCGATTGCCTCTTCATAACGGCCGGTATTCGTATAGCGATGTCCCAGATCTTTCATTAAAATAGTTGAAAGATCACTACCGGGATATTCCAGTATGAACTGCTGATAGTTCACCTCCATATCCGATGAATCTGCACCGGTCTTTCCGCGAGCTATGTAGAAATCTGCCGAAATACTGAGTTCATGTCTGGGGTTCTCCTCTTTAAACTCTCGGAATTGTTCTACCGATTCCTCAAAAAACCCTTTCTCGAATAGCTGAATGCCTCGTTCGTAGGCATTGGTGGTAGGGCCGGGTACGATCTGGGCCAGTGAACTATTAAATAAGCCGGTAATAGAAAAAATCAGAGCTGATACGAAGCTGCTGCGGGCAACAATGTGCATGTAAAACGTAAAATGAGGTTAGATTTTACTTCTTATATGTCAAGATAACGAATAAGTTCGTCAGCTCGGTCAGAAAAATCACTTTCCATCACAGCGCTACTAACCTGAGAAGTTATCACATAGCCAAATCGCTGTAATGTTGAACAAACAGCTGAGCTGTCTTCAATATTTAGTTTGATGGAGACTCTGAAAAATTCGAGGTCTCCTTTAGGTTGTTCAACCGCAATACCAAGAATTTTAGCTCCTTCTGTCTCGATCAATCTAATAAGCTCGCTCAAGGTAAAATCGTAGGGCATTAATTCTACAGTTATTACAGATCCGAAGCTGCTTAAATTGAAAATATCTCCCAGGGCTTCCAGTACATCGTGTTTGCGGATCATACCAACAAACTCCCTCTCACCATTCACAACCGGGATCAGATAAAGTTCGTGAGCCAGCATGCTGCGGGCTGCTTCAAAGATATGCTGTTCGGAGGGCACAAATACACTCTCAACCAAAGGTATTTCCTTTATGAGAACCGACTCATCTTCAGCATCGATCAATGCCTCCAGAGATACCATCCCCAACAACTGATCATCTTCCACTACTGGGAACCGGGTGGTCTTAAGAAGATCGAGCTTGATCAATGCCAGATTCACTGTATCTGTAGTTTTGATCGGAGCTATTTCGGTATTTAGTATCTCGTGTACAAGCATGGTTAAACAACCTGATTATCGGTACTAATAGTATCTAACAAATGAGTTAATTGCTTAAAATCTTTGTTAGAAATACTAAAAGTTATTTTCACATTACTTCCTTCATATTTTTCGTCCATAACATTGGCATGTTCATGTATAAATGCAACTGCTTTATACTGAGCTGCCGGGATGAGCAGAGTCTCCTGAGTATATCCGTCTTCGATCATTTCCTCTATGGCTTGCTCTAACCTATCCAAACCAATTCCCCGCTCGGCAGAAATGAACACTGCATCAGGATATTCATCCTTCATCATGTAGATCTGATTATCGTCCATGATATCTGCTTTATTAATAACCAGGAGTGTATGCTTATTAGTCGCCTCTATATCTTCCAATGTCGTATTTACCACATCCACATACTCATGCGCCATATTAGAACTGCCATCTACTACATGCAGCAGGATGTCTGCTTCTCTGACTTCATCCAGGGTGGATTTAAAACTCTCCACCAAATTATGAGGCAGTTTCCGGATAAATCCCACCGTATCGGATAGTAATACTTCATAATTTTCCATCTCATGCCGCCGAACGGTTGAATCGAGTGTGGCAAACAGCCGGTTTTCGGCCAGTACATTAGTTTCAGTCAGAGCATTCATAAGGGTGGATTTTCCGGCATTCGTATACCCAACCAACGAGATCCTTGTCATTCCTTCACGCCCTTTTCGTTGCGTGGTTCGCTGTTTATCCAGTTTTTCCAGTTTGCTTTTCAGGGCAGCAATGCGTTGACCAATAATACGACGGTCGGTCTCGATCTGGGTTTCACCTGGACCTTTTGTTCCAATTCCACCACTCTGGCGGGAAAGGTGGGTCCAGTATCGCGTTAACCGGGGCAACAAATATTGTAACTGAGCCAGTTCAACCTGTGTTTTTGCCGCAGCAGTTTTTGCCCGGGATGCGAATATATCCAGAATAAGAGCACTTCGATCCAACACCTTCGAATCTGTTCCGGCTTCGATATTTCTCATTTGTGTTGGTGAAAGGTCATCATCAAAGATCACGGTATCAATATTCAGCGCCTTCATCTGCCCTTTTAATTCCTGTAGTTTTCCTTTTCCTACGTAGGTGGAAACATCGGGACGCGTTTTATTTTGCAGGATCTTTTCGATGGTAACCCCACCTGCAGTATCGGTGAGCATTTCCAGCTCATCCAGATATTCTTCAGCTTGTTTGCGGCTGATCTCAGGGCCGTACAGCCCTACCAGCATTACCCTTTCTTTGTTGATATCTGAGTTTTTTACGTCGTCTAGCAAATAGTATGGATTTTATTCTTCTTGAATTTTCTTGAGGTCGATCTCGGGAATGTTTTCGTCTGCCATGCGAGATTTCAGCTTCAAAGATACGATTTTCCTGAACGCATTTCGCTTATTCGGCGGCACAAGCAGCTTTAATTGTTTGTATCCATCCATCAGCGATTTATCCATTTCTGAATAGGTGAATAAATATTCACTGCCATATTGTAATTCACGTTCAACAAAATCCATGATCTGAAACCAGGGTATCGTTTGAGAAGGTTCGTTTATATTCTTTACGATACCATGGTCGGTTATGTAGTGCTTCGATGCCAGATAACTTGAAATGAACCACATACATCCGATCCAGAAATAAGCTCCGAAGATCACAAAATTAGTCGTGTCACCAATAAGATATACTACGCCTGCAAGGGCAGAGATCAGCAAAAGAAATACAGTTGCGAATAGTGGATAGCCTTTCATTTTACCTGCTCTCCAGTTCAACCTCACATTTCGCAAGCGGAATTTATTCTGCAACGAATAGATCGCCAGTAAGGTGGAAGCGACTGTGAATAACACCATCACTCCTGAAAAAAATGTGAGTAACAGCTCTTTCATTAACTAATGGTTTCTGCCTTAAAGAAAATGGATGTCAGGCTTTCGAGTACTAAAAATACAATTCCGGCGATCATAAACCAGCTCCATATTTCTCTTCCAAAACCGGAAGCCTGAATTTCGTTGGTCAACGTCTCACTGTTGAGTCGTGTTGCGTCAACATAGGATTGATTCCTTGCTAATACATCGTCCTCATTCATACGAACAAAATAAGATTCATCCCGTTCCAGATTAAGGGCAATTTCCTTCGTGTGTTCCTCATCTTTTATGGTTATCCAGCCCGGCGACCATTCCCGACCTGAATATTTTACCAAAACTCCGGCCGGCACCGATTCAGTTTCCGGTATCACTTCTGCTTCTTTTGTCTCAATTTTGATGGAAGCCAGGTCCATGGTCACGGTCTCTTCAAAGTCGTTACCCAGCAGGTGTTCGTTAAACCCACCGTCATCCGAGGAAGCCGCATACAACAACATTCGGTAGTAAAAAGGAGCGTACAATGGCTTTATAGTAAAATCACTCCAACCCGGATCGTTTCCTATGGTGGAAACGATCAATTTTCCATTACCGAATCTTTTTTCCCGAACCAGAGGATCACCGGTATTCATCCTTATCAGCGAAAACCCACCGGGCGATGGAGAAGGTTTAAATTTCAGGTAATAGTAAACATCAGGAACCGAAACCCTGAGTTCATCTCCGTCTTTATGATCAAATAATCCGGCATAAACCGGGTGATCTTCTTGTAAGCGGTTCCCTCTGGCAATGCTCTCAAAAGAAGCATAGGTACCATTCATTCCTTCAAAACTTCCCTGGTTAAATTGTGACAGGAAGTTATTGTAATTTCGAATATCTCCATTCTCGGCCGGAAAAAAGACCAAGCCTTTACCCTCCTGCACCAATTGCTGAAGCTGATTGAACGCAAATTCCGGAATGTTCTCCAGTCCATCCAATATTACCGCATCATATTCATTTAGAGTAGATGAACCCAGATCCTCTGCATTGAACCGCGCGAAATTCAGTTTTGCATCATTGGCTGTCACCGCTTCTAACACCAGGCCGGTATAGGAACTAAAATCAATATTTTCTTCCCCTTCCCGAACCCAGGCAATTTTTCTGGTCTCCGGGACCTCGATCACAAAGAAGTAGTCATTATCGGCTGTAAATTCATCCCCCTCGATAGTAACCTTCCCACGTGACGTTCCTGTTGATGAAGGAATAACCTCAAAATCATAACTTGCACTGGCGTTGGCTGCCAGTGAAACCGAATACTGACCGACCAGCTCATCTTCGTACATCAGGCTAACAAACTGATTAGCTACCGGAATATCTGACACATTTTTAACATCAACGGTGAGCTGTACGGGTAAGCCATTCCCGATCATATTTGTTGAGGTCTCAATTCCTGCAATGATCGTATTTTGTACCTCAACCTGCCCCAAACTGATCAATGTGAGGTTTGCATCTTCCATCTCTTCCAGTGTTTCCGGGACTTCGTTCAACTGACTTTGCTGACCATCTGTTATTAAAAAAAGTCGCTTTGACTGATACGGTGAATCCTTCAGAACCTCAGCTAAACCGGTTATTCGTTCGGCTGTATAATTTCCTCTGGGCGCAACTTCCATGGCTTCCAGCCTGTCCAGTAACTGATTGTGACCGATGATCGTGGAATACATCGCCTCACCATTTGTGGTTTGCAGAATAAAGCGGTCACTGTCTTTTGATGAAGCTTCGATCGACCGAACGATCTTCTTTGCCTGTTCAATGAGTGGACCTTCTTCTCCGATTCGGCTCATACTTATACTATTATCAATCAAAATCGCATTAAGAGCAGGTACCTGAGAATTAGCTCCACTTCCGGATCCGGGTGGCAAAAAAGGCCGGGCCAATACCACTGCCAGGCATGCAATTGCTAATAACCTGAGTATTAAAAGCAGATACTTTTTTATCTGAATACGTTTTATCGTGGTCTTTTGTAATTCCCTGAAAAAAGCCAGCGTAGAGAATGGCACTTTTTGCGGACGGCGAATATTCAGCAAATGAATGATCAGAGGAAGCCCTACGGCAGCTATGGCAATTAAAAAAACAGGACTTAAAAAACTCATTCTCGCTTAAAAAATGTTATTTTATAATTTTCCGGAAGGAACAAAAGGAATCCATCAAAGATATCTGATATACCGTTAATATTAAAAAAGGATACGACACCTCATACATGCAACGACACCTAGTTACTTTCATTACCTTTTTTATTGTAGCTGCTATATCGGGATGTACTTCCGTTCCTCAACAATCCTGGACCGACCTGGTTCCCGAAGAAATCACGTTTCTGATCGTTCCGGATGCAGGCACTAACATAAATACCATAACACAGGCTGATTATTCAACACTTCTCGACGATGTAACATCCGATGCTCTGTTGCAACTCACTGAGATCGACACCGCACTAACCAACTCTTTATCGCTTAAAGCTATTTCAATTTATCCCTCGGCCAGTACGGATTCCAGATTGCTGTGGGTCACTGAATCTAATGCGCTTCTCGAAAACTGGGCTCCGGCTTTTTACCGACCTTTTGAGCAGAATTTCTATTCCTTTCAAGGGGTAACCGTACATCGCCTTAATGTCGGCGAGCTCACCATGTTTGCCTCTCAAATTCATAACTGGGTGGTTCTTTCCACCTCCAGTGTGGCAGTTGAAAGTGCATTACGGGCTTATTTAGGTAGTGGAAGTTCGCTTGAAATTTCGAAAGAACCCAAGCCGGGACAAATGGTGGTGAATTCCGATCATCTTGATCATTGGGTACAACAGTTTGTAAATGTGGAGTTCCGTCCGTCAGTAATGGAGAGCTTTAACGGGATCAAACCTGCGATTGTAGACCTGAAAGGAGGCGATACCGAAGAGCTTAACGATTTTAGGTTTGAGACCACTATCGACCTGAGAGATACCACCCGTTCAACCTTGGTCCAGGCATTCTCTTCCGAAAATAAAGCCATCACACTTGATCGTTACATCGCAACCAGCGCTTCCGCCTTTGCGATCATGAACCTGAAACCCTATTACACTCCTGATACTTCCGGTGCTACTACAAGGCTGGATTCTGTATTGATCAGTGATTCACAATTATACCACGACTTGTCATTATCGATGAATGATGAATTCGCATTCGTTTCCTTTCCTGAGTCGGGGTTACTTTCAACCGGTGAATTTCTGTATTTGCGAAAATTAGAAAGTAAAGCTGCCTTTGAGAGTAAACTGGGTGACTTTGTTAGCCGGGGACTTATCACCCAAACCGGTAGATCCTATTATATTCAAAGTCGGGTATTAGCTTCATTGATCGGAACAAACATGGTGCCTTTCGATGATTTTTATCTATCATTCTCCAGAGATGTTGCCGTTATCTCTAAACGCCGCGGACTTTCTGAGAGTGTGGAATCAGACAGAAACCGACGCCGGGTGATCTATTATAATGAGACGTACTCTAAAGCCCGGAAATCCATGAACCCGGAATTAAGCGGGTTTGTTTGGGCTGAAACTGAGGATTTTCTCAAATTCATTGCCCCAATGTTGTTGCCAAAAAGTAATATTACAGGAATACTTGGCAATTACGATGTACTTGCTATCGATGTCCATAAAGTTGATCAGTCAAATTCAGTACAACTTACATTCCAGTCGCTGACTAATGAAGGTTCCTCTCAACCCTATGATGAATTATGGATCCTTCCTATCGACAACGAAGAACTTACCGGAACACCACTGGTTGCTAATATCGTAGGAAGTTCGACCTCCGAGATCATTTTTGCTACAAAAAGTGGACAGGTAAAAGCACTGGCGTTTGACGGAACGGTAGTTATTAACACCTCTACAAATGGCGATACACCGATAGGTAGTCCTGTACTTTATGATTGGTATGGGAATGGAACTCCGATCATCATATTAGCGGCCGGAACCAAGATCTATGCATGGAATCAGGGCGGCAACCTTCTCCCTCAGTTCCCGATCGAGATCGGGGAAAGAATCAGTGCGCCGGTGGTTGTCACCGATTTCCTTCGAAATGGCGTACCGGAGATCATCGTACCAACGGAGAATCGTAAGATCCACATCATTGATGGCAGAGGTCAGAATGTGCGTGGCTGGCCTCGATTTACCAATGCGGTCGTTTCTCAAAAACCGGTGTTCGCTCAGGTTGATGGCACATGGTCATTATGGGTATATAGCCAGAATATTTTGATGAGCTGGCTGCGAAGTGGAGCTGTTCGCCCCGGTTATCCTACCTTTATAAATGCACGATTTACCAGCGAACCGATGGTGTATAAAAATCAGATCGTGGGCTCAGCCGCTGATGGCTCCCTCTATTCCATCGGCACAGATCCAAGTTTTATAGATACCATTGCAGTGGCCGTACAGATCGATTCCGTTTCTATTATGTCCTTACATGTCACCAATAGTCCACTCACTAATTTCAATATTGAGGAAAACGTACTACTAAAAGACTCATCCGGCTTCTATCGCTCTGATCTTTTTACCACACAGAGCACGAGTGGAGCCGTTTTCATGTTCGATCCAAAAGGTACACTCAGAGTAACCCATTCATTAGGCCAACCGGGATCCGGAACCTATAATCCTGAACTGGTAGACATTGACGGGGACAAAGATCAGGACCTGATGGCGTTGGGTGAGTACGGCCGATTGTTTTCCTGGGAAGTGCTTACCGGTAACCGAAAGTTTGACATCCCCACTGCCGGGATGAAATATCCCGTAATAGCCGACCTCAACAATGACGGTCAACAGGAATTGATTGCAAATACACGGGAAGGAATTCGTTGCTGGACGATCAATAAGCGCTGATCATCAGTCGTATACAATATCAGCAAGTGCTTCTTCCAGCGATTCAAATCTGAATTCAAATCCCTGTACCTGTAGTACTTTCGGCTGCATCCTGATGCTATCTAAAATTGGTTTGGCTCCTTCACCGAATAACACTTTAAGTGTAATTTCAGGCACTCTGAAAATAGATGGCCGGTTCATGATACTTCCTAATGTTTCTGCGAGTGTATTCATCGTTACCGGTTCTGGTGCACAGGCATTAAAAGGTCCCACTATTTCGTTGTTTTCCATTGGAAAGAGTAAACTCCGACACAGATCAGTGCAGTGAATCCAGCTCATATATTGTTTCCCATCGCTGATCGGTCCCCCGACAAATAATTTGAATGGAGTGAGCATTTTCTCCAGTGCCCCGCCATTTTCTTCTAATACGATCCCAATTCTGGGGTTAACTACCCGAACGCCGAATTCACTGGCTTTTTGCGCTTCATTCTCCCAATCGATACAAACTTTTGCAAGAAAATCGGTAGCTACTGAAGCCTCTTCAGTGAGGATCTCCTCTTTTCTGTCACCATAAATACCTGATGCTGAGGCTGAGATAAGTAACTCCGGTTTATCTTCTGCATTTCGCATTGCCTCTACGATCTTGCGTGTAGTATCAATCCTGCTGTTATAGATCCTGTTCTTAACCTCATCAGTCCATCGTTGGCTAAACAGATTCTCACCGGCTAAATTTATCACCACATCGGTAGAATTCATCGCTTTCGGAAGATCGTCGTCCCAGCTTATGAATTGTTGATTCTTAGCTGCTTCATCCGCATATTTTTCAGGCTTACGGGTTACTACGATCACGGAATGACCGGCCTGCAATAGCATGGTTCTAAGTTCCTGCCCGATAAACCCTGTTCCGCCTGTAATCAGTATAGTTTTCATACTAGAAATTCATTAATCCTTACACTCTGTATACATACATGAACCCAAAAACCAGAGCGCGCATTCTTTTAATTATACGAATTTTTCTCGGGCTGGTGTTTTTACTTTCCGGAATCGGGAAATTAATAAATAGTGATGATGCCAAATATCTGGTGGAACTCCTGAGCATGGAATTCTATTGGTTGATCGAGTATAAAATCCTGATCGTTACTTCCATTACTATTTTTGAGTTAATTCTTGCAGGCTTACTACTTTCAGGTAAACAGGTAAGACCGGCAATGATCGGATCTTTTCTTCTGCTTTTCTCACTTACTTCTGTATTGGTTTATTTTCAGCTGGAGGATATGGACATGGAATCCTGTGGATGTTTTGGGGCCTTCGATATCTTATCCAGTCCCAAAGCTACGATCAGCAAAAATGTTGTACTTATGATCGTATTGGTGACAGGATATATGCTGCACCAAAGATCTAACCCTGAACTTCCGGAAGCAGAGTAAGCTTACCTGAGCATCTTTGATTTACGAAGAAGTTTAAAATCGGAACAAGAAGGCGGATAAATCGGTAGAAATATTCAGGTACAACAAAAACTAATTATCTGATTATGCTAAATATCATTCAAATTGAAACGGATTTTAAGCCTCGGGAACGTCAAATTGTAAATGCGATACTAACGCTGGCTACCGGAGTACTCACGCTGATCTACCCGGAGTTCCTGTATCTGATCGTTGGGGGTTATCTGGTTGCACTCGGATTATTATTCCTTGCTTTTAAACTTCCGTCAATTATCTCTGCCATACCGATTGTAACCGGTGCATTGATCTTTATTTTTCCTGATCTGATCCCTGTCACATTTGCCATCTTCCTTGGAGTGTTTGGCCTTGTATTATTATTCTCGTTCAGCCTTACCATCCTTGGCATTTTGACGATCATCATTGCAGCACTGATCTTTTCTAACCCGGATTCTATTGCTTATCTGATCGCGGCCTTTATGCTCTTGTATGCCGTAAATAATTTAATTTCCTTATTCAGGAACAAGAATTAACCCAGGAAGTTATCTCTTTGAGATACCAAAGCCCGGTTCATGAGAAAGCTCAATTTGTCCTTTACCATTGATCGTAAGCCCGGTGAAGGGATCATTTGAGATGAGAACATGTCCATCCAGATCCACGTAATCTGCCCAAAGTCCAAGCAGTGCCCCCGCTGCATTAGCCAATGAACTTTCGATCATACAACCGATCATTACTTTCAATCCCAATGCATGGGCATTATCCAATACCCGTTTGGCCTTCACGAGGCTGGCTATCTTCATGAGTTTGATATTGATCACATGAAAACCTTCGGAAAGTTCTTCAAGATCTTCATCACCAATAAAACTCTCATCGGCAGCTAACGGGACCGTTGCTTTACTCTTTAGTACCACCATGTCATTGAATTGCGAGGAAGGCATAGGCTGTTCAATCAGCTCAATATCCATTCCGTTCAGAAAATCGATCTCCTCAACAGCCTGTTCTACTGTTTTCCAGCCTTCGTTGGCATCAACCCTAATAGGTTTATCTGTAACTGAGCGAATGGCTTTTATGATCTCATGGTCATGATCGGTTCCCAATTTTACTTTATAGACCGGGTATTGATCTGCCTCTTTAATCTTCAATACCATATTCTCTACCGTATCAATACCAATAGTGAATGAGGTAACCGGTCCAACCGGAGTTTCAGCTCCCCACAGTTTCCACAGTGGTTGACCCTGTGATTTTGCCCACCAATCCAACCAGGCCATTTCGATAGCAAAACGTGCGCAATGTACATCAATATTCAGAGCGTCAAGTGCTTGTTCTACTTCTTCTGGAGTATTTACCGAATCAAAAATTTCCGGATTCAATCCTGCAAATACAGCCTCCACTTTCTCCGGAGTTTCATCATATCTGGCATTGGGTGAAGCTTCTCCAAATCCGATAATCCCATCTTTTTCGAGTTCAATAAACATGACAGGAACTTCCGTTCTCGAACTTCTGGAAATGGTGAATGTGTGTTTAAGCTTTAAGGCAAAATGATTCCATCGAATCTTAAAATGCGACATAGTTGAGTTCTTCGAGTATTCTCAGATATACGTAAACGACGGGCGATGCGAGTATGACGGCATCAAAGCGATCAAAAAACCCTCCATGTCCCGGCAAAATGCTACCTGAGTCTTTTAGATTGGCAGCTCTTTTCAATTTACTTTCCAGCAGATCACCCAACGGGCCAAAGGTAGCGACCAGAATAGCCATCGGTAATAATTGAAGTTCGGTTAAGGGAGTGGAATAGGGTATAGCAACTATGAATAACCCCGCGCCGATGGCACTCCCCACATATCCTGAGAAAAAACCTTCCCATGTTTTCTTTGGACTGATCGCAGGAGCCAAAGGATGTTTTCCAAAAGTTTTACCTCCGAAATAGGCAAGAATATCACTTCCCCAAACCATACAAATTGTGAGCATAGTTAAGATAAATCCGGTGATATTGCTCCCGAAATCATTCACTAATATCAATGAAAGCATTCCCAGTGGTGCGTATAAACCAGCAAAAAGTGTGGAAGACAACTCAGAAATATTATGCTCCGACCTGTTAAAAACCTGAAGTGCAATAAAAAGCACAAAGATTACAAGCCCAATTTCGAATGCGAATGGAATCTGATTTGATAGTAATACCCATAACGCCACCGTGTATGGAAACAGATAGTCGACAGGGGAATGAGCATGATCCATGATCTTAATGATCTCATGTTGAATAAACATCGAGATCAGGATCACCATCCCTTTAAAATACCAACCTCCCAGCCATGTGAGCCAGATAAATATTGCTGCTGCGGGTACTGCAACCAGTATCCGTTTCGAAAGTTCACTCAATCCGCTTCTCCATCTTCCGGATCTTCATCCACATCAATATCGTTGAACTCGCTGAGTGCTTTGCGGGCTCCTTTCTCAAATTCGGCAGGTACATATAAATAGATAAGCGCCATTTCACCGACTCCAAGACTATAGGCAGAATCTTTTTTGGAGAGGATATTTGAAGGGATCTTCAGATTCGCCAGATAATTTCGGGCCAATTCTACTTCATAATCGGTGCTGCTTTCAAAAATGCATACCCAATTATCAATTTCGTTTGGTTTTGGATGATCGAATAAACTCATAACTCCTCCTTGGGTCTGAATTGATACAACCAATATACTAAGCCTGCAGTCACAATTATACTAAAAATGATCAATAACCAGGGTAATTGTGTTTCCGGTGATACATCAGCATCCAACATTTCGGGATAAAATGAACTTAATACAACCTGCCCCCCATTATTGGCAAAATGTGCAAACATCGCCGGTATGATACTGTCTGAGATGTAGGTGATGTAAGCGAATAATATACCGAGTGCCGCAAGTGGTAGTATGTTTGTGATCTGCAAATGATAGGCGCCGAACACAAAACCCGACACAAATATGGATGCCCATATTCCCCAGGATTTTTCCAGGGATCGTTGTACATATCCTCTGAACATGATCTCTTCACAGATTGCCGGAACCATACCGATATGAATAAGTCCAAGCACCAGAATGTTTTCTGTTTTCAATAATTTTTTGATCATCTCATCCATCGTTTGCTGCAATTCTGCCATCCACTGAGGTACAGGCAAAAATGAATTAAGCCAACCTAAAAACAAGACCGTTGGGTAGATCGAGATGGTTAAAACGATAGCAATTAGGATATATCGAAGTGTATCTCTCCTGAATTTTAACCGGATAAATTCCATCCGGAATCCTTTAGGAGCACTAAGTTTTAATATTAGCAGTGTTCCCAGTGCAAATATCAGAAACTGCCCTGATGTATTTACCAGAAAAAAAACATTGGAATTATCAGTGATCGCAGAGAGCAAAGCATTTATATCGGTCGGGTCTTCCACTACAAAAAAAGCAGCAATTACACCCACAACTGCTCCCACTACATTGAAAGCAATTATGGCAAATATCACCCAGGTAAATGCCATCACCCAATGGGCAAACCCGTTTCTTTCAGTCCATGATCTGTTATCCGGAGTGAATTCGTTCTCCCCCAGATTCATGGGATTCATTTCTTCACTTTGCTCCTGCATGCTCTACTACTGTAATTGATATGTTAATTATTCTTCGCTGGCGAAGATCTTTGCACTTATGATTCCTGAGATCACATTAACGATACCTAATCCCAGAATTCCGATACCCACTCCCATTAAAACAGCTGTTGTTGAGCCCGGTTCCGGAGAAAAAGACAGAGCCATATCGATCTGCTCCTGCGACATTCCCTGAGCTTCCATGGCTGAGATCTGCGCCTGATATACCGCATCATTAAGGCCCGGATCAATAACTGTGGTCCAGATAAGAGAGATCACAGTTCCTACAATTACCGCAACTATTGCCGCTAAAAAACCGATCAAAGCACCTTTACCAAGACTGTATGATATATCAAATTCTTTGGCATAATGACGGTTAGCAATAACCCCTGCCATTGAACTTATAAGACAAACAAAAATTCCCAAAGCCTGAGATGCTGAGGAACTTTTAAGCATCATATAGCTGCTTAATATACCTAAAGCCGAATAGACGATCGCTGTTATGATCCCTGCGATCAGCACAGAGTTCCAATAACTTGGGGTTGCACCGTTTAGTTGATCATTCTCCATAATTGTTCTCCGATTTAGAATTGGTTGAAAAAAACTCATTGCTCAGTAACAGAGCTGCGCCCAAACCCACTAAAGCGCCCAGCCAAAATCGCGAAAATAGTGAGTTCGTCCAAATACCTGCTTCATTCGAAATAACATCTAAAAAGTTTAGAATCAGAATGGTAAAAAAAGCCGGTTTCACAAAGGTTTTAAACTTTTTACTGAAAATACTTAGAGGTGCCATCAAAAGAACTCCAAGAAAAAAAGATAGATATATCCCCAAGCAGCGCGAGCAAACGGCCATTTGCACTCCTTGTAATTGAAATGACCGATCGGGATTTTGATGACAAAGCAGATCAAATAACTGGTGTTGAAAATTAAATCCCCCTTGAAAATCGCCACCATACCAACCCGGACCGACAGCCAGGACCGCTAAAAGTGCGCTCAACATCATGAGCATATAATACAGCCCTTTTTGGCGCATGGATCAGGGTATGGTTTTATTCGAATTGCTTCAGGAAGTAGTCCGGGGCTCGACAGGGTCTGCGGGTATCTTCTTTCATAAATACCAATGTAACTTCTCCTCTGGCACAAAGCTGATCCCGTTCCTTGGCAATAACTTCATAAAATGTCTGAAGACGGATCGTTGGGATATCATACACTTTCACCCTGATGATCACTTCCTCATCGTAGTAGACCGGAGCCTTATATTCGATCTCTGAATGGATCACCGGTAGCATAACTCCGTTATCCTCGAGCTGCCTGTAGGAAACCCCGCTATTGCGGATCATTTCTGTACGGGCTTCTTCAAAAAAAGCGAGATAGTGCCCATAATAGACATATCCCATTTTATCGGTTTCGCTATACCGGCTTCTCAAAGTATGATCGTATTGAACCAGAGGCTCTTTATCAGGGAAATCCAATTATTTAACTACTTTGAATTCGCCAATAGCACTGTATTTCTCAATACGTTGCTCGATCAGTTTCTCGGGCTTCATTTTACCTAATTTTTTCAGGCTTTTAAGGATCTGTACTTTAACAGCATTTGCTGCTGCTTCGAAATCCCGGTGAGCTCCCGCCAACGGTTCTTTGATCACCCCATCAATCACTTTCATTTCCTCGAGATCAACAGCCGTAAGTTTTAATACGGATGCCGCCTGCTCCTTATAATCCCATGTTTTCCATAAAATGGATGAACAGGATTCCGGAGAGATCACTGAATACCAGGTATTTTCGAGCATATACACTTCATTACCCATACCTATCCCGATAGCTCCACCACTGGCTCCTTCACCTATAACAATAGTAATAAAAGGAACTTTTAGCATGGCCATCATTTTCAGGTTCTTAGCAATGGCTTCTGCCTGACCTCTTTCCTCTGCTTCCAACCCCGGATAAGCACCCGGAGTATCCACCAGTGTTACGATAGGCAGATCAAATTTCTCGGCCATTTTCATCAGGCGATAAGCTTTTCGGTATCCTTCAGGATTAGCCATTCCAAAATTCCGATATTTACGACTAGCCGTGTCCCGCCCTTTTTGATGACCAATGATCATCACAGACTTTCCGTCGATCTTTCCGATCCCGCCTACAATAGCTTTATCATCGGCATGATATCGATCACCATGTAATTCGATAAATTCATCGGTCATCAGCTCAATATAATCGAGTGTATACGGTCTATCCGGATGGCGGGCTAATTGCACACGCTGCCAACGCGTCAGATTTTCGAAAATGTTTTTTCGAAGGGCATCTACTTTCTTCTTAAGGCTTTCTACCTCTTTGGTGAGCACCCCTTCGCTAACCGAAGACAGGTTCTCTAATTCTTCAATTTTCTTTTCAAGATCAGCGATAGGTTGTTCAAAATCTAAATACTGCATATCCTGTTTTTTGATTTCGGCCTGCAATATACACAATCGTAGATTGCTTGCAGACTTATTTTAAAGTGCACCGAATAAACTTCGGAATTTAATGGCCCATACCCGCCACATTGCTTCTCTTACAATTCCTTTCGACATCTTTGAGACGCCTTCTTCTCTTTCTCTGAAGATAATGGATACCTCTTTGATCCTGAACCCGGCTTTCCAGACTCTGAAATGAAGCTCTATCTGAAATGCATATCCATTGGATCGTATACGGTCTAAAGAGATCGTTTCGATCACTTTTCGTCGTAAACATTTAAATCCTGCCGTAGTATCAGAAACGGGTAATCCGGTAATAAACCGGGCATAAATATTCGCACCGTAAGACAGGATCAATCGACTTAACGGCCAGTTGATGATACTAATCCCATCGGAATAGCGGGATCCGATCGCCAGGTCTGCCTCTCCGCTTTTCACCTCTTTGATCAATCTGGGAATATCGTCGGGGTCGTGAGAAAAATCAGCATCCATCTCGCATACATATTCGTAGCCTTTTTCTATGGCATACTTAAAGCCGGTTACATACGCTGTACCCAATCCTTGTTTACCTTCCCGCTCAATTAAGTGGATCCGGCCGGGTATCTCTTTCTGCATATTCTTTACAATATCGGCTGTTCCGTCCGGAGATCCATCATCTACCACCAATACATCCACAGGCTCAGACAACCCTGTTAAGTGCAGGATCATTTTAGTGATGTTGCCCGATTCGTTGTACGTCGGAATAATAACAAGTGCCTTTTCTTCCATCTTACTGGCCCTTGCCTTTAATTACAGTTAGAATAGTGATGATCAAAATTTTCAGGTCCATGGTTAGGGAGATATTCTCAACATAAAAGAGATCGTATTTTGTTTTCTCTTTTACATCATCGAGCGAGGAATCATACTTCCATTTTACCTGAGCCCATCCGGTTATTCCCGGTCGGACCCGTAAACGACGTGTATATAGCGGGATCTGATGCTTAAATTGATCCACAAAATGAGGGCGTTCCGGTCTCGGACCTACTAAACTCATAGAACCCTTTAATACATTTACTAACTGAGGGATCTCATCAAGTCGAAGTTTTCTCAACCAGTACCCAACTCTCGTTATCCTTGGATCATTTTCCTGAGCCCACATAGGACCGGTTTTAGATTCCGCATCCTCATACATAGTCCTGAGTTTATACATGGTAAACGGCTTGCCATTTTTACCTACTCTCGTCTGTTTATAGATGATCGGGCCGGATGAATCCAGTTTAATGATTAGGGCTAAAATGGCAATAAATGGCAGTCCCAGAATTAACACAATCAATGATACCACAATATCCAGCATTCGTTTCACTCCCATTTCCCACAGTGGCATAGGTTCTGGTGAGATCTCAATAAGCGGCATTCCAAAGATCTGATTGGTCTTATTCAAACCACTCACCAACTGATAAAAATCCGGTAATAATTTCAACGTAATATCCGGATGGTCCACTTTTGAGATCACACTTACCAGATCCTTTCTTCTGGATGGTTCCACAGCGACCAGAACATCCTGTATCTTTCTTTCCTCAATGATTGAACTTATATCGTCCAGATGACCGATTACATCAACTTCACTTATTCCGGAATCGGGATCAACGGCTTTTCCGTTTACCTGAATATAGCCCAGCACCTCCATCCCCAACGTTTTATTTCGGATCAAATCATCGTGTGCAACCTTGGCGTTCTTTCCGGTACCGATAATTATGGTACGATGCAGCCCCTTTCCATGCTGAGCATATACTCTTTGAATAGTACGAATAATGAACCGGTTAAGTGCCGAGATCACAAATACAATAACCCAGTAGTACACAATGATCTGCCGGTTGGCAGAAAATGATTCATCGCTTGTAAAATCCCATGCAAAGTAAAGAATAAGTGCACCAAGCACCGTAGACTTTAGCACTTTGAAAAATTCATCCAGGCGGGATACCAGATATAATCTTTTATATAACCCACCGATCACAAAAATAACCACCCAATATATACTTAATAGTACCCCGGCGGTAACAAAATCCAACTCAACATGCCTGAGTTGTGTGTTTATGGTCTCGGTAAAGAATAAATGAAATCCGAACCAGCTTGCGAGGACGATCAAATAGTCCATAATGCTGGTGAATATCACTTCACGGTATCTGTTTAGCTTACTCAAAAAATAAACCTGAATGATTCTTATCTTAGCAAAGACCGAAAAATAAGCAATTTTATAAAGGCTACATAACCCACTAGTAAAAATCAGTTTTGTTTACATTAACTAATACTTGTTCTTCTACCAAAGCCCGAAGTGGTTATTTAACAACCGATCACGGCATTATCGAAACTCCAATTTTTATGCCGGTTGGCACATTGGCAACTGTAAAAGCTGTTTCACAACAGCAACTAAAAGAGCAGATAAAAGCACAGATCATTCTCGGAAATACCTATCATCTTTATTTACGTCCGGGATGTGATATTATGACAAAAGCTGGTGGGTTACATAAATTCATGAACTGGGACCGACCAATATTAACCGACTCCGGCGGGTACCAGATCTTTTCATTGTCTGATATTCGAAAACTGGAAGAGGAAGGTGCTCATTTTAAAAGTCATATCGATGGCTCTAAACATTTATTCACTCCCGAAAATGTAGTTGAGACTCAGCGTATTCTTGGCTCAGATATAATGATGATACTCGATGAATGTCCACCTTATCCCAGCGATTATGAATACGCAAAAAATTCCATGCACCTTACACATCGATGGGCTAAACGCGGGCGTAAACACTTTCTGGAAACTGAGCCGAAATATGGTCATAAACAGTTTCAATTTGGCATTATTCAAGGCGGAACCTATGAGGATCTGCGTATTGAATCCACGAAATATATGACCGATCTGGATTTTGAAGGATTGGCAATTGGTGGGTTAAGTGTGGGCGAACCTACCGATCTTATGTACGAGATGACCGATATTAACACAAATTATATGCCTGCTGAGAAAGCCCGATATTTAATGGGAGTTGGCACTCCTGCTAATCTGATCGAGTCAGTGGCGCGGGGAGTAGATATGTTTGATTGTGTGATGCCTACCCGAAATGCACGCAACGGGATGATATTTACCCGTCATGGTAAGGTTAATATCAGAAATGCGAAGTGGAAGGATCATCATGAAGTGCTGGATGCTGACTTCCCTTCCGATCTGGCAAATACGTACACAATGTCATATGTACATCACCTTATCAAAGCAAACGAAATATTCGGTCTAACTTTAGCAAGCCTCCATAACCTGACTTTTTATCTATGGCTGATGGAGCAGATCCGTAAACATATTAAGAATGACACTTTTGCCGAATGGTATCCCAAAATGGTAAAACAAGTGGATCAAAAGATCTGATGCCGGCATTTATGTTTTAGATGACTGATATGCATTTTTAAGTTCAACCAAGGTATTTGCACCGTTGAACAGAGTTTTTAACAGGATGTCGATATCCATCCAGATCGAATAATTTTGAAGATAATACAATTCATAATTATCCATTTCTGTGGTGCCGTGAATCCGGCTTTGGTTTAGCTGTCGTAATCCTGTTAATCCCTTTTTCGATTCATACTGGGATTCAAATTCAGAATATACAGGAGCGCCAACTACACTGAGTTTCCCGATTAGGACATACCAGAATAGAATAAGTCGGTTTTTCCAGGGATGCTTATCCGGTTCTCCATAAAAGTTCAGATCTCCCACCTTAAACTGCTCGCTTCTGTTCATAAGTACGCCGGGAAGGACAAATAATCCCAATATTAAAGTGGCGGGTAAACTTATCGAAATGTCCAGCATTCGCTTAGCAACTCTGTTTACCCCTTTCGAATAATCAAAATCTACTTCAACCAATGGGATCGATTCAAGATATTCAACATTCGATTTTCCGAGTATAAAATCCATGGAATCAGGGATCAGTTTGAATATGATCGATTCACCCTGAAGTACTGAGATCTGTTTTAACATATCTTTGTATGAGATCGATTTCAATGCAAAAAATACCTGATCGATATGATATGCCTTTATCATATCTTTCAATTGTGCTACCGACCCGATGGCTTCTGCATGCACCTCGCCTACCGATACCATACCTGCAACTTCATAATTCCAATCGGGACGTGAATGGATCTTTTCCTTAATTGCCCGGGTATCTTCAGGCTGACCTACGATAAGAATCCGGGAGCGTTTTAACCTTCCTGTAACTTTAGAGTCGGAGCCGGATAAGTTGATCTGAATAACCTTAAACACTAACATTAAAACTAATGCCAGCCCCATTCCATAAATAAGTGCTAACCGCGAAAAAGCATAATCTCTTACAAAAAAAGTGATCATCGCTACGCCTGCATAAGAAGCCACGATCGCTTTTAATTGATTAGATATTGAATCCTGTTTGCTTCTGAAAAGATCTAACGCACTTCCTACAATCACATAGATCACAGAGATCAATAAGTTGATCCATAGAAATTCAAAATTCTGAAGGTTACTGAAAACCTCATAACTGAATTTAAATCTGATCAAAAAGCCCAGGATCACGGACAGGTTAAGCAATATCAAGTCTGAAGTAATGAAGCCTATCATTCGAAGGTTATTCAATACGAATGAAATGGCCGTTTTCAGCCAAATTGCAGAAAAAATAAACACCCTGAATACAAAGCTGTATTTATTACTATGGTGCTTTTCAAAAAATTGATACAGGGCTTTATTAAATATTCGGATATAACGAAGGTCTCCCTTACGAGTGCTTTCACCTTTGTAATGAATGATGGATGTTTGAGGAACATAATCGATATGATACCCAGTTTCTTCGATTCTATAACAAAGATCGATATCCTCGCCGTACATAAAAAAGCGCTCGTCAAAACCGCCTAATTCTTTTAAAACATTCGTTCTCCAAAACATGAATGAACCGGAAAGAACCGGCACTTTCGCTGATCTATCCTCATCCAGCCATCCTAAATAATAACTTCCGAACCACTTACTTTTGGGAAATAGAGCAGTAAGTCCGGTTACTTTAGAAAAAGCGGTCCAGATTGTTGGAACACTGCGCTTTGACTCCGGGGCAAAGCTCCCATCCGGATTAAGGATCTTACAACCTGCTGCACCACATTTCGGGTTGTTTTTCATATGCTCGACAAGCACCGTAAGTGTGTCTTCACTCACCAGAGTATCAGGATTGATTATGAGTGTATAGGTACCCTCTGCTTGTTTAATTGCCTGATTGTTAGCTTTACCGAAACCTGCATTCTCCTTGTTTGCTATATAATGAACCTCAGGAAACCGACTTTTCAGATACGAAACTGAATCATCCCCGGAGTTATTATCAACCACAAAGATCTGAAGATTAAGTTCTGCGCTTGCCCGCTCTATGGATCTCAGGAGGTTAGCGATGTACTCTTTAACCTTATAATTGACGATAACTATGGAAATATCAGTTTTCGAAGTCGCCAACTTATAACCCCAGTTTATTTAACACAAAGTCGAGTTTACCTTTCAATCCCAGTCCATAACCAAACCGCTCAGCAGTTCCCCTCCATTTATGGTAAATATATTTTGATACCGGAAATGAACGTAATTCATATCCTTTTTCCCAGGCATCTCTGTAATTGAACATGGTTGGCTGCCCATGATGTATAAAGGGCTTGAACCCCGAATAAAGTTCTCGATCTAACAACATGTAAGGAGTCTGCAAAATCGTGATATTTCCATCAGTGGTTTGAAAACCACGTTCATTTACCTGATTTAATTCCCCCACGGCATACACCTTATTTTCCTGTAATAGTGAATACATTTCTTCGATGAAACCACCTTTCAAGGTTTCAGTATCGCTATCCAAAAAGAAGATATATTTCGTTTTCACTAATTCAATGGCAGCTTTATTCATGGCAGGACCATGGTAAATATTATCATCAAGGAACTCAGCTTCCACGTTAGGCCATTTTGTTTGAAGCCTCGTTATCATCTCTTTTGAATTATCTCTGGAGCCGTTATCTATGATCAATACCGGTATATCCGGATACTCTGAGCAAAAACTATTCACTGCCGTGTTAAGGTAATCAGGCGTTTGAAAATTAATTATGACGGTGGTGATTTCCATTAGTTGATGATAACAACTTTACCAACCCCTTTCGAGCCTGAATTATCATCTAGCGCCACCACAATGTAAACACCACTTCCCAATTTCTTTCCTCCGAAGTCTCTGCCATCCCATTCTATCCTTCCCCCTGTCCCCTGTAACTCCTGAAGAACCGATCCATCAACTCCTATAATTCTTATGAGTGTACTTTCACTTAATTCATCAATCATGATCTTTTCATGTTTGTCGTAAACGAATGGATTTGGATACACTTTTAAAGTGGCCATTTCATTTTCAGGTGCTTTAGCCACTTCCATATAACTCATCAGACCAAGATCTGTAGCAACAAATACTTCTCCTGTTTCCTCATTCACGGTGATGGAAGTAATATTATTTGATATGAGCGGGCTGTTATCAGTACTGAACCGCTTAAGGATCTTGCTGCCTTCAGCATTTAACAACCATAATCCTTGATTTACACTTCCGATCCATTTTTGATTTGCCCCGTTCACTGCCATAGCCGAAACATTCACATCCCTAAGCAGATATCGAGAAATTGCTGATGTATCTTCATTGATCAACCACTGTGACCTTCTTTCGGTTGGATTTGGTGTGGATGTAATAAATTCCGGAAATAAAAAGCGGGCAATACCTCTACCTGTACCGATCCAAACCTCACCGGTTTTATCTTCTATCATCGCATTTACTTGTGCATCCGGTAGCATACCGGAGTTTTCATCAGTGCTTAACTTAACAGATTCATCATCTGATGGATCGTTCGGATCCTCCGTTTTTATCACCAATAAACCTGTGCCGGATACGCTGGATGAATTTTGAAGAGAGATCCATTTCTGGTCATTCGAATCCACAAATAACCCAACATACTCATCCGTACTGCTAACCGAACTACTTTTTGGCAACATCACCCAATCATCATCTCCGGGAGTTTGAAAATAAAGTGGATTTTGAGCATATCGGCTAACTAACCATACATTCCCTTTAGAATCCGTATCTAACCCTGAAACTACAGGATAATTAGGGTCGTCATCATCCCAACCTCGTATCGTACTATTCTTCTCATTGAATACATAACTTTCACCGCTTTCTTTATCATGTCGGACCACGCCTTGTCCCCACGATCCGAAATAATAGAAATCATCGGTGACTGTGGATGTGAATGTTTGCTGAAATCGATCGTCCCAAAGGGTTTCCCTGTTTCTTGAATTTATATTTATCCAGCTATCACCGTTGAAAATGGAATATCCTTTACCTGCATCAATTATTGAGTTTCTGGCTGTTTCATTAGTAGCAGCTGATATTAATGTGCCATTTTCTGCATCAAAACTAAGCCCCTTAAAGAAATTTGAAAAAGGCCCCATTGGTACGTACCGGAGAATAGTATCAGTGTTAAGATCATATTCAACGGTTCCTCCATCCAACGTTCCTATGTAAACTTTACTATCTGATTTATACAGGTCAGTTATTCTATCTGATGTATCAAGCTCTACAAATGTTATGTCTCCGGTAGAATTCACGATTCTAAATTTCGAACTCTGTTTGATAATGAGCTCATCATCATTATTTATACTCAATCCGTCGACATTTGACCCACCAGTGTCATTGGTAAGTATCCAATCTTGAGAATCTCTTTTATATAACTTTCCTTCTATTACTACATATATCGAATTTCTATGCACGGCAATATCAGAGATTATATTAGTAACCAAGCCATCTTGTTCTGAATAAGTAAGCCAATTAGTAGCTAATGATAGATCTTCGTTTAAATTACCTACCGCAACCCCTGAATTTGTTGCAGCATATACAGTATCGTTTATGATCTCGATGGCGTTTACCTGAATTCCTAATTCAAACTCATTGAATTTTAAATAGCTTTCTTTTACCAATAAATTTTGTGTACCTATTACAACGATGCCGAAATCACTAGCTAAATAAAGATCATTATTATAGATCTTAGCATCATTTATTCTTTTAGATGAAAATCGATCTATCCGCGAGATATCAGATAGTGATATTATTTCATCTGTTTCTATGTCCAACACATCGATCATGCCATCTGAGTAACCTAAAAACAATTGTCCCGTACTATTATCTAAGATACAGATAGATACATCCGAACGGTTGAGCCCATCCATTGTAGTAAAGGTTCTCGTGATCTCATCATTTTGTACTACAAAAAGCCCACCTGTAGTTGCACTATAAACCTCACCATGACCAGAAAGTGATACGGAATTTACAGTATTAAAAGATGGGTAAACCTGCCAACTTTCCAGATCCTGTGCATAAATTGCACCAGATGTAAGAATTATAAAAACTAACAGTAGATAAACCTTGAATGGCATATAAATACGATTATTTAAGTTTTTGAATCGTAGCAGTTTATCTCAAATAACTTTTCGTTTTATAGTTGAACAGATACTAAATATACATCTACTTAGTAAGTTTCAGAAATAAAAAAACCCTCTTCTTTGGTGGAAGAGGGTTTTGTAAAGGGGAAGGAGGCGGCGACCTACTCTACCGCGAAAGCAGTACCATCGGCGCTACAGGGCTTAACGGCCGTGTTCGGGATGGGAACGGGTGGAACC
>MDTD01165818.1_pt1 | contig 38776 bp, 35 predicted proteins | sample 811221 | NCBI WGS metagenome assembly MDTD01 (sample SAMN05326646, study PRJNA326480) | marine metagenome | isolation source: seawater | place: Pacific Ocean: South West | collected 2011
CCCCTGGTCACAGAGACTTTGCTGCAGAAGTTGAAAGAGTTTTGCATATGGCGGACGGTGCCTTATTATTAATAGACTCTACTGAAGGAGTAATGCCACAAACTAAATTTGTTTTAGCTAAAGCACTTAAGCAAGGACTTAAACCTATAGTTATTATTAATAAATTAGATAAAGCTGATCAAAGAGCTAATGAAGTTTTAGATGAAACATTTGATTTATTTGTGAGTTTGGATGCTAACGAAGAACAGTTGGATTTTCCAGTATTATATGCGAGTGGTAGGTCTGGTTGGGCTGATAAAGAAATAGATGGACCTAGAAAAAATTTACATTCTTTACTAGACTTAATTATTGAAAAAGTAAAACCTGCAGAATTAGATAAGAAAAAACCTTTCGCAATGTTATCAACTTTGCTTTATGCTGATAGTTTTTTAGGCAGAAGTTTGATTGGTAAAATTACACAAGGCACTGCTAGAGCAAATCAACAAATAAAAGCAATTAACCTTGAGGGTAAAAAAGTTGATGAAGGAAGGCTTACAAAAATTTTTAGATATGAGGGAACAAAAAAAGTTCCTATAGAAATAGGTGAAGCCGGAGATATTGTTATAATAGCTGGTTTAGGAAAAGCAAATGTTGCGGACACAATATGTGATTTAGAAATTAACGATCCTATAAACGCAACGCCGATTGACCCCCCTACAATGTCTATCACTATAACAGTTAATAGTTCTCCTTTAGCCGGAACAGAAGGTAAGAAATTAACTAGCACACAAATTAGAGAAAGATTAATTTTAGAGGCGGAAAACAATGTTGGAATATCATTCGATGAAAATGAGAATAGAGATGCTTTTATAATAAGTGGACGTGGAGAATTAATGTTAGAAATTTTGCTTACTCAAATGAGAAGAGAAGGGTTTGAAATGACAGTTAGTCCTCCAAAGGTGATATTTAAAGAAGATAGGGAGGGAGTAAAATTAGAACCTCTTGAAGAAATCACAATGGACTTAGATGAAGAATTTTCCTCAAAAATTATTGACTCGATGAATAGAAGAAAAGGGAAACTAATTGAGTTAAAAGATACCGGTAAAAATAAAAAAAGATTGATCTTTCATGCTCCTACTAGAGGACTAATGGGATACACGAGCAGATTCTTAACTTTGACGAAGGGAACAGGTGTTATAAATAGAATTTTTCACTCATATGGAAAATATTCTGGTGATATGGAGGGCAGAAGGAATGGAGCTTTAATTTCCATGGAAAATGGAAAAGCAGTTGCGTTTGCAATATTTAACCTTCAAGCAAGAGGAGAAATGTTTGTAACACACAATGATCCGGTTTATGAGGGAATGATTGTTGGATTAGCGTCAAAAAGTGGAGATCTAGAGATTAATGTTATGAAAGGAAAAAAACTCACTAATATGAGAACTCAAGGGACTGACGAAAATGTTGTTTTAACTCCAGTGAGAAAAATGGCAATAGCCGAACAACTAAGTATGCTTAATACAGATGAGGCACTAGAAATTACACCAAAATCCTGCAGATTAAGAAAATTAATTTTAAATCCTCACGAAAGAAAAAGACAGTCTAGGATTTCTTAAGAACTAAACAAACTTAAAAATTTGTAAGTTTTTATAAAAGTATAATCCCTTAATTTTCTATAAAAGGAAGCTTCATATCTTTTTAATAAACCACTGCCATTTTTTTTTATAATAACATTGTATGATACGTAATGATCTATTCCATATTTTTTATAATCGTACAATCTATCTGTTTCTATTGAGTAGCCGTTCACGAATATTGAAATATCAAATTTTTTTTGAATACTTAATTTTTTAAAATAAGAATAAGCCGTATCTAAATCTCTCTTAATATAAGAATTTAAAATCATCAAAAAGTAACCTTCTTGGCTTAAATGTTTATCTAATTTATTGATAATAAAGGGTGCTTCTTCTAAACCACCTTGTTTTAAATCTACAAACCATGGATTTGCAATGATTAAATCAAATTTTCCTTTAACTTTGTTAAATAAATTTGAGTAATAAGTTTTTACGTTTTTAATTTTATTAAATTTTGAATTTAACGAAGTATATTTAACTGCTTTTTTATTATAATCAATAGCTTCGCAAAACTTTGATTTTTTTGATATTGAATTTATTACAACTCCAGTTCCTGAGCCAATCTCAATAGTTCTTTTAAAATTTTTATCTTTCAAAAAAATTTTTAAAAATCTTAAAAACATTATTGAGTCAGCGCCCATCCAAACAGAATTACCAGATTTATTTGGGTCGAATCTTGATTGATAAGTGTTATAAGAATCTCTTAAAAATATATAATTTTTATAAGGTACAAAACTAATATTAAACTTAAATTTATTATTTGTTTTCTTTATAAAATTTGCCTTTAATAATTTATTAAAAAGATCTTTTGATAAGAATTTTATCAATACATTTTTTCCTACTGGTATATTATAAAAAAATATATCCTGAGATATTTTCTGCTTATCATTTAAAAAGATTCTATAAATTTTCGGAAATAGGGAGAAATAAAACAAAAGGTGTTTTTCTTTTTTTAAAATGTTTAATATATTCTCATATTCTTTTACAATAGCTAGGAAACTAAATTTTGAGGGATAATACTGTATTTTAGAAAAATTATTTTTTTTTAAAATTTTAAATATTAAACTCAATAATTTTAAATCTGAGTCTTTTTTGAATTTATTCATAAATATTGTTAAAAAAGTTCGTAGACTTTTGAAGAGACAAAACTACTTTCAACATCAAAATCTTTTTTATATTTTCTTACCATTTTTAAAATTTTAGTCACTGACTTTTGATGGCTCTTAATCATTTTTTGTTTTTTCCAATATTTGAATATTTCATTTATAGCTTCCTCAGAATAAATGTTTTCATTATCTAAAGCATCGGGTATCTCAAATATTTTTTTAGAATTTTGACTTTCTATAACATTAACCCAACCTGTATCAAAATTTTCATTTGTTCCATTTTTTGGTAGAGAATTATAAACTTCCCTTAAATCTCTCAATAAATCTTTAGTAGTATTCTCTTCAAGCTCCGCAGGTCTCATATTGTTCCAATAAAATCTCCAATTTAGTTTTTTTATATTTTTATCAGATCCCTTATTAAAATTACTTTTTTCTATTATAAAATTTTCTAATACTAAGATATCCATGTCTGTATTTAGAAAACATTTAAATGCATCCAAAGGTGAATTTACAATTGGTTCTCCTTTAACATTAAAAGAAGTATTTATTACCATTGAACAACCTGTTAATTTTTCAAAATTTTTGATTAAATTATAAAAGTCATTGTTATAAGTACTGTCTACAGTCTGAATTCTTGCTGAGTAGTCAACATGAGTTACAGCTGGTATATCACTTCGAATTTTCTTAACAATTTTTAACAAATTTTTCTCTTCTTTTAATTTAAAAGGTAATCTTTTTTTAGGAACTACATGTGTAACAAAAGTCATATAGGGACTATCGTAATTTGATATAAAATATTTGTTAATTTTTTCTCTCAATACTGCGGGAGCAAAGGGCCTGAAAGATTCTCTGAATTTAATTTTTAAATTTATTCTAGTCTGCATATTTTTTTCTCTTGGATCAGCAATTATTGATCTAGATCCAAGTGCTCTAGGACCAAATTCTGCTTTTCCTGAAAAATATCCGATAACTTTCTTTTTTTTCAAAAAATGAGAAATAGCTGTATTCCTTTTTTCTTTATTTTTAAAATATTGATATTTTATTGATCCTGTATCTAAAAAAGATTTTATTTCATTGTTATTCCACGATGGTCCCAGATTTGAACCTAATTGAACAGGATAACCATCTGATCTTAAATCTCTTTTATTTTCAAAATAACTATAATAAAGATCAAATGCGCAGCCCAATGAGGAACCGGAGTCTCCTGAAGCAGGTTGAACCCATATGTCTTTAAATATATTTTGATTTTTCAAATTACCATTTATGACACAATTTAAGGCAACGCCTCCGGATAAACATAAATTTTCTTCTTTAGTTACTTTCTTTACATACTTAACCATTTTAAGAATAATTTTTTCCGTTATTACCTGAATTGATGCAGCAAGGTCTCTTTCTCTTTGAGTAATTTTAGCTCCAGGTTTAAGAGCTTTTCCTCCGAATAAATCAGCAAACTTTTGGTTTGTCATTGCTCTTCCTGATATGTAATCAAAGTAAGTTTGATCAATTCTTATTGATCCATCCTCATTAATTTGAATTAGATTATTTAAAATGGTGTCCACGTATATTGGTTTTCCATAAGGTGCTAGACCCATCATTTTATATTCACCCTCATTAACCTCAAATCCTATGAAGCTTGTAAAAGCAGAATAAAGTAGGCCCACAGAGTTTGGAAAGTTCATTTGCTCTAACATTGTAATTTTATTTCCTTCACCCACCCCATAACTTGCTGTTGCCCATTCTCCAACACCATCAACAGTTAAGATCGCTGCTTTCTTAAATGGTGATGGAAAAAATGCAGAAGCGAGATGCGAACGGTGGTGAAGGTTATGAAAAATTTTACCATTATATCTTAAATTTTTTCTAATCAATTGTGGAATATTTAATTTGTATTTTATCCAGGCTGGCATATATTTTTGCCAAATTTCGATATTATTTTTTTTTGTCTCTTTAAAGCTCCATAAAATTCTTTCAAAAGTAATGTATGAGTTGTCATAATAAACTACTGCTGAAAGTTGATTTGGACTTATTTTTGCAGTTTCTAAACAAAAATTTATTGCATTATTAGGAAAACTTTTGTCGTTTTTTATTCTTGTGAATCTTTCTTCTTGTGCTGCAGCTATTATTTTTCCATCTTTTAAGATCGAGGCTGAGGAGTCGTGATAAAAAGCCGATATACCTAATATAAAATTATTTTTTTTTTCTATAGGGCTTTGAATTATTTTTTTATTTGGATTTTTTAAAATTTTATTTTTTTTAATTTCATTTATTAAAAACCGAGATAAAAGCATATGTCCTTTTGGTGAAAAATGAGATTTATCAATAGCAAAACATAATTTTTTTCTTTCTATATAATTTAAGGATTTTAATGTATTTAAAGGGTCACAAACATAAATCTTCTTTTTAGTATCATTAAATTTTTGAAATAAATTCCTATAGGTAGGTTTTGCGCCATCAAAATAATATTGGTATGTAGGTATTGGAAAAATAATAATCGGCTTATTTCCTATAGAATTGACAAATTTTTCCAATATCTTTGTCATTAACAGGCTTCCTTTGCTAGATAAATTTTTATAATCCTTATAAGGATCATAAAAATTACTTATAACTTTTGACCTAATAAAATCTAATTCTGACTCAAAATATCTATTGAAATATTTATAAATTTTATTTTTTCTTATGACATCTTTTATTTTGTATAAAGTTTCACGTCCTTGTGGTACAGACCATTGAACATGCTCGGGATTAATCGCTTTTTGATTACCAAAAAATCTTGGTACTGGGAAATTTTTAAGTTTCAATTTATTATTATTTAAAATGAAGTAGGGTTTTGGAGTTAAACCCTTATTTTGATTATAAAAACTGATAGTTTCTCTAAATCTTGCTTTAATTCTCTCTATATTTTCAACTAATACCCCCAGAACGATAAGATCAGCATCTACTTTTTTGGCGTAATTTTCCCAAATTAAAAACTGCTGGTCTGTTCCTGTCCCTGAAATAGCGTAATTATATACGTCGCAGTCAAATTCTTTGCCAATTAATTCAGTATATCTCTCATTATTATCTACTCCATCTCCTGCTGTATTTGAGTCGCCAAAAAAAAGAATTCTTTTTCTTTTTCCTTTTTTGTTTTGAAATTCAATATTTGATCTGAAACCAGAAGAATTAGTTTTTAAAAAATATCCACCATTTTCATGCAATAATCTTGTCTCTAAATTTTCAATATAGGAATGCCCAATTTTTTTATTATACTTGAACACTTGCCTATAAGCCTTGTCTGTATAATTAATCATAATATAATTGTTTCACTTAAGACTTATCACAATATTAATCTATTTTTTTAATAAATTTAATATAAAAATTTTTGTATTTTTATTTATAACTTTGCTTTCTTTGTCAAAAAACTTAACTCTTATTTTTTTAACTTTACTTATATATTTCTTAGACATTACGTAATCTATTTTCGTTTCGATTTCTTTCTGAGCCATATTAGTATTTAAATTTACCAAAAGTTCCCTGAGTTTTATATCTAAGGAGTCAGAGTTTACCAAATTTTTTATAAATTTTAATTCTTCAGAAATGTTTAAAAGCAAAATTGGTTTATATAGGTATAGCGACCCAAAAATTGTTCCTCCATAATCACAAATCATCAAATCTGATACGTTAATTATATTTCCCAAATCTCTTTCAGGATTTGAATCAACAAAAAAGTTTAATTCTTCTAATCGTGATTTTAGTTTTGGATTAGATGCAAGTGTTTTTGGATGTGGTCTTATTATAATATTATAATAAGAGGTAAAAAAAGAAATATTTTTTATCCAAACAAGAATATTTTGGTCTTGCTCCTCGGGATAATGAATAAAAGTTGGTGTCCAAAAAATTATCTTTTTATTTTTATCCAAACCAAATTCTTTTTGTATTTTTTTTTTATAGATATTTCTTTTTATCAAATTCTGATATCTTGGATACCCGACGATTTGACATTTTTTTTTCCTAAATTTTTTCTGTATAATATTTTTTTCAAAGTTACTTATGGTAAAAAAAATATCAAAAACTTTATTAAAATTTCTTGGAGGATAAATTTTAAGTTTTAAGTCTAAATCTTTTGGAAGCTTTATCGAAGTTTCAGCTAAATTTTTTTCAGGATACCAAAATGATCCTAGATTATCTCTATGTGCACCAGTGAACGGTCTTCCAAACAATCTTTCAAATAGTCTACCTATCATCATCAAATTTATTAATTTTCCAAATGATTGTGAATAGATATATTTAAAAATTGAACTAAACGTTATTTTAGTTGAAGTTAATTCACCTGAACTCAAAATCACTTTATAAAAAATTTTTTTATACACTGAGGAAAATGTTCTAAATTTTATTTTTCTTTTCCTTAAGATTTTTTTTAAAATTTCATTAATTTTATTTCTGCCAGTTTCACTCGATGCAACATCACTAATAATAATTTCTCGTTTTTTTTCAGGAATTGAATTAATAATTTTATAGTACATGTCTATCTCTCTAGGACCATTTAGTAGAATTGCTATTTTATTATTTTTTTTCATTGAAATTTATTTGTGACTTCTTTTATTTGGCTTTTTTGATATCTTGTAAGTTTGTTTAGATAAAATTTAGAATAATTCCTTAATTTTTCTGATTTTATAGTACGTTGAATAAATTTTATTGGATCACGGGAGTAATTAAAATCTTTATCTTTAAAAAAATTTTTCCATAATTTTTCAAATAAGATTAATTCTTTATTTGAAATTGAAGTCTTGTTTCGAATTATAAACGGAAGTGTTAAACTCGAAATCAAGAAATAACAAATGTCATAACCCCATTGTTTTTTTGAGGTAAAGTTTTCCCAGTCTATTATTTCAATTTTATTTTTATAAAAAATTAGATTAGCAAATGTGAGATCGCCGTGACTTGGTGTAACTTTGTTTTTTGGCCAAAATTCATTATAAAAATCAGTGACTTTCTCCATATAAGAATAATTTTCACTTAACAATCTTGAAAAAAGAATTTCTTTTCCTTTAATTAAAGAAAAATCCAAAAAAGGTGATTTTCTTGTTGGAGAGCTTAAAAATAACTTTTTTTGAATCCTTTTTTGTCTTAGGTACCAATTGTAGCCACGATATTCATTTTTTAATAAAGCTAAACTTTTGTTCTCTGTGGAAAATTTTCTAATTTTACTTTTTTCAGAATTAATAAAAACTCCAGTTTTTTTGATTTTGTTAAAGTAAAATACTAGCTTCATTAAATTTTTATTAAAATTAATTCAATTTTCTTAAAATAAAAAATTATATACAAAAACTTTTTTATCCAGATATATAAACATTTAAAAAAATTTATTTCTTTATAAGATCCAGGCCATAGAGGAAAAATAGATTCACCTCTTATTTCTGTTTTAAATTTATAGAAAATAAAAGTATTTTTGTAAATTGAGACATTGCTGAATAAAAAATTCAAAAAAATTTTAAAAAAAATATTTTTTTTAATTTTTTCAGGATAAATCGTAAAAAAATGACAGTTATTTTTTCTTGTATTACTAATTATTTTCCTTATTTTTTTTTCATTTTCTATATTATAAACTTTGAAACCAATATTATTTTTTTTCTTAGAACGTTTTTCAAAAAAATTAAATAAGAAAATTTGCTCAATAATTTTTTTCTCTAAAGAATTTTCCATAGTTTTCCTTAATAATAGAAATTTAGTAGCGCTGAAATTTAGCTAAAATATGTTAATCTAAGTTTTTGACTATATCTTCAGTCATTTTTTTTGCATCAGAAAATAACATAAGCGTGTTATCTCTGTAAAAGAGTTCATTGTCTACACCTGCGTAGCCTGGTGATAAACTTCTTTTTACAAATAATACTGATTTACATTTCTCGACATCTAAGACTGGCATTCCGAAAATTGGACTTTTAGGGTCAGTTTTAGCAACCGGGTTGGTAACGTCATTAGCCCCAATTACAAATGCAACATCTGAATTTGCAAAATCATTATTTATATCCTCTAACTCAAAAACTTCGTCATAAGGAACGTTGGCTTCGGCTAATAAAACGTTCATGTGTCCAGGCATTCTTCCTGCAACAGGATGAATCGCATAAGTAACTTTAATGTCATTTTTTTTTAATTTATCAACCATTTCTCTCAAGGCGTGCTGGGCTTGAGCAACTGCCATTCCATATCCAGGTACAATGATTACTGAAGAGGCGTTTTTCATTAAAAAAGCTGCGTCTTCAGCATTACCGCTTTTAACAGGTTTTTGATCTTGTTTTTCCTTTGATCCAGCTGAGGAATTGTCTGCACCAAAACCACCAAGTATTACACTAAAGAAAGATCTATTCATTGCTTTACACATTATGTAGGAAAGAATTGCTCCAGATGAACCTACGAGTGCTCCAGTAATAATCAAAGCTGTGTTTTCCAGAGTAAATCCAATTCCAGCAGCAGCCCAACCTGAATAAGAATTAAGCATAGATATAACTACCGGCATATCAGCACCACCAATGGGAATAATCAATAAAACTCCAACTAAAAATGAAATTATTATTATGGTCCAAAAAAAAGTTGCAGTTTGTGATTTGCATAAATAGAATACCAGTGTAAAAATCATAATTCCTAAAATTAGATTTAAATAATGTTGTCCAGCAAAGGTAATTGGTGAACCTGACATTATTCCTCTAAGTTTTAAAAATGCTATAATTGATCCTGAAAAAGTAATTGCACCAACTGAAGCTCCTATAGACATTTCAATTAAACTAGCTAATTTTATATCTCCTATTTCACCAAGGTTAAACGCTTGTGGATTTAAAAATGCCCCGATTGCAACAAAAACTGCCGCAAGACCTACAAGACTGTGGAATCCAGCAACTAATTCTGGCATTGCTGTCATAGGTATCTTAAATGCGATAAAGGAGCCAATAGCGCCACCGAAAATAAGAAATAAAAATACGTATAAAAAAGAGTTCGAAAAATTACCTATTGAAAGAAAAGTAACTAAAATGGCAATAAACATGCCCATTATTCCAAAATAATTACCCTGCCTAGAAGTATCTGGTGAAGAAAGACCTCTTAAAGCAAGTATAAAAAGAATGCCCGATATTAAGTAAAATAACGCTAATAAATTTGCTGAAATCATTTTTTATTTTTTTTCTTTTTATACATCTGCAACATTCTCTGGGTTACTAAAAAGCCTCCAAAAATATTTACTGCTGCTAAAACTATAGCCAAATATCCAAAAATATTTGAAGTATCAAAAATATTATCGGTTGATCCTGCTAAAGCAGCTATGATTGCCCCTACGATAATAACTGACGATATAGCATTTGTTACTGACATCAGTGGCGTATGTAATGAAGGAGTTACACTCCACACAACGTAGTAACCTATAAAAATTGACAATATAAATATACTTAATCTAAAAATAAACGGATCTATTTCCATTATTTAATCTCCTTAATTAAAGTTTTATTTATAATTTCATCTTCCATATTTATATTAAAAGTCTTTTTTTCTTTACTATATAAATTTCTTACAAAACTAAAGAGATTCTTCGAATACAATGATGAGGCTGTAAGAGGTAATCTATTCATAAGATTTTTTATACCAATAACTTTTACACCATTAATATTATTTATCTTGCCAACTTCTGAAAAAGCAGAATTTCCTCCTTGTTCTACTGCAAGGTCGTAAATTATAGATCCTGGTCTCATTATTTTTACTAATTCCTCAGTTAAAATTTTTGGAGCTGGCTTGCCCGGAATTAGAGCAGTGCAAATAACAATATCATTTTTTTTAACTGCATCTCTCATCATCTCAGCTTGTTTCTTTTTAAAATCTTCACTAGCTTCTTTTGCGTAACCACCCGATGTTTCTAAATTTTCTGCTCCCTCAACTGTTAAGAACTTTCCTCCAAGACTTTCAACTTGTTCTTTTGATGCAGACCTTACATCTGTTGCAGAAACAATTGCACCCAATCTTTTAGCTGTAGCTATTGCCTGTAGACCAGCAACACCAGCACCAATAACTAAAACCTTTGCAGCTGGTACCGTTCCTGCAGCTGTCATCATCATCGGGATAGCTTTTTCGAACTCATATATTGAGTCAATCACAGATCTATATCCTGCTAAATTTGATTGAGAAGATAAAACATCCATTGATTGTGCACGTGTTATTCTTGGCAAAAATTCTAAAGAAAATATATCAATATTTTTTTTTAAAATTGAATTTATTTTATTTTGGTTTTTTGAAGGGTTTAACATTCCAACTAAAATAGTTTTATTTTTAAAATTTGAGATTTCTTCTTCTGACGGACAGTTTACTTTCAATAATAAATTACATATGTCTAAAACCTCTTTGGATGAATTTTTAATTTCAACACCAACTTTTTCGTAATCTGAGTCTGCTATTCCCAAATGAGTAGCATAATTTTTCTCAATTAAAATTTTTAATCCAAGACCTGAAAGATTTTTTACAGTTTCTGGTGTAATTGAAATTCTTTTTTCAATTCCTAAATCTTCTTTTGTTGATCCAACTATCATTTGTGAATTATATTAAAGTAAAATTAAAGCTAAAATTATCAGAACTGCAATAACAGCCAAAGTTCCCCAAAAGACAAACTTTGTAAATCCGTTCCAGGTTTTTCTGTAATCTTGATCGCTCATAATAACTAACCTTGACGAGCTTTATATCTTGGGTTTTTTTTATTTATGACGTAGACTTTTCCCCTACGTTTAATAAGTTTTGAGTTCAAATCTCTTTTTTTTAATGATTTAAGTGAACTTGCTATTTTCATAATTAAAGCCTGGCAACGTCCTACTCTCCCATATCTTAAGACAAAGTACCATCGGCGCTGAAGGACTTTACTTCCGAGTTCGGGATGGGATCGGGTGTAGCCCCTTCGCAATAATTACCAGGCAGGGACTTATAATATTTTATTAATTTAAAGTAAACACCTTATAAATACTTGTTTATTCGATATTTTGGTGGGCATGATAAGAATTGAACTTATGACCTCTACGATGTCAACGTAGCGTTCTACCACTGAACTACATGCCCTAAAATTTAAATTTTGTTAAATTCCTTATTATAATATAAAAAATTAAAAATAATAAATTAAACTTATATATGACTTCTATTCTCAATTCTGCATTAGGTTTATTATTTTTAATAATGCCAATAAGTTTTATTTTGGGAAATGCCATAACTAACGGGATAAGTGCATTAATCATTTTACTTGGATTGATAAAGTTTAAAAAGACAATTTTTTACTTTAAGAAAGATTTATTAATTTATTTTTTGTTAATTTTTTTTTTACTTATTATTCTCAGTTCATTAATAAATTACTCGATAACAGATGAAAAATTTATTCGATCGATAATATTTCTTAAATATTTTTTATTTACGATTGTAATCAAAAAGATAATTGAGGAAAAGATTGTTAATATTAAACATTTCATTTTTGTCGCTGCCTCTGCTTCCTTAATAGTTTCTTCTAGTGTCATTATTGAATGGATAATAGATTTTCGTATAGATGAATTTCTACTTTATGGTGATGCCTATCAAAAGTGTAGTGGCAAAGTTTTGTCAACAGGAATTTTAGACTTAACTGAATCTTGTTTGAAAAATAATTGGGAAGTATATAAATCACGGTCTCTTAAACGTTTTAATTCTGGAATATTTTTTGGAGAAAATATAGCTGGAGGCTTCATTACAAGATTTAGTTTATTTGCTCTTTTTTTATTATTTTATTTAAAAAATATTAAAAATTATAATTTTAAAGACTATTTAATATTTTTTTTAATTTTATTTATTTGTCAATTAAGTTCATTAGTAACTGGAAATAGAATGTCTTTTATTTTATTTTTAATGATGAATTTTCTTTATTTTTTTGTATATGAAATAAATAAAAAAAAATTAATTATTTTTTTTATTTCTATTTCAATAGTTTTTTCAATAATGGTCTCCGACAAAAATCTTCGGAATCAATATCTTAGTTTTTTTGATAACTCGAAATTTTTAGTGTCAAATTTCAATAAGTTTGTTGTTAAAGATACAACAAAAGAAGAAAAATTAAATCCGGATTATAAACAACATGGAAGTAGTCACAAATATCTTTTCAAAACCAGCATTCAAATTTGGAAGGATAATAAATTTTTTGGAACTGGATTTAAATCTTTTAGGATCAAATGCAATGATGTTCATGAAAGAAGCGTTTATGGTGCATGTTCAAATCATCCTCATAATTATTATATTGAGCTTTTGTCAGAACTTGGATTATTTAGCGTGGTTATTCTTTTAATGATTATTCTCACAATTATTTATAGATATATAAAATATTTTGGAAAAAATTATTATAAAGAAAAAAATATCAATGAACTCTTTTATGCAGTAATTTTTATTAATTTTCTAGTCGAAATTTTTCCAATTAAAAGTTCAGGAAGTTTTTTATCGACTGGAAATTCTGCTTATATTTTCCTCCTTATTGGAATTTTAATAAGTAATAGTTTATTATCGAAATCAAAAATTTAATCTATTTAATATAATAGTTTTTGACAAAATTTGATTTTAAAGCTTCATTTTTTGAGTGCGGACGTTCCATTAAATTTGCAATTAAAGAAATTTTTTCTTTTGACTTAAATGAAATCCAAATTTTTGGAGGAACCTTTATTAAATATGGCCTTTTTTTTCCAGCTGTTATTTTTTCTTCTTTTAAATAAGTCTTCGATTTTTTTCTACCGTCAATAAAAAAAAATTCTACTTTCCCTTGCGGTACACAAAAAATACAATGATTTTTTTTGTGATAGTTCCAACCTTTAACTTTATTTTTGTATATTTCAGTGAAATAAACTTCTCCAAATGCTTTAAAATAAGGGCTTTTTTTAGAAAGATACTTAATAATATCTCCTTTTTTATTTTTAATTATTTTTTGCTCAATTTTTTTAAGACCAATTATTTTCATTCATATATTCTTCAATTTGCTGGTTTGTGACAATAAAAGGATCCTCCTTATTTTTGTACACTCTTAAATACCATTCTGTTGTAATTTTGACGCTATCTTTCACACTATAAGTTGGAAACCATTTTAATCTTTTCTTGGCTTTTGTAATATCTAATTGTAAGTTTTTCTGTTCGTAAAATTTATTTTTTTTGTTTGTCTTTACCTTTCCTTTCCCCCAAAATAAAATAATATAATCTACAATTTCTTTAACACTTTTAATTGAATTATTTTTTGTTCCAAAATTCCAAGCGTCTGAATAATTTATTGGATTAAAAAATTGTTTCTTTGCTAAAATTAAATAACCCTTAAGAGGTTCTAAAACATGCTGCCAAGGTCTATTAAAATTTGGATTTCTTAAAAAAATATTTTTGTTTGTTAATAAAGAACGTATCGTGTCAGGTATAAGCCTTTTTCCAGACCAATCACCTCCTCCAATAACATTTCCTGCACGCGCACTTGATACAGCATTTATAGTTCCCTTTTTTAAAAAACTTTCTCTGTACGCTCTAATTATAATTTCTGAGGATGCTTTCGAAGCACTATATGGGTCTACACCACCTAACTGATCTTCCTCTTTGTATCTTCTAAGTTTTCCGACATTCTCATAACACTTATCAGATGTAATCAGGACACTAGATTTGATAAATTTAAATTTTTTACAACATTCTAATATGTTTAAAGTTCCACCAACATTTATATCAATTGTAAAATGTGGTTTGGTATATGAATCGTATATCAAAGGTTGAGCAGCAAGATGAAAAATTATACTAGGTCTTGATCTTAAAATAAATTTTTCTAATTTTTTTTGGTCTCTAATGTCAAAAATGCCCAGTTTAATTTTTTTTTGAAGTTTTAACTTATAAAATAAATTTTTATTTTGATTTGGACTATATCCAGAACCATAAACTTTTGCTCCCATTTGTAAAAGCCAGCTACAAAGCCACGATCCCTTAAATCCGGTCGCCCCAGTAACAAATACTCTCTTATTTTTATAGAATGATTTTATTTTTTCCATGGAGCCTTATTTTTTTTCCATAAATTATTTAATAATGTTTTATCTCTTAAAGTATCCATACATTGCCAAAAGCTATTATGTTTATATGCCATAAATTGTTTCTTTTTAGAAATCTTTTCTAAAGGTTCTCTTTCAAAAACAGTTTTATCATTTTTAATATATCTAAAAATTTCCTTGCTCAAGACAAAAAAACCTCCATTAATCCATCCAGCTTTTGCTTGTGGCTTCTCTTTAAATTCATAAACTCTATTTTTTTTAATTTTAAGTTCCCCAAAACGCACTGGAGGATGTACTGCAGTAACTGTCCCGATCTTTTTATGTCTTATGTGAAAATTTAATAATTTTGCCAGATCTATATTTCCCAACCCATCACCATAAGTCATGAAAAAATAATTTTCATTTTTTAAATATTTTTTTAATCTTAAAATCCTTCCACCGGTCATACTTTCTTTACCAGTGTTAATAATTTTAACTTTCGGAAACTCTTTAAGATTTTTAAAATATCCTGAAATAATTTCCTTTTTATAGCCTGCTGCTAAAATAAAATCGTCAAAACCATAATGTTTAAATATTCTCATGATATGACAAATAATCGGATCTTTGCCAATTTTGATCATTGGTTTAGGCTTAACCTTAGTTTCCTCTGAAATTCTTGTGCCTTTTCCACCACAAAGAATAACAACTTTAATACTTTTTTTATTATGTCTATTTTTTTTCATTGATGTTTTGGAGAAATGGATATTTTATTAAAAATTCCTGTAAATTGCCTTCGTCTTTAATTTTTCCATTATCAAGATAAAATATTTTATCACAAATCTTTAGAGAAGATAAGTGATGCGAAATCATAACTATACTTAGTTTATTTTTCAGGTTGGTGAGAGTTGAAATTATTTCCTTTTCAGTTTGTGTATCTAAAGCATTAGTTGCTTCGTCAAATACTAGTAAAGATGAATTATTATATAACGCTCTGGCTATACCTATTCTTTGTTTTTCTCCTCCAGAAAATTTCGAACCTTTCTCTCCAGTTAAACTATCAATGCCTAACCGTTTATCTTTAACCAAAGCTTTAAGTTGTGACTTTTCAATACACTCAGATACTTTAATATCGTCAATGAGTTCTTTTTGGACTCCAAAAGCTATATTTTCTTTTAGTGAGCAATCTAAAATATAAATATCTTGAGGCACGTATGAAATAATTGATCCTTTCTTTCTATAAAGATCACCAGTTTTAATTTTTAGTAAGCCTAGAATTAAATTAACTAAAGTAGTTTTTCCTGAACCTGATTTGCCTACAATTCCTATTATTTCATTTTTTTTTATCTGCATGTTTATGTCGGACAAGACTAAATTATCTTTTGTGTTGTATTTATAACCAACATCTTTTAAATCAACAAGCACATCACTGTCTAACTGTCTTCCCGAAAAAGAATTATAATTTTTTTCAATATGTGGTTGAGTAATTGATGAATTAGTTAATTCATTTATTAAATTTGTATAGCTAATTTGATGAGATTTTAAATAGGTTAATGACGAATTAATGCTACTAAATAATGGAACTAATCTCATAACGCAAACTGTTAATAAACCAAGCAATGGTATAAGTGCCTCACTGTTACTACTTTGAAACATGAAAATAAAAGTAATTAAAACAAGAAGAGATACTGCTAAAAATTCAAAAAATAATTTTGGGGTTTTTGTTATTAAATCTCTCAAAAATAAACTATTTTCGAAATCTACGTTTGCTTTAGAAAATTGGTTTACAAAAAACTTTTCTTTGAAAAACACTTTTACTTCCTTTATCCCATTAAACATTTCTGAAACCATTGAGATCTTTTTTTTGGCTGCTGCTACTCTTTTAGCTGCATTCTTTTTAATGGCTAATGTGGTACTTAGATAAAATAGTGATCCTAAAATTGAAAAAACAATTATTGAAAATAAAGCTATTTGAGGATTATAAAGTATTAAAAGAATTGATATGACTAATAAAATAAATAGCTCTCTTGTTAAAGTTATGAAAGAATAAATATAAGCTGCTGCCTCATTAACATCTTGAACAATTACTCTATAAATTAACGATGAGTTTGTATTAATAAAATAAGAATAAGATCTTTTTATGTAATTTTCATACAATTGATTTGAAGCCCTTGTTTTAATTTTTCTCAAAATGTTTAGTTCATAATAATAGGTGAATAATACAAAAGAAATTTTTATTAATAAGCAAGAAATTAAAATTAGTCCGAAATTTAATATTGTCGAACTCAAAGGCATAAAATTGTTAATATTGTTTAAATCATAACCTAAGACCTCTTGAAATTTTGACTGGCCCAGCAGCAGCCCGATATAAATTGGGAAAAGTGATAGGGTAAACATTTCAGTTAGGGAGGACATTAAGATAATAATAAATAAAAAAATCATTGAATTTGAAATATCTTTTCCTAAAATATTTTTTATATCAAAATAAATTTGAAATATTTTTTTCATTTTTTTAGTATTTTTTTAAGTGATAGATGCCAATTTTTCTTAAATCCGAAAGCTTTATCGTCTATAAATAAATCGTACGAAGGTTTTCCCATTATTAACTTGTGATATTTAACATTCCACTTTTTTAATTGTTTTGAAGTAAGTTTAAAACCTTGTTTTTTTGCTTTATAAATATTGTCTTTATTTCTTCCCATAAATCGTGCAGTGAAAATTCTTATTTCATTATTGTCTTCATAAAGTTCGTTTATTAAATCTACTACTTTTTTTTTAGGCTTCGCTTTCTTATAGTTTTTACCAATGGTGGTGCAAATAACATTGTCTAAATCAAAACATATGATAAATTTTTTTTTCATTTTGCTACTAAATATTTTCTTGAATAATTTGATAATTTTGTTTGTTTTTAATCATAACCATATCGTCTAAAATACTCTTGTCATACGCTTGAACGTTTACTTTCATTAAAGATTGCAAAAAATTATCTGTGTACTCATCATCAATATTGAAAGCTTTAGTTCCTAGAAGATTTGCAATATCCTTGGTCATTTTTAACCATCTCCGAAATTTACGATGTTCGTTGGTGTAAAAAAACAAAATAGGTTTTTTGCTCAATACCGCAAAAGAGAGTCCAGAAGAGTATTTGGTTATAACAAATTCTGATTTTTCGACTAATTCACTTGTCTTGTGAGATAAAATTTTTCTTCCCTCAAAATATTTTTGATCATTATAAGATTTTGGATGTGAGGCAATTATTATTTCAACTTTGAATAACTTTTCTAATTTTATAAAAAATTTATTTAAAAGTGGATAATATTTTTCAATTGTCTCAGGTGATTTTGAGTAAATTGAGAAATCATTAAAATTTCCTGGGCTTCCATCGTCAATGAATACAGCATATTTTTTTTCATTTTGAAATTTTTCTTTTTTTCTAATAAAATAGGAATAATCCCAAGAATTGAAAGAAATTACTTTTGTTCTCTTATTTTCCTTTTTTTTAAGTTCATTATATTTTATTTTACCACCTGCAAATATAAAATTAGTTTCTAAAGAGAATAAATCTATGATTTTTGTGAAAAAAAATGATGGAATTGTCATCTTAAAGAAGAAAGAGGGTTTTAAAATAAAGTTTAATATTTTTTCAGGAATTAATAATAAAGGATGAATATCAACTTTCTTAATAGATGGTAATGGATTAGTTTTAAATCTTATAGTTTTAATATTATTTCTTTTGCAAAATCTTAGTGTCTCCAAAAAGAAGTAACTATAATGAATGGCTGCGTACATTACAAATATTTCTTGCTTTTGTTCTACAATAAGTTTTTTCATATATCTTTCCCAAGAAATACTATCCTCGAATATAATTTTTTTTTCAAAATTGGTTTCTTTATAATATTTAAGTATTTTTCCTTTTAGATTAATCTTCAAAACATCATGAATTTCTAGTTCATAATATTCTTTAAGATAATCAAGTTCTAACCGCTTGACATCATTGTCGAGTAATCTAAACGGGTGAATAATAATCAGTCTTTTTTTGGATTTCATTTCTAGAATTTTTTTGACTGAACTATTTAATTTCTTTTTCTATCAAGTTTAATTTGGACAGTAAATCTTTTTGAGAAATTGGATCATTCCCTTTTTTTTCACAGGCCAAAGCAGCAGCGCAATTACCTAAAATTGATGCAACAACAATATTTTTTGAAACAATTAATGCCAACGACGAAGCAGCGAGTAAAGCATCACCTGCTCCAAGACCATCCTCTAAATCTTTTACAAAAGACTCTATGGGAAAGAAGTCTCTTGGGTGAGTCGCTTCATTTCTGAAAGAAATAATTCCTTTTTCTCCTAATTTCATTATTAGGTATTTTGCCTTAGACTCTAAATATAATTTTGTGCCAAGCTGTCTAACTCCACTGTCTTGATCTGCTAGTGAAAACCTAGCCTCTTTTTCATTTGGTAAGATTAAATCAAAATTTTTAAAGTCTAGAATATTTCCCCATCTATTACTTACTTGACTGTCAGCTACTTTAATTATTTTATTATGAATATTTTTTGTAAATTTTTTAATTGATAAAGGGTTAAAGATCCCATGTCGAAAATCACTAAATATTACTCCATCAGAATTTATGGATCTAATATGTTTAACAAATTTATTTTCAACAGATTCGGTTATAGGATGATTATCAACTAAATCAACTTGAAGAAGTTTATAATCATCGCCCCAAAATCTTTCTTTAAGTGTAGTATTTCGAGTTTCATCTACTATCAGATTAAATTTTATTTTATTTTTCCTTAGATCTTTCTCAATAAATTTACCATTATTATCTTTTCCTATGATTGAGGTAATAACCACATTTGAGCCTAGGTTTTTAATATGTTTTGCAACAACTCCTGCCCCACCAATAAAAATTTTTTCTAAATTTTTTCTTATACTAAAAGTTGGTGTTTTTGTTGTTTGACCCAATATGCTACAATAATTGTACTTATCTAAAATAATATCACCAATAAGATGGATTTTGACCTTATTAAATTTTTTGACAGTTTTTCTAAGTTGATCAAAAGTTACTTTTTCAGACCGCATAAGTGAAAGGAGTTTATCTATGCTAATATTTGGTTTTGTGATATTTTGAATTTTAGTTGATGAATAAACTACATCACCGGGACTGAATAGCATTTTTCCCTTAAACCTTTGCAAAATTTTTATTTCTTCTTTTGTTTTTGGATGAATATTATTCTTTGAATATTCAAATCCTTTTACAAAATAGTCTGGTTTAATCTTTGATAAAATAGACAATGGCTCTTGATTATTATCTACAATTACAAAATCAACAATTTCTAAAGATGCTAAATTTAAAGACCTTAAACTATCGGGTACATACGGTCCCTCCTTCTTTTTTGTAACAAATTTATCAGCTGTGACAGATGCTATCAATATATCTGATTTTAATTTTGCATAAGTTAAATGTCTGATATGTCCAGGATGAACAATATCGAATGTTCCGTGACACAAAGCTACTTTTTTATTTTTTCTTAACTTTGCTAACTTTTTAAGAAGTGCACTTATCGAAACTATTTTACTTTGAATATGTTTAGGGTAATTATACATTTTTCTTACTCAATTTTTTAATTTTATCTATTATTTTCATTGATGACCAACCTTCGTTAATATCTTTAAAGTTTTTTTTTGTGATACAGTTTTTAAAAAAATTCCACTCATTTAACCATGATCTGTCTTTAGTATATGACCAAACTTTCTTTTTTGGCTTACCAGATGGATAAACTCTATTTGAAAAAGTAACGGTTTGTTTTCCCCATTTTGGAAGTGACTCCACTGTTATTGACCCTTTTTCACCCGATATTTCAAGGAAAAATTTATTTTCCCACCTTACAAAACTAAAATGTATTGAACAGATAATATTTTTTTTCTTTAAATTTAAAAAACCATTGTCGTCCTTAAAATACTCATTAGATTGCATTTGAATGTTTTCAATATTATATTTTTCACCAAAGAAATACTCAAATAAATTTATACTGTGACTTCCAATATCTGATAACGCTCCGACTCTATTTTTATTTGTTTTTACTGATCCATTTACATAAACTATATTCATAAAATATATTTTACCTAAAACTTTCTTTTGAATTAATTTTTTTACTTTTTGTATTCCGTCATCAAATCTTAGGTTAAATCCGGTTTTTAAAAAGACGCCCTTTCTTTTAGCCAGTTTAGTTAAAAATTTAGCTTCAATTTGATTTAAACCTAGAGGTTTTTCAATCAAAAGGTGTTTTTTTGAATTAAGAATTTCAGATCCAATTTTTTTAAAGTTTCCTGGTTGTGTACTTAAAATCACAGAGTCTACATCTGAGGACAAAACTAATTTTCTATCGTTGGTGTAAATAGTTTTAAGCTTTTTTGCTATTTTTTTTCCAATATGATCCGATTTTTTTTTTAATTTTTTCCTTCCAACTATATATTTTATTTTACAAGATTTATCTTTTGCCATAGATAAAGCTCTTTTAGAGCCAATATTTCCACATCCTATAATTGCAACTTTCATCAGTTCAATATTTTTGTAATATTTATATTTTGTTCATTGTTAAAAAATGTCTTAATTTTTGTCTCTAAAACTTTTATTTTTGTATTTTTAATTTTTTGCTTTAAAATTTTAAGATCTTTTTCAGACATATAATTAAGAATGATAAGTGTATTTTTTTCACTTAAAGCCTCATTTAAATTAAGTATCGGGTTTATTTTATTATAACTAGATAAATTAAAAAAAGAGTCATAAGTAAAAAGTTTTTTTTTACGTCCAATTTTTGATTTAAATTTTAAAAAAGGAGAATTAACTATTGAGAAAGAGTTTTCTTTATAAGATGGTCCAACCCATATTATTTTTTTAAATTTAAATTTTTTATCTAACTTTTTAAATTCATTAAATAGTAAATCCATTCTACTATTATTCAATTTTTTTATGCTTAAAAATAAATTTTTGACCTCATGTAATCTTGAAGTTTTATTAATTGTATATAAATCTCTTTCTAAATGTCCTCCGCTCACACCTAAAGAAGGAGACAAATAAGAATACTTTCCTATTCTCCTGTCAGATTTAATGGCATTGTTGATTTTTGAAAATTTAAATCCAAACTGTCTACAATAGTAATCCATTGCGTTAGAATAAGTAACACTTGTTAACAAAAATAAATTCACAGCAATTTTAACCATTTCTGCTTCTTTTAAAGTCAAAACAAAAATTTCACATTTGAATTTTTTTAATAAATTAAAAAAGAATTTATCTTTATTTTCTATTCCAAAAATTAATCTTTCCGGGCTAGTAAATCTGGAAAGTGCGTTTCCCATAACTAGTGTTTCTGCCATATAAATTAGGTTAATATCTTTTCTCTTTCGTAAAATTGTTCTTTTTAAATCTTCGCAAAAACCACAATAAACTTGGCTTGTTATTACTAAATTAGAATTTTTCCCTATGAAGGGAATTGATTTAGTTATTATATTTTTTATTTTTTGTACCTCAGGATCACCGTTATTTTTTAAAGGTGTATCAATAGTTAAAAAAACATTTTTGTAGTTTTTTATCTCATTTTCTGACCTGCATATTTTGATCTTTTTAAAATTCTTAATTAAAAACTTTTTTAAATTTGGTTCCTCATTGGTAACCTCAAAATTTGAAAAATTTTGCAATTTTTTTTGATTAAAATCATAAACAGCACAATTTCCAATTTTTTCACTCCAACCAATACTAAAAACTTGCCCAACATGAGTCAAACCAAGAAAAATCGGAACTGTCTCCCTTTGTTTAAATTTCATTGAATATCTTTAATAATAATTTAAGTCTTAATTTTAAAACCTGCACTTAAAGCATCTTGATAAAAAGATTTTACTGTATCGGTCGATACCAAATTTAAATCTTTTCCTATATTTTTAAATTTGCTTAATATTTCATATGGCACAGTTATAATGTGGCAACGGCATTTTTCTGCTTCAACAATGTTGAATAATTCTCTTGTACTTGCCCAAAGTATTTCAATATTTTTTTTGCTTTGACACAATTCTATTGCATCTTTAATTGTTTGAACTGGATTTCTACCAGTGTCTGCAATTCTTCCAGAAAAAATGGAGATAATTAGATTTGTTTTGTTGTTTGAATTTTCAAATATTTCTTTGACTTGTTTTAATGTAAAAACAGCAGTCACATTGCATTTGACCCCTAAATTAAGCAAAGTTTTCACTAGTTCAACTGTCGACTCACCTTTTGTATTTGTAATTGGAATTTTCACATAGACATTTTTTCCCCACGAACTAATCACTTTAGCCTGTTTTTCCATCTCTTTAATATCATCAGTAAATACTTCTAAAGAAATTGGCTTTTCTCCAATTAAATTAATAAGCTCAATTGAAAACGATTTATAATCAGTAACTCCTGCTTTCTTCATCAAACTTGGGTTCGTTGTGAAGCCTTTTATAAATTCCTCTTTGTTTAAACTTTTAACAGATTTTAAGTCTGCACCATCAGCAAATATTTTTATTTTAAAATCTTTAAACATAAAATTTAATTACCACTTTGTTTTATTTTTTTTAAGTAATGGGTGAGAAACTAGAAAATGCCAAACCACAGCTTGAAAAGACTCTGACAAAGGTGTAATGAGTTTGCTATCTTTATAAGGTATATTAATCACTGTGTCAGCTTTACGATATAAATAACCGTCGGTTCTACCAACTATTCCAAATATTTTGCTTTTAATTTTTTTTGCATGATCAATTGCTTTAATTAAATTAGTACTTATTTTCTTTTTTTTATTTCCCCCACCTACCGAAAAAATAAATAATGCATCTTCTTTTTTTAAATTACTAGCAATTAACCAGTCTTTAAGAGAATTATCCCAACCTTCGTCATTAATTCTTGCTGTTAATTCTGAAACATTATCAAGTGGACTATAACTTTCTAAGTTACAAAGTTTTCTAAAATCATTTACTGCGTGAGAACAGTTACCTGCGCTACCACCTACGCCTAAAAAAAATAATCTCCCTTTTCTTTTTTTAAGACTTGCTAGATTTTTTACTAGTTCTACTAGTTTTTTTTTATTAAGATTCTGAGATGTATTATCAATTTGATCAAAATAATGATTAACAAATGTTATATCTGTTTTGCTCATATTTTTTTTTTTATTAATAAGTTTTCAACTTGCTCAAATAAATAATGCCCTAAAAATATATGGCACTCTTGTATCCTGGCTGTTACTTTACTAGGCACTATTATATTTAAATTTGAATATTTTTTGGCTTTACCTCCACTATTTCCTAAAAATGATATAGAAAATATTCCTTTTTTTTTGGACTCTTTTAATACATTAATTATATTTGGTGAATTTCCAGATGTAGATATGGCGATTAGAATATCTCCTTTGTTACCTAAAGCTGATAATGTTCTAGAAAATATTTTTTCAAATCCAATATCGTTCCCGCACGCGGTAATTGTTGAAGTATCTTGAGCTAAACTTATTACTGGGAATGCTTTGCGATTAACCTGGGGCCTTAATCTTATTAAAAATTCAGCAGCCAAATGTTGTGCATCAGCAGCTGATCCACCATTACCACATATTAATATTTTATTTCCAGAATAAATTGTATTGTAAATTTTTTCTACTGCAAAAGTAAGTTTTTTTTCTGATTTAATTAATTTTCTATGTAAACTTATATTTTCATTTATAAAAGATTTTAGACTCATAATTAAGATTTTAAAGTATTTAAAATTGTTTTACAAAAATTCGTTTTTTTTTATAGGATACCAAATCTTTAGGTTCTGGAAAGTAATATTTAGGCCAATTCATATATTAAAATCTAATTATTGAACTCTCTGAATAATGGTTTGTTATTGTAGTTATAAATTGAAATACTTTTTAGTTTTGGCCGCACAAATTTATTCCATTTATTTTGATTTATATTGATAACATTTGTCATAATTTTTTCTGCCTCAATTTTTTTAAATTCATTGCTGCAGTGGAAAAAACCTATATCTTTAAATTTGTTTGGCCAACCAAATTTTTCTAGACCTCCTTTCACAGTTTTTTTTCTTGATGAAAATGCAGCGACTTTTTTTCCTCTAGAAATGCTTTCATAACCTAAAGTTGAGTCAACAAATACGATGATATTAAATTTATCAACTAATTTATAATTCAAAGGATATTTTAATTTTTTTTGAAAATTATATTTATAGTTCATAAGGATTGATTGATAATATTTTTTTTCTTTTATAAAATTTTCTGAACAACCTAAAATATACAAATTCAGCTTATTTTTTAAACAGAAATCAGCTAAAAATTTAAGTAATTTTTTTTCAACTAAAAAAAAGTCTTCCTGTGTTTGATTTTCTCTAAATTGAGATAGAAATAGTAAAGATTTTTTTAAAGTTTTTTGTTTTTTTAATTTCACAAAATTATTTTTAAAAAATCCTAATGGAACAACCTCACATTTTATAAATTTTTTTATCATTTTTCCAAAACCCAAATTTGCAATAAATATTTTATCGCATTCTAAGTTTAAATGTTTGTTTTTTTCTAAAATTGAAAAAAAATCTCTATATTGAGTTCTGTGTCCATTTTGAACAGATATAAATTTTGTACTAGGAAATTTTTTTTTTAGTTTATAAAATAATATATTATTATCAATGAACGTGATAACTTTTTTTGGCTTAGTAATTTTCAAATACTCATAACAATAGTTTGCGAAATTAACATTTAAATTGTTTTTTAAAATTGATTTAATTAATATTGGAATATTAATCTTTTCAAGTCTTGAAAATAAAATATTAAAATCTTTTTCTTTTAACTTAAATTTTTTAATTATGATTTCACAGTGAGTAAAATCAATAAAAAGAAATTTTTTTTTCGTAGGTCTTGTAAATACAAATTTGGTCTTAAATAGTATAATTAAAATTTTTCTAAACAAATTTGTGCCTATTATTAATTACTTAATTTAACAAATACTTAAACTTTTCAATCTTAATTGCATTTTCAATGTCTTTTATTATTTTCCAATGCTCCGCACTTTGCTAGATTTATATTTTAGCATTAATTCATTAATTTTTAGTTTTTAATTTTTAATGGCTTAAGTAAATTATTTCTTTGTTGGAAACAGATACTTTTAAATTACCCATTAAAACTTCAAATTTATTTTTTTGTTTTTTTAAAATATTAAAAAACATATTTGTAAAAGGGCCAGACATAAATTTAGCTCTATTGATTATCTTTGATTTAAAGAAGTTCGAAGTTATATAGCCTTCGCTATCTTCATTTTTTTTACAGCTGTTTATGAAATTTTTCAGTTCCTCCTGATTATTTAAATAACCATCTAAAAAATTATTTAAACCCTTTATGAAAGCTAATTTTTTTATAAAATCACTGTTTTGAAAATAAGGACTATAACAAAAAATGTAATTATCAACCAAAGGTAGTTTATATTTTTTTAGTTTATTTTTAGAATATTTTTCTATTTTAATAAGAGGTTGATAAATTTTAATGTTTTCACCAAGTTTTTTTTTCATTTCTTTCTCAAAAATATACTTATTATTATTTTTAATTTTTGCTATTGCCCACATTATATTATTTCTCTATCTCCTTTTTTAATTCTTCATACTCTTTCATTTTTCTTCTCATGAAATTTAATGTTAATCTTGCTTTTTCTGAAATTCCCCTAGGCGTTAAAAGGTAAATATAATTTATTTTGTTTGGATTTTTCTCGAAATTTTTAATTTTTATAAGACCCTTTTTTTTAAGTTCTTTTAAACAATAATTTAGTTTTCCTAAGCTAAACCCTAATTCTTCAGCTAATTTTCTTTGAGAAGAATTTGGATTTTTTTGAATTTTTCTTAGAACGTCGAAGTGGTCTTGATTGTTTTTTGTTTTGTTCATATTTTGAACATTGTATAGTTCAAATTTTGAACAGTAAAGAAAAAAAATACCTTTTTTTTAAAAAAACTCTCTTTTTTGCTTATTTTATCTTAATTTTGCTAAATTACTTTCTTGGCTAGCTCTAAATCAAAACTATCATCTATATCTAAAGAGTACTTTTTTTTGATTTCGTAAAATAAGGTTTCTTTTTCAAAATTATAAAAGATGTGTTTTTTTAGAAAAAACTGCTTATCAGTGATGTAAAAATTTCCATTTATTGTAAAAAAATTTTTTTCTTTAACGGTTTTGTAGTTTTTAATTATTTTTTTTGGTGAATATGCTTTAGATTTATTTTTATAAACAAGATCATTCACACTTTCTAGAGTTTTGTTTATACTAACAATACTCTTTAGTTTTTTATTTTTTTTAATAATATTTAAAGCTTTAATTATGTCTTTTTCATTTCTTATTGGAGATGTGGGTTGAAGTAAGACAATATATTCAAAATTTATCTTGGTATTTTTTGTTAAAAAATTAATTAAGTGTCTTACTGTATCTTTTGTCTCAGTTTTATCTCCGGACATATTCTTAGGACGAACATAATTTATTTCATTTTTCACAAACTTGTTTGAAAATTTTTGAATTTTATCACTGTCTGTTAAAGTTATTATTATTGATTTTTTAAATTTTTTTTTAATTTTTTTTGCTAAAATTAAAGAATAGAAAAGAAGTGGTTTTTTTCTGATTTTAACTAAATTTTTATTTAGTATTCTTTTTGAGCCTGCCCTTGCGGGAATAATTATTAAATTTTTCAATTTTATTTTAAGTTACTTATTTTTGTTGCTAAATTTTTATAATCTTTCAAATTTTTTTTCAGCATAATAGGTATAGCTATACTTGTATTTAATATATTTTTTCCCTCTTCCGAATTCGAAATTTGTTTTTTATCTAAACCCCGGCCCCAATAATATGAACAATGCCATTTAATTGCATCTGGAAGATTTTTAGTTCCAAATTTATTTTTTGTTAAAATCTTAATAATATTTTTTCTTTTAGATTTATTTCTTTCCGTGAAAATAAAAGCTTCATAAGTTGATTTAGAGTTATCTGGTATCATTCTAATTTGAAAAAGTTTTGAGAGATTTCTGTGAAGTATAGAATATCTTTTTTTGTTTTCATTAATAATCTTATTAAGTTTTTTTAATTGAATTTTTCCTATGATGCCCTGTATTTCTGTCATACGATAATTAAAACCGAAAATCTTCGCTGGGTCATTCCCTCGTTGTAAAGATTTATTTGTATGTCCATGATCGTGATATTCCTTTGCAAAATTATAAATTTCTCTGCTATTGGTTATAATCGCACCGCCTTCTCCAGTTGTAATAATTTTTCCAAAGTCAAAACTTATAATTCCACATTTTCCTATAAGGCCCAGGCTTTTTCCGTTGTACTCCCCACCAAAAGCTTCACAAACGTCTTCACAAATCGGAATGGAATTCAAATTTGCTATTTTTTTTATTTCATTCATTTTTGCTGAAACACCTAACATATGAACTGGGATTATAGCCTTTGTTTTTTTTGTTATTTTTTTTTTTAGATCTTTTGGACACATGTTTAAAGTGTTGTCTATACTGCAAATAACTACTTTTGCACCAATACTCGCAATGGCCTCTGCAGTAGCTATGAAATTAAATGATTGAGTTATTACTTCATCACCAGATTTGACGCCTAGAGCCAGTAAAGAAATTTTAATAGCAGCAGTTCCTGATGATACAGCAAGAGCGTATTTTGCTTTGGTTTTTTTTTTAATTTCCTTTTCAAAACCCCTAACATGATAAAATTTTCTTAATTTATCAAAACCATGAGCAAATAAAATTCCTCCCTCTTTTTTAAATAATCTTTCTACAGCTAATTGCTCTTTTTGATCAATTAGTTCAAAACCGGGCATTTATTTAAATTTTTGACCTTAATGAAATTTGTTTTTTTAAACTCTGTCTGTAAGCTAAAATTTTTTCTCTATCGTATTTAGCATATTTGTCTTTAAATTGTAGTGTAAATCCTCTTCGAGGATTTTTAGAGGTATTTTTATTACTTCCGTGCACAGTTAAACAACTGTGAACACATATGTCACCAGAAAAAAGATTTGGGGTAACAACTTTGTTTCTTGTAGTAATTTTTTTCAGAATTTTCTTTTTAATAGCTTGAGAAGTACCAGGCGCAAATGAAGGTTCATGGTCCAAAGTTCCATATTTATGTGAATTTGGTAAGTAGCTTATACCTCCATTTTTTTTATTCGATGTGTCTAAACAGACCCAGACTGTTAAACCTTTTCCATTTTTAATATTCCAAAGATAGTTATCTTGATGCATAGGGCTGGGCATGCCAAACTTAGCTGGTTTTGCAAATAATTCCATAGCTCTTAAAGAGTTTTTTGGTGAAAGAATTTTTTTTAACAATTTTTTTAATTTTTTGTTTTTATAAATAAATTCAAATTCTTTTTTTGATCTATGTAGTGTGTGAATAGAATTAATTTTATCTTTGTTAAAATTTATGTCTCCCCTTTTTTTATTAAATTTTTTTTGATTTCTTTTAATAAATTTTTCTATTCTCATTTTAAGCAAATCTATGTCTTTTTTTGAAAAGAAGTTTTTTACAACAGTAAAACCATGTTTGCTATAGTGATTATATATATTCATATTCCCAAGAATAAACTATTTTGAATAAAATAAAATATTTAATTTGCTAAGAAAGTCGCACATCATAAAAGAACTGGTCTGTTGATGTATAGACAGTCATGTCTCTAAGTTTTGAATTCAAAGATCCAGATTTATTAGATTTTAATTGAGTGTCTATGGTATTTTTTTTATTTCCAGAAAGATAAAAAGTATAATCTCTTGGTTTGCTGTCTTTGTTTTTATTTAAAACTTTAAAGTCACTTAAAATCCACTGAAAAATATCAAACTTGAACGGTTCTTTGAATTCATAAATCAACTCGTTATCATTTTTAAAGTTTAAAAACTTACAGTTCTGGAACCTCATGACCTCTTCGCATTCAGATAGAAATGTTTCTTTGTCTAATTTTTTTAAACCCACAAATTGTTCACACACAGACAATAAAAATTTGGAGAACAATTCCTTATGTTCTAAAACTACCTTATAAGTATACAGCATGTTAAGTTTTCCATATGTTCCATCTTTCAATCTTTGGAAATTTTTGGGTTTTGACCAATATTCTTCTAGTTCAAGCTCAGTTTTAAAATTTTCTGCCTCCGTATAATCATTCATAAACTCTTTATATACTGGGTAAAATATTGAATTTTCACTTTTTGCCATTTCGGCTGCTTCTGCAAGAAAATCAACTGGATGTATATTGTACCTTTTTCTCAACAAAATTAGGAAGTAGTAGTACCATCTCTTACTCCACATCATTTGAATTAAAAAGTGAAAAAATCTAAAATATTTAAAGTCTTCATGTGGCATGGTTGAAGTTTCGCCCACGGTTTCTTGACTTTCAAAAACTTTTTTTCCTCTATAAATCCCGTATGAATTGTCATGAAGTCTGTAAACAGTCTTTTTAAAATATGTTTCCCTGTTAAATTTATTGTCCATTTCAGTACCAGGTAATAAATGTAAAAAATAATTCCAGACTTCAAATCTATAATCAATTAATGTTCTAATTGAATTGAGGTGGGACTCTTTGGTTTCTTCGGGAAGTCCTAAAATCAATTCTGTATATGAACGGTCGTCGATTCCATAGTTCTTAAGCTCTAATTGAAGTTGAATAATTTGCTCGTGAGTTAAATTTTTTCTTTTAATTGCAGTGAGAACATCTTTATTAAGTGATTGCATAGATGCACCAACTGGAGCGATTCCGTTAAATTCCTTTGCAACTTTTTTAATTCTATCTGGCCTAGTTTTATTCCATTGAACAGAAACATTTTGTGGCCATCCATATTTTTTATGAACTTCATAGATTTTTTTTGCAAAAATAGCATCCCTTTCTAAAATTCCAAAATTTGCATCAGCAATAAAAACTGTTGTATTTTTTTTACAACGTTTTGCAATATATTCAATTTCATCTAAAACTCTTTGCTCTCTAAACTGTTGTAATTTTTGAGTCCCGATTCCCCAGGCACAAAATGTACATCTATAGGGGCATGATCTATTAGTCTCAATAATTGGCGCATATCTATCCTCAAAAAATTCATCTAACATACCTGTAAGATATGGAGATGGTATGTCATTCAAGTCCTCCAGGGTTCCAATGTTTTTACCAATATGTAAGTTTTCGTCACAGTTTTTAATATTAATTTTTTTCTCATAAGCATTATTAACTATTGCTCCGGGAATAGATATTTTTTTTAGTTCTTTTAAATTATACGAGCAATCATAAAGTTGTTTTGCAACATTATAAAAACCTTTCTCTCCTTGATTAATTGTAAATACATCACAGTTTCTGTGTTGTTCAAAAAATATTTTAGCACCTTCTAAATTTGCATTTATATTAGTGAATCGTGGACCTCCACCTACAGTACAAATTTTTGGATGTTTGTCTTTGATGTGATCAAAAATAAATTTATTAATTTTATCATTCCACACAAAAAATCCTAGACCAACGACATCAGGAGGATTATCGTCAATAGCATCTAATAATTTATAAGGATCCTTAAATAATCTTATTTGGGTATCGATACCCGACTCTGCCATTTTCTTTTTTAAGTAAGAACCAACGTAACCAACATTTAGTGGTATTGTCCAAATACCTCCTTTGGTCCATGTGTGAAAAAGATCTCCTAAATAAACTTTCATAGTTAATTTTTTTAAAATTAGCCCAAATTATTGAAATATTACCTTGAATACAACTACAAATTTTAATAAAAATCAGATGTGCTGAATAAGTGAGTGGGGAATAATGTGAAATTCATTAACTGTTCCTGCAACGGTAAGAATACAACGTATTTAAGTCCGAGCGCCACCCAGTATAGTCCGCTGTTGAATGAGGGCCAGGAAAAGTCTAGTTCTGCAATGAAAAATTGACATCGGCAAAACATTAATTGGAGACAAAAGATTTCTCCAAAATTGACAAGGCCGATATGGTAAAAATTTTTTTACTAGTGTTTTTAAATTTTATTTTCGCTTTAGCTCATGCTGAGGAGCTTGAAAAATGTAAATGGAAAAACATTTCCGGTGAGCCTTGTCTAACAATTTTTAAGGCACCCAATACGTCAAAGATAACAGAAAACACCCTTGAAAAAATCATCATTACAAAAAAACAAATGAATGAGTCAGGGTACATGGACGTTAGAAGTGTTTTAGAACAAATTCCTGGATTAGATGTTTATAGTGATGGCCCTATTGGTCAAAAGACATCAATATTTATGCGAGGAACAAATTCTAATCATACTTTAGTTTTATTAAATGGAATTCCTATTAATGATCAAAGCTCACCAAAAGCTATGTTTGATTTTGGTTATGATTTTTTACAAGGTTTACAACAAATTGAAATTTACAAAGGTGCCAGCGGGGCAATATTTGGGCCAGCAGCTATTGGTGGAGCAATAAATTTTGTGACTGATATAAATTATGATAATTCAATTTCACTAAGTGGATCAAACGAAAGAACAAATTCTTTTAATGGAAATTATTCTTACATAACTAACAATGGATGGCACCATAATTTACAAGCTGCATCTTCTCAAATCGAAGAGTTAAGCACTCAGAACTCAAATGATCTTGATGGAACAAAAAATATATCACTGAACTATAATTCCATGAAGTTCCTAAATGATAATTTAAAATTTAAGACAACCGGTTATTTACGAAAAACAGATAGCGGTTATGACAGTTGGGATGACGAGAAAGCAAATGCTGACAACATAATGTATGCGTTTCAATCAAGTTTCGAAAGTAAAAAAAATAATATTGAAGATTTATTTACTTCACACATTCATGTTCATGATCGATACTATGATACGGCTGTAAAGAATAAATATTACTCACAATCTTACAACTTTAAAGGAGAAAGACGTCTGGAGATTGCAAATAATTTATCTTTGGGATTTGGAAGTGACTATAACTATAATAAAGGCGATTTTAAAGTTCATGGAAATTGGGGATCTTCAGCCAAAGGTCATGCTGATAATTTAGGTTTATTTACAAATCTGGGTTACAAATTAAACAAAACAACATTGTTATCTTCTCATCTTAGAGGTGATAAGCACAAGTACAGCCAAGAAAATATCACTTATAGACTTAGCGCAAAAAAAATATTTGATAAATTTTCTATCAATTTTTCTGAGTCAACTGGCTTGAGACACCCTGATCTTTACGTCTTACATGGAAGTAATCCGAGTGGGACTTTTAAATCAATGAAAACAACTAAGCCAGAAACTAGTTTAACGCGTGAATTATCATTTAAATATAATTTTTCTAATTATCTTTCTTTTCAATCAGCGGGATACAAAAGTTCTGTGTCTGACGTGTTAAATCGTGGTACAGCGACTAGTGGATATAATGAGATGATAGATATTGAGCAAGAAGGTATAGAAAATAGTTTAGAATTTAAGAATAAAAAGCAAAGACTCTCTTTAACTAGTACATTTTCAAAAAGTAGAGAAGGTAATGGAAGACCTCAACTAAGAAGACCGGAGAAGCAATTTGGCATAAATTATTCAAAAAAATTCCAATCTGATTTTTTCGGTCAATTAAAATTAAAATATGATTATAGACATGTTGGTAAAGTTGAGGATTGGAAAAATGGAAGTTATAGGGCCAAAGTTGATAGTTCAGATATAATGAATTTTTCCTTATCTAAAGAATATAATAAAAACTCCCTATCTTTAAATGTATTCAATCTAACCGATGAAATTTATCAGAGACCAGATACTTATAATCAGGAAGGAAGAAGAATTGGCTTGTCTTTTAAGCATAGATATTAATAATTAAGAAAATGAGACAATTTAGTATTTATTTAGGCATATTTTTAATTCTTGCATTAAGTAGGTTTATTCCTCATCCACCTAATTTTACAAGCTTAATAGCTTTAAGTTTTTATGTACCAGCGTTGCTCGGTATTAGGTACATTCCTGCTGTTGTAATTAGCTTTGCAATAACTGATTTTGTAATAGGCTATCACACAGGAACACATTGGACATGGGGAAGTGTTTTAATAATTGGTTTTATTTCATCTTATTTTACTAAAGACCTCATTTTAAGATTAGTTGGAGTAATTTCAGCAGCTGTTATATTTTTTTTAATAACAAACTTTGGTGTTTGGACTTCAGGTATGTATGGTTACACATTTCAAGGTCTTTTAAATTGTTTCGTTTTAGCTATACCATTTTTTACTTTTACGTTAATATCAACTTTAATTTACTCAGTAATAATCGAAACTTTCTTTAAAATATATAAAGTTAAAATTTTAAAGATTTAAGCCCAGCAAGAGTTATGTGGATAATTAAGAAAATCTGTCTTTTTATTTTATGTTTTTTTTCTTTACCAATTATTTTTTTAATACGTCTACTTCAACCTTTTTTTCTTATTAGATTAGGTAAATCGCATTCGAGTAGATTAGGACACTTTGTAGGTATTAATTCATATTATTTAATGAAAAGAGCTGCTGGTATAGATAAACCAAATTCTAATCATTTAGATATTTTTGTTAATGAAAAAAAAGTTTCTAACAAACAAATTGAAGCTTTGTTTGCAAAAAAAATGATTATTTTGCCTTGGTGGTTTCAACCTTTACTAATTGTAAATGAATTAATTCCATGGGGAAGCAAAAATAAAATTTTTTATTCTAAAACTCCTACAGAGCGAGATAAAGTTTTTGAACATAGGGATGTTTATGGTTTATTTGACAAAAGCCCTCGACAAGTTTTTTTTAGTGATAATGAAATAAAAAAAGCAGTTAAAGAACTAAAAGAAATAGGAATCGATAAAAATGAAAAGATAGTGACTTTATGTGTAAGGGATAGCGGCTATTTACAGAAAGAACTTCCGCAGTTCGATTTTAATTATAAAACTCAGGATGCTGAAATTAAAAATTTTGAGAAAGCGATAAACTCATTGCTAAATCTGGGTTTTAAAGTTGTAAGAACAGGGTTATATCACAAAAACAAGTTAATAATTAAAAATAAAAACTATGTTGATTTATTTGAGTCCGGAAAGAGAACAGATCTTTTGGAAGTTTTTTTATACTCGATTTGTAAGTTTCATCTCGGGACATATAGTGGGGGTACTACTCCCTCAATCTACCTTTTTCGAAAACCAGTAATAACAACTAATCAAGTACCTATTAATGAACTGCACCCTGCTAGTAGATTCTTTTATTTGTTTAAAAAAGTATTTGACAAAAAAAAACAGAAAAAGCTTTGTATTTCAGAAATTTTTGATCTTTTAAATTCAACAAATGGAGCAAAAATTTTGAATGGTGCAATAGGTAGAATGAATACTAGATATTCAATGAGCAATGAATTAAATGATTTATTTACAAGTGTCTTTGAAAGAGAATTAATAAGATATCCTAGATTGAATACCAGATATTTAATAAGCAAAGAAAATCCTTTCAATGAGTACACTAAAGAAGATATCGAGTTAATAGAAAACACCGAAGATGAGATTAATAAAATTGTTATCGAATTAGCAGAGCATATAAATAAAAATAATTTACCAGATCCAAACAAAAATGAATTAAATAATTTATTTATAAGTGTCTTTGAAAAAAATTTAAAAAGGTATCCAGGGATATATGAATTTCATCCTAAAAAGTTAAAATTTAATGTTGGCTCAGATTTTTTAAGGGACAATAAGGATTTTTTAAGATGATTTTTAAAAAGGTTTTTTAATTACTTTGCTCTTACTGCTTTAAATGTGCTCTTAATTTTTTAGCAATTGGTATTTCATCATCAATTATTCTTTTTACACCATCGCCTAGAGCTACATGTATCTTTCTAAGCCCTGGCACCAATTTTTTAAGATCTTGTGGAGATAGTGACGCTGCTTGATCTGAACCATACATTGCTCTATTCAAAGTAATGTGGCGCTCTACTGAAGTGGCTCCAAGTGCTACAGCTGCAAAAGAAATAGCCAGACCTGACTCGTGACCACTATAGCCTACGTTACAATTAAACCTTTGTCTTAATGTCGTGATAGTTTTTAAATTAGCGTCAGAGTCTTTCATTGGATAAGTTGATACGCAGTGCATTAGCTCAAAATGACAACCTTTATTTTTAAAAATATTTACTGCCGTTTCTATATCCTTCATTGTACTAAGACCTGTAGATATGAAAGTATGTTTTTTTTCTTCAGCAACCATTTCAAGGAGCTTGGTATTGACTAACATAGCAGATGCTATTTTATTATATTTGCAATTGAAATTTCTCAAAAACTCTTGACTTTTTAAATCCCAAGCTGAAGCAAACCACTCAATATTTTTTTCTTTACAATAGTTATCTATCTCTTGATATTGACTCTTGCTAAACTCAAGTCCCATTTTTTGATCTCTCTGCGTTTTTCCCCATGGACTTTCTCTAAAACTTTCTAGCATCTCTTTACTGTAAACTGTTTCAATATCACGCTTTTGGAATTTCACAGCATCACAGCCTGCCGAAACAGCTAAATCGATTAACTGTTTACATATCTTTATATCCCCATTGTGATTAATTCCAATCTCAGCAATTATAAATATGCTCATGCTAATAAAATTTTTTTAAACTATTAAAAAGTTTAATATCTTGTGGTTCGTCTAATTGCAAACTATTAATTTTTTCCATCGTATACACTCCAATTTTACCAAATAATCTACTTTTGTATTTTAAAAAGTCTTTTGCATTAAAAATATAAAAAGAGCCGTTTTCAAGATATTTAGGCTCTATCTTTTGTCTCAAAGGTCTTCTTCTAAAATTATAGTTCGCTTTTAATTTTTTATTATTTAATTTCCAGATAAAATGGTCTGATATGCTCATTGCAGTAAATAAGCTATCATATTTATTTTTTATAAATTTCTTACACGCTTTATCTATGTCATTTTTATTTCTTATTGGTGAAGTTGGTTGTAAACCTACTATATTTTTAATTGAAATTTTTTTATTCAAAAAATTTAGTGCGTGCAACCAAGCAGAATCTGATGCTGAATTGTCTTTAGCGTATTTAGATGGTCTGAGTATTACATTTGTACCTAATTTTCTAGAATAGTCGGCAATTAATTTGTTATCAGTACTTACCCATGTGGATTGAATTTTCTTTGATTTAAGGCAGCTTTTAATTGTCCAGTATATCAGTGGCTTTCCATTAATTTTAATTAAATTTTTTAGTTTAATTCCTTTTGAACCTCCTCTAGCAAGAATAATGGCTGTAAAATTTTCTTTTTTCATAATCAAAATTTAATCGAATATTTTAAAAATAAAAGTTTAGTAATAATAGATTTATATCTTCAACATTAAACATTTTATTTAAAAAAAGAGTTAAGTTAAATGATGGTTTTACCGCCATCAGCCAGTACATTTTGGCCAGTTATGTAAGATGAAGCATCAGTGGCAAGAAAAAATATTAGCCCACAAAGATCATCTGGATTTCCCAACCTTCCCATAGGTGTTAAATTTTCAATTTCTTTTAATAATTTTTTTTTCTGCTTATTTTTTACTGGACCAGGTGATACCATGTTAACCCGAACATTCTGATCTGCGTAAAGTGCCGCAAAATATTTAGTTAAACCAACCATTCCGTGCTTTATTACCGAATAAGTAACTGGTTTAATATAATTTTTATAACTTGATTTATATATTTTTTGATTAGGAGAGATAACTGAAAGGTCTGATCCCATATTAATTATTGATCCTCTTTTATTTTTAAGCATCTTTTCTCCAAAATACTTAATCATTATAAATGTACCTTTCAAACTAGCATTAAATTCTTTATCCCACATATCTACTGTAGGAAATTTTTGTATTACATTACTTTTTTTAAATGGTATGGCGTCTATTGCGGCATTATTAATTAAAACATCAACAGATAATGATTTATTAATTAGTGTAAAAAGTTTTTTAACTTGTTTTTCACTTGATACATCACAATTGTAAATTAAAAGATTTTTTAATTGGAGAGATTTTAATTGTTGAATATTTTTTTTGTTATTGTCTACGCAAATTACTATAAAGTTTTTTTTTAAAAAAAAATTGCAAAATTGTTTTCCTAAAAATCCTGCCCCTCCAGTTATTAGGCATACTTTTTTTTTCATTAACTACACCTTAACATTTATCTTGTTTAAATTTGCAATAATATTTAAAATCGTGTTTCTATTATTATTCATTGTTTTTATAGGGTCTTTTCCTCTATTTGTTTCAAATGTATATTTACCATTATAATTTATCTTTTGTAATCCTTTAAATATTTTTTTAAAATCAACACTCCCAGAGCCAAGAACTACATTTTGTCCTTTCCAATTTTTATCTTTTAAATGTACATGGCAAATTAATTTTTTTAATTTAATAATTTCCTGATATTGAAGATTTTTTTTCTTTAATCTATTACCCGTATCATAAACAATGAATAAGTTTTTGCTGTTTACTAGGCTAATTAACTCTTTAATAAATTTAACATCTAGATTCGTTTCTAGTGCCAATTTAATATTTTGCTCTTGTAATTTTTTAGATACATATCTAAGATTGTGAGTAAAATAATGAAAGTTTTTATTATTAATCTCACTTTTTTCAAGTAACGCTAAAACATATATCTTTATTTTAATTGAAGATAAATTTTTAATTATCACATCAACATATTTTTTAAATTTTTTAGATTTTATAAAATTATGACTTATAAAATAATCATCACAAAAAGTATAATTCAATAGATTGTTTCTTTTTGCTAAAGTATTGATTTTTTTTAAGCCTAATTTAGTCCAGATAGGATTTTTTCTATTAAATTTTCTTTCTCCAAAATACTCTATAAACTTAAAATTATTCATACGAGCATGTACAAACTCTTTTTGCCAATTCTTTTTAGGAAAGTACTGCAATATATTTTTTGATGGAGGAACACTCATTCTGCCTTGGATAAAACCAAAGTCTAACTTTTTCATATCAATACCTACTTTTTTAAAAATAAAAATTTTTTTCAGTGCATAAATCAAGCCAATTGAGCTATTAGTACTGGTCAGCTGCACGTGTTA
>MDTD01011908.1_pt1 | contig 38765 bp, 37 predicted proteins | sample 811221 | NCBI WGS metagenome assembly MDTD01 (sample SAMN05326646, study PRJNA326480) | marine metagenome | isolation source: seawater | place: Pacific Ocean: South West | collected 2011
GCTGTTAAACCTTTAATTTTTAAACCAGATAATAAGATCAGTAAAAAAGGTAAAGAAAATAGGTATTTGCCTCCTACAGCTAATATTGCTGCTAGAAATACCGATATTAAAACGGCCAATCTTTTTAAAAATTGGGCTATCTTTTTAGAACTAGTTTTTGCAAACCAATTCAAAAATAAATAAATGATGACAAATATGATTATTCCAAATAAAAATAAATTCATATAAATTTCTATTATGAATATACCAAAATTAAAAAAAGTTGAGAGCAAAAAAAAGTACCATAATATTGAACTCTCGGATCAATATAGTTGGGTAGATCAAGATAACATTTTAGAAGTGCTTAAAAATCCAGATAAACTATTACCAGAGGTAAAAGATTATATTGATAAAAACAATAGGATAACTGAAAAATATTTTGAGGATGTAAAAAATATACAAAATAAAATGTTTGAGGAGATAAAGTCTAAAATAAAACTTGATGATACATCTCTAAAATTTAAAGATAAAAATTATCACTATTGGTCAAAAACAGAAAAAGATGGAAACTATGTTAAAAGATTAAGACAATTGGTAGATAAATCTAAACCTGAAGAAATTTATTTTGATGGTGATTTAGAAAAAGCAAAGCACAAATCTGAGTATTTTGGTTTAGGTTCGGTGGCAGTTTCTCATTGTGATAATTTTATGGCCTACTCTTTAGATTTAAAAGGATCAGAGTATTACACTATTTATTTAAGGCACTTAAGTAATAATAAAAATTTAAAAGATAAAATTGAAAATACCAGTGGGAATATTACATGGACATTGGATAGTAAAAGTTTTTATTATTCTAAACTTGATAAATTTCATAGGCCAAGGCAAATCTTTAAACATACTATCGGTGAACCATTGCAAAAAGATAAACTAATCTATGAAGAAAAAGATGAAACTTTTACATGTAGTATTAGCTTGAGCTCTGACGAGAAATTTTTTATTATTTCTACCTCTGATCATATAACTACAGAAGAATATTTTTTCACATCAGGTAATTCTCCAGAAAATCCAAGATTATTCAAAAAAAGGCAGCGTGATGTCCGGTACTCTATTGATTCTTGGAAAGGATATTTTTATATCCATACAAATGAAGGTGCGAAAGATTACAAAATTCAGCGATGCGAAACAAAAAATATAGAAGATATAGTTGATTATATTCCACCAAAAAAATTTACAATAATTGGTGGGCTGGAATTTTTAGATAATTATATAATTAGGAGTGAAAAATTTAATGCGGTACCTAAATTATTGATTAGAGATTTAAATACAAACAAAGAGGAAGAAATCATTATTTCAGGTGAAAAAATTGGTTCTCCAGGCGCCTCATTAATGCAAAAAGATACAAATACATCTAAAATTAGAGTCAGTTGGGAAAGTATGGCTACTCAAAACAGAATATACGAATACGATATCTTGAGTAAGCAAAAAAAATTAGTTAAGGAAACTGTAATACCATCAGGTCATAATCCCGAAAATTATATAACAGAAAGAATTGAAGCAGATTCACACGACGGTAGAAAAATTCCAATTACATTGTTAAGACATAAAAATACAAAACTAGATGGAAAATCAAAATTATTACTTTATGCTTATGGTGCATACAATCATAGTGTTCCAATTACTTTTAGCCCCTCTCGATTTTGTTTAGTTGATAGGGGAATAATTTACGCAATAGCTCACGTAAGAGGTGGGGGAGACGTTGCAGACTTCTGGCATGAAGAAGCAAAAAAAAATAAAAAGAAAAACACATTTATGGATTATATTGCCTGCGCTAAACATCTAGTTAGTCAAAGGTATACTTATAATGGGGGCATATGTTTTTATGGAGGCTCAGCAGGAGGTTTAACTGGTGGAGCAGTTATAAATATGTCCCCAGATTTATTTTTTTGTGCACTATTATTAGTACCTTTTGTTGATACGATGACAACAATGTTAAACGATAAATTACCTCTTACACCGGCAGAGTGGGAGCTTTGGGGAAATCCTATTAAAAACAAGGAGGACTTTAAGTATATTTTATCATACTCACCATATAATAATATTAGCAAAAAAAATTATCCCTCGATGTTTATCACTACTTCTTTGTTTGATAATAGAGTTCTTTATTCTGAGCCAGTAAAATACATTGCAAAACTCCAAGATAATAAAACAGATAACAATACTCAATTATTAAAATGTAAAACTGAGGCAGCAGGTCACGGCGGTATGAGTGGAAGAGACAATTCAATAAAAGAATTAGCTGAAGAGTTTAGTTTTATTCTAAAAAACGCAAATATTTTAAGTTAGAGGACTTGAAATTTTTTAAATGATTATTATGTATAACTTGTTAATCGCTTAAAGGGGTTAACATTAAACCTTGCTAACAAAGGAGGATTTATGACAAGTAGGGACTTATCAATCTTTAATTCACTGAGACCTTTCAGTATTGGTTTCGACGATATGTTTGAACAATTCGAGTCAATGTTGGGGAGCGGTAACTTAGCTGTTCAAAACAATTACCCACCTTATAATATAAGAAAGGCTGGTAAAGATAGGTATGCAATTGAGGTTGCTGTTGCGGGTTTTAACAAAGATGATGTTGAAATCGAATATGAAGATAATATTTTAACAATAAAAACAAAAGATATTAAAAAAACAGATAAAAAGGATGGTGAACAAATTATTCACCGCGGGATATCTCAAAGATCTTTTGCAAGATCATTTACAATAGCGGATGATGTAAAAGTAAATAATGCAAGTCTAAAAGATGGTCTTTTAACCATCTCATGTGAAAAAATAATACCAGAAGTAAAGAAAAAAAAACTTATTGAAATTAAATAAATTTTACCTTACTTGCGGAATAAAATCCGCAAGTGAGATTCTAAAATGTAATCAAAAACAATTTTTGCTAGTGAAGCCTATAACTCTGTTGCTTTGATTTATTTCAAAAGTTCTTTGACAAGTAATATTCATTTTTTTAGACATATATACGTAAAATCTATTTTTATTATCCTTTTTAAATTTTATTTGATTAGGTTTGCCAAAGGCAATTTTTAACTCCGCCTCTGTTTTGTTTAAATATTTACTTAATTCAATTTCCTCTTTAGACACTTTTTGATCTATTTTTTCTGATACGGTCTGGCACGCAATCAAAAAAAATAAAAAACAAAATAAGTGTAATTTTTTTTTCATATTCAACCCCGTCTAGAATACACTTAAATCTTATAAACAGAAATATTGACTATAGGTTGTAAAATTGAAATTTGTGCTATTTTCAAAAGATTTTTTCCCTAAAAAAGAGTATTCAAACTTATTAGGAGGAATCATGCTTGATAAATATTTTAATTATAAAAAACACAAAACAAACTTCAGAACAGAGGTGATCGCCGGAGTTACTACTTTTTTAACAATGGCATATATTATGTTTTTAAATCCATTTATTCTATCTGGTGAATTTGCAGGACCAGAAAAAGGATTTTTTGACTTTGGTGCAGTTTTTACTGCTACAATAATTGCAACAGCTATAGCTTGTTTCATAATGGCTTTTTATGGAAAAACCTGGCCCATAGGATTAGCTCCGGGGATGGGCATAAACGCTTTTGTTGCTTTTGGTGTTGTTGCTGGAATGGGATACACGCCGCAACAAGCATTGGGCGCAGTTTTAGTTGCAGGAGTTTTATTCTTGTTAATATCTCTAACACCAATTAGAGCCTGGCTTATCAATTCTATTCCCAGAAGCTTAAAACTCGGTATTGGCGCTGGAATTGGATTTTTTCTTGCAATAATAGGATTAGAAATAATGGGAGTTGTGGGAGATCATCCTGTAACTTTGGTTACTTTGGGAGATATTAAAAATCCATTAGTTTTACTAGGATGCTTAGCTTTTGTCTCAATGGTTGTAATGGAAAAAATGAAGATAAGAGGTAATATAATTATTGGTATTTTAGTTTTTAGCATTATAGCTTGGATAACTGGATTAGGAAAATTTAATGGAGTAGTTAGCACACCACCTCCTATGACTTACTTGTTTGATTTCGACTTAGGTGCGGCTTTCACCGCTGGTATGTCGACGGTTATTTTCACCTTATTATTTATTGACTTTTTTGATACTGCAGGAACATTAACCTCCGTAGCAAATGTTGCGGGTAAAGTCGGTAGAGACGGAAAAGTTCAAGACATTAATAAAGCTATGTTGTCAGATAGTGTCGGAACAGTTGCAGGAGCATTAATGGGTACAACGACCGTTACAAGTTATGTGGAGTCTGGCGCTGGTGTGAAAGCAGGTGGTAGAACAGGGATGACATCTTTAGTTATTGGAGTATTATTTTTAGCATGTTTATTTTTTTCACCACTAGCTACAAGTTTGCCAAAAGAAATTGATGGCGCTGCATTGTTGTATGTGGCTGTACTGTTTGTAAGAAACATAACAGATATTGATTGGAATGATATTGCAGAGTCGGCACCAGCTGTGGTAGCGATGGTGACGATGCCTTTAACTTATAGTATTAGTCACGGAATTGCGCTTTCGTTTATAGCGTACGCATTAATCAAAGTTTTTACAGGTAAATTTAATTCTACCTCACCTGCTATTTGGTTGATCGCTGTGTTAAGTGTAGCGAGTTTTGCTGTTGCTTAAAGATTTTTAGGGGCTAGATGCTCTAGCCCCGTAAAATTAGTGATTTTTTTTTAAATCTTCTATCCTGATCTCCTCATACTTTTCAAATGGTTGTACAATCCAAGGGTTATAGTCTAATCGTTGAGCGCAAAAATCAGGTTCGAAAGTAGAATCAGCTTTTTTCCATAAAACTGCAGTTTTTATTTGTTTTATTTTTCCTTTTAAAGATTTGTAATTTTTAAGCCACTCTATACTTCTGTTTAAAGTAACACCTGTGTCAGATAAATCGTCACAAAGTAAAATATTTCCACTCATATTTTGAACTGTAGAACTTAATTCTCTAGAAAAAATAAGCTCACCTTGTTCATCCTCAATATCTTTACCCGAATATGACTCTACAGCAAGATAAGCACATTTTAATTTGAAAACTCTACTTAATACGTCAATAATTGGTGCACCACCTCTCATAATACCAATAAGAAGATCAGGTTTAAAACCACTATCGTAAATCTGTATTGCAAGCTTCTCAACAATTTGATTATATTCTTTCCAATCTATGATTAATTTCTTAGCCATAGAAAAAAATAATTTATTTTAAAGGAGTTGTAAATGAAAGGATATGTTGTTTGTGTTTATAAAACTATTGCTAGCCAAGAAAAGTTAAAAGAATATGCAATTAAAGCTAGAGTAGCAGTTGAAAAATATAAAGGTAAATTTTTAATAAGAGGTGGCAAATCTACAATTAATGAGGGAAATAAATCTCCTCGAACTGTTGTGATTGAATTTCCGACCTATGATGCTGCGAACACTTTTTACCGATCCAAAGAGTATCAAGAAGCTCACTCTATTTTAAAAGGATACGCAGAACGTCAACATCAAATATTAGAGGGCATTTAATATTGAATTGGTTCATCATCAATTGTTCTCCATAAATACCATGTGGCTACGGAACAATAAGGGGTAAATTTTTTTTTAAGTTTATCTAAAAATCTTTTTGGGGGAAAATACCTTTTTTTGTAATTATTTGATATAGCCCTTAATAGTCCAATATCCTGTACTGGCCAAATATTTGAACGATTGTAAGTAAACAATAAAATCATCTCAGCACTCCATCTACCAATTTGTCTTAAAGAGGACAAATATTCAATTGCTTGTTCATCATCCATTTTCTCAATTAATTTTGGATTAAACTCTTTGTTAATTAATTTTAATGATAGTTCTTTAATACCTTTAACTTTCTGCCGACTTAAACCACATGATTTTAATTGAATGTTGGATAATTTCGAAACATTAATAGGATTTATCTTTTTAACTTTTTTTTCAAATTTACTAAACACTGCATTTGCTGCAGAAACACTAATTTGTTGTCCAATAATACTTTTGCATAAAGAATAGAAAAAATCTTTCCTTGTTGTTAAAAATTTATCATTATATTCATTAATTAAATTTTTTAATATCTTATCTTTTTTAGATAAAGATTTAATAGCCTTACTCCAATATTTGGGTTTTGTAGTCACGGTCTTGGGCTTATAACTTGTTTTTTTAGTTGGGTTTCTCTCATAAAAATAATTATTGAACTAATTATGATTAGTCCTGCTCCTATAAGTGTAAGAATTCTTGGAATCTCACCCCAAATAAAGTATCCAAGAAGCACAGCAAACACCAAATTTAAATATTTAGTTGGTGTGACTAATGAAGCTTCTGCAATTCGAAGAGAAATAGTAAGTAAAATGTTTGCCACTGAACCAACAATGCCTGTAAAAATTAGTAAAAATAATTCAAATTTTGTCGGCATAATCCAACCAAATGGCAAAGTAAGTAAACCAACAATCATGCTTAAAAGTGAAAAGTATAAAGCTATTCTATAATTAGGTTCTGTAGTTGATAAACTTCTTATACTTAAAGCTACACAAGCAAAAAATATACAAAAAATAATTGGATATACATAATATATATTTAGGTCGTCATATGCTGGTCTTATTATCAAAAGCATTCCTATAAAACCAATAATAACTGCTGTCCATCTTCTAAAACCAACTCTCTCTGACAAAAAAAATATCGAGCCTAGTGTAACAAATATTGGGCCACCAAAAGTCAAGCTAACTACATCCGCTAAAGGTATTTCTCTTAAAGCTATAAAAAGAGCAACTATTGCTAATGTACCGGAGATTGCTCTAAATGCGTGTAATTTTGGTCTAGTTGTTTTATAAAATGTTTTTATATCATTTTTTGGAACTAACATTAAAATAGGAATTAATCCAAAAAAGAATCTCGCAAATAAAACTTCACCAACAGGAAACTGATCTAGCCATTTGACACAGGCATCCATCATTGCAAAACATGCGACTGATGCAACACCGTACAATACGCCTATTTGATTTTTTGTAAGCAATTTAATATCCTCAATAGCTATTTAACATAAAATGAGTGAATTAAACAAAGCGATTATTTGTGGTGGGTGTTTTTGGGGCATAGAGGAAAACTTCAGGACTAAACCTGGTATAATATCAACCGAGGTAGGATACGCTGGTGGTAATAGCACTAAAACTAGCTACGAGGAAGTGTGCACTGGAACCACGGGTCACGCTGAGTGTGTAAAATTAGTTTTTGATAGCAAAATAATTTCTTACCAAAAAATTTTAGAACTTTTTTTTAAAATGCATGATCCAACTCAAAAAAATATGCAATATCCTGATGTTGGTACCCAATATAGAAGTGAGATATTTTATCTTGACGATAATCAAAAAAAAGTTGCGAAATCAGAAAAAGAAAGATTTAATAAATTGCTTAAAAATAAAGTTGTTACGAATATCAATCCATTAAAAACATATATTAAAGCAGAAAATTATCATCAAAAGTATATATTAAAAAAAAATGAAACCATTAGTTGAAACAGATTGGTTAATCAAAAATTTAGAGAATGTAAGGATATTTGATGCTTCATTGCATTTGCCAAACGTAAAGAGAAAAGCTCAAGATGAATTTAATAAAATGCATATTCATGGTGCAACTTTTTTTGATATAAACAAACACTCTAATAAAAATTCAAGTCTACCTCATATGATGCCAGACATTGATCAGTGGCAAAAAACTTTATCAAATTTTGGAGTAAAAAAAGAAGACCATGTAATAATCTATGACAACTCTAACCTTTACAGCTCATGTCGATTATGGTTCAATTTTATTTATTTTGGACATGACTCAAATCTTGTCTCAGTTTTAAATGGCGGATTAAGGAAGTGGTTAAAAGAAAATAAAAAAGTAACTTCAAGCGTTATTAAATTTAAAAAATCTAGTTACATTGCCAAAGAGAAAAAAAATTTAATTTTAGAAAGACAAGATATTGATAAAAATATTTTATCAAAAAAATTTAAATTAATTGATGCTCGTAGCCAAGAGAGATTCCTTGGTAAAATTCCAGAACCCAGAAAAGGTTTAAAATCAGGATCAATTCCTGGCTCTAAAAATTTACCCTACAGAGATTGTATTGATAAAAATGATAACACATTCAAAAAAGTCGAAGATTTAAGAATTATTTTTGATAGACTAAATTTAGGAAATAATATCGCATTTACTTGTGGTTCTGGTATAACTGCTTGCGTTTTAGGTCTAGCAAATTCTTTGATTAATGATACAAATCCCATTGTTTATGATGAGTCCTGGTCTGGATATGGTTTAAAAAATGACTACAAAAAATAAAATAAAATCTATCGTAATTATATTTTTATTAGTGATTGTAGGAATAATTGTGGCACGTCATTTTGTGGGACTCCACTTTAAAAAAAAATTTAGTGTAAGGCCAGCTCCTAGTGTAATTGTTAAAAATGTTGAAAATTCAATATTTAATAAAACTATTGAAACATTTGGAACAGCTTTAGCCAAAAACTCAAAAACATATAGAATTAAAAAAGATCAAGTAGTTGGAAATTTTAATATTGACGGAAGATTTGTTAAAAAAGGAGAAATTATTGCTGCCTTAAAAAACTCGGATAACATAGTTGCTGATTTCGATGGAAAATTGGGTAAAAGAGAAATTGCACAAGGTGTTTTAGGATCTGATAGCTTAATTATAACTCTAGATGATTTAAAAAAGATAGTTATAGATATTAAAGTTCCTGAAAATTATGCCTCTATTATTAAAAAGGGATTAAGAGCAGAAATATTTTCATCCTCATCTGAGAGAAAATATAAAGGTAAAATTGACTCGGTAAGTTCAAGAATCGATCCTTCAACAAGATCAATACTAGCAAGGGTATTAGTAGATAATGGTGAATTTGAAATAATTCCTGGTCAATTAATGACTGTAAAAATTATTTATGACGAAACTAGACATTTATCAGTGCCCGAAAGTGCGGTAACTATACAAGGTAAAACCGCTTTTATTTACGTTGTAGAAAACGATGTAGCGATAAAAAGAAATGTTCAGATTGGAAAGCGTAATTTTGGTAAAGTTTCAATTCTTTCAGGTATTTCAAAAGGAGAGAACGTTATCAGTGAGGGTGTATCAAAAGTCAGGGATAACTTAAAAGTGAAAATTTTAAATAAATAGTAATTATGTTTCTTACAGACTTATCAATTAAAAGACCAGTAGTAGCCTCGGTTATGAGTTTAATTTTAGTAATTTTTGGTTTAGTAACATTTCAAGAAATTCCAACTGACGAACTTCCAAAAGTTCAACCACCAGTAGTAACTATTCAAACAAATTATTCAGGAGCCTCAGCGGAAATAATCGATACACAAATCACACAAAAAATTGAGGATATCGTTGGAGGAACTTCAGGTTTAGAAACCGTGGACTCTTTTAGTGAGGATGAAAGTTCGAGAATAACTTTGACTTTTGAAAATGGTTTAAATCTTGATGATGTTACAAATGACGTGAGAAGTGCTGTTGCAAGAATCTTAGACAATTTACCAGAGGGTTCGGACTCGCCAGAAATTTATAAACAAAGTGCTGGTATGAGAACCACAATGTGGCTTTCATTCAATTCTGAAACAATGTCAGATCTTGAATTAACCGATTATGCCGACAGATATTTAACAGATTTATTTTCTACAGTGCCCGGTGTAGGTAGAGTAAGGCTTGGAGGCGAACGTGAGTTATCCTTAAGAGTATGGCTTGATCCTTTGGCATTAGCTGCTAGAGATTTAACCACTCAAGAAGTTGAGGATGCAATAAGAAGAGAAAATGTTGAATTTCCTGCGGGAAGGATTGAGTCTAAAGACATAGATTTAACAATTCAGCTTGATAAAGCCTATAAAAACGTGGAGACCTACAAAAATTTACCATTAAAAAGAGCAAGAGATGGGTCAATTATAAATTTGGGGGATGTGTCTAAAGTTGAGGTAGGTGCTCAATCTACCAGAACTTTGTTTAAAGGAAATGGCAAACAAGTCGTTGGCATTGGAATTTATCAACAATCTGATGCTAATACAATAAAAGTAGCTAACGGAGTAAAAAAAAAAAATAAAAGAAATTAAAAATTCTTTACCACCGGGGACTTCATTAGAAGTTTCATTTGATAGAAGCAATTATATAAAAAGTGCAATTAAAGAAGTTTATAAGACTTTAGTTTTTGCTATTATTTTAGTCACTCTTATCATTTACTTGTTTTTAGGGAATATTCGTTCACTTATAGTTCCTGTTATAGCTCTTCCTGTTTCTTTAATATCAACATTTCTTTCTATTTACATTTTTGAATTTTCTATAAATCTATTCACTTTAATGGCTCTAGTACTGGCTATAGGAATTGTGGTTGATGATGCAATTGTAATGTTGGAAAATATAGTGAGAAGAATTGAAATGGGCGAAACACCACTGGTAGCTGCATATAAAGGAGCTAAGCAAGTCTCATTTGCAATTATAGCTACCACAGTCGTTTTAGTGGCAGTTTTTATACCACTTATATTTATAAAAGGAATAACAGGAGTTTTATTTACACAAACTGCAATTACATTAGCTTCGGCTGTTGTAATCTCGAGTTTTGTAGCTCTATCTCTAAGTCCTATGCTTGGAAGTAAGTTTTTAAAAAAAGATATGAAAAAATCAAATTTTGTAATTAAATTCGAAAAATTTTTAGAAATGATCAATAAAAATTACAAAGAATCTTTGATTTTATGGATAAAAAAAAAGAAAATTATATTCTCTTTTCTTGTTTTGACTTTAATAACCACAATCTTTTTATTCAATTTTACGCAAAAGGAGTTAATAGCGCCTGAGGACAGGGGGGCTTTTTTTATAATCATAAAAGCTCCACAAGGATCAGGATTTAATTTTACAAAATCAAAAGCAGAACAAATTGAAGAATTATTGCTCCCTAAAGTAGGTGATGGCGAATACCGCAAATTAATAATGAGGGTTCCAGGTTTTGGAAAATCTTCAAAACAAGTTAATAGCGGTTTTATAATTGTTTTACTCGAAAACTGGAAAAATCGTGACAGACATGGAGTAAAAATTATGCGAGAGAGCTTTGGTGAAATATCTAAAGTTCCAGGTGTTCTCGCCTTTCCTATTATGCCACAAGGTATAAGAACAGGTGGAGTTGAAAGCCCTGTTCAATTTGTTTTGCTTGGTAACACTTACAAAGATTTAATAAAATGGAAAGATATTGTTAAGAGAGAAGCGAGAAAAAATCCAGGCCTGACTTCTATTCAAGACGATTTTGATTTGAATAAACCTCAGTTAAATGTAAAAATTAATCAAAGAAAAGCCGCTGATTTAGGAGTTTCCACAGCGGATATTGGCAGGACTCTAGAAACTATTTTCGGTTCTAAAATAGTTACTCAATTTAATCAGGATGGCAAAGAATACTCTATTATCCTTCAAGGAGATATTAAAGATAGACAAGAACCTAGCAGTATCAGTAAAGTATTTGTTAGATCAAAAAATAATGACAAATTAATATCAATTTCAAACTTGGTAAGTTATGATGAAGAGGGCCAGTCCCCTTTTTTATCTAGGTATAATAGACAAAAAGCAGTTACTATTTCTGCAAGATTAGTAGGAAATTACTCTTTAGATGAAGCTCTTAAATTTTTAGTAAATGTTGTTGAAAAAAATACACCAAAAGCAAAAATTGCCTATAAAGGAGAAAGCGAGGAGTATAAGAAAACTAACAATGAACTATACATAATATTTGTTTTAGCGCTAGTTACTGCTTATCTTGCTATGTGCGCACAATTTGAGAGTTGGCGTCATCCATTAACAATTATGTTAACAGTCCCTTTAGCTATTTTAGGAGGAATTTTAGGCTTACTTGTAGTCGGATCCTCGCTAAATGTTTATAGCCAAATAGCTTTGATAATTTTAATAGGTTTATCAGCAAAAAATGGGATATTAATTGTTGAATTTGCAAATCAACTCAAAAAGCAAGGTAAAAAAACTGAATTAGCAATTATAGATGCAGCAAGTATTAGATTAAGACCAATTTTGATGACAAGTTTATCAACTATATTTGGAGTCTTGCCATTAATTTTGAGTTCAGGACCAGGCGCAGCAAGTAGATTGACTGTTGGAATAACTATATTCGGAGGAATGTTATTTTCAACATTTTTCACTTTATACGTAATACCAACAATTTACTCTATAATAGCAAAAAATACTCAAAGTATTGACGCAGTAGAAGTGGAGCTAAACAAACAACTTAAAAAATAATATATCTTTTTTTATTCAAATTTTTTGAACAAATTGTTAGTTGCTTTCTATATTTTTTTGAAATTTCTTTTACTGATCTTGCATAAATAATTGCTTTACTATCTTTTGAGTAATTTTTGTAATCGCCCCAACCCTTATAGTACGCCAAATATTGTCGATAAGCATCATTTTTGGGTATCTTCAAAAGTTTATTTGATTTGTGAATATACCATCCAATGAAGTCAACCGAGTCTTTAAATCGTGCTCTTGTGGCCAATGGACTGTCTGTCTCCCTCTTATATTGTTCCCATGTTCCTTTCACTGCTTGAGAATATCCGAATGATGAAGAAGGTCTTTTGAATGGAATAACTTTAAATATTTTTTTCCTCGGAGGTTTTGCTAGCCAATTAAAATCGCTCTCCTTTTTAATGAAAGCAAGTTGTAAATGAATTGGCGCACCCCATTTTTCATGAGTAGCTTTTGCATACTTATACCATAGATATCTTTCTTGGAAGATTTCACAGCTACTATTTGTATTTTTAGGAACAGATGAACATGAAACGTTAAATACAAAAATTGATAATAACAAAATTATTCGAATCACTTTATCATTATAAATTATTTATTTTTTCTTCTCCATTCCTCTGGCTTAATAAAATTTCCTTGCCATAGCCCTTTTTTATTTGATTTTGCAAAATTTTCTTGAATTACGTATTTATTAGAAAATTTTTTATAAGCAATTGCATATCCGTTAAGCACCATATAACTATTTAGATTAATTTTATTAATAAAACATGTGCCTAAAATTCTTTTATACCTGTCTCGGTTAGAATAAAAACATTTTACTTTGTCGCTATACTTTAAAAGATTTAAAAGTTTTTGTTTTGAATTTTTACCACAGTTATATTTGATTTTGTTTTTATCATAACAGATTTGATTTAGCTCCGGCGCATCTATGCCATGAAGTCTAATATTATTTTTGTTTAAGACAATTGTATCTCCATCTATTACTCTGGCTTTCCCAGTTATATATTTGTTTTCAACTGAAAAACCTCTTGAGGATATAGAAATAAATAAAATTAAAATCAAAATAAGCTTCATTTTTTAAAAATTATAATTAATTTTAAAATTAGGTAACCTAGAAATACTCCAAATATATTTGAAAGCAAGTCAACTATCTGAAAAGATCTATTGGGAACAATAAAGTGAAGTGTTTCTAAAATTACAGATAAAACAATCATTAAAAATATAAATCGTAAAATTAAACTTTTATTTAATTTTATGATCCCACCTACTAATGTGAGGTAAAGAAATGCTAAAGTGTGATTAATTGATGTGCCTAATGGGTTAGGAATAAAATTAGGCTGTTTCCCTAGATCGCCATATAAAATTTTACCTATAATACTGCCTGGATAAACATATATAATGATCAATATTATTAGAGAAAAATAATAAAAAAATTTTAATATATTTCTATTCATTTTGAATTTAATATATTAAATATAAATAATTTTTAAGTCTTTATACATGGTAAAATTGATTTTAGTCAGGCATGGGCAAAGTATATGGAATGCTGAAAATAAATTTACAGGTTGGGTAGATGTTGATTTATCTCAAAAAGGAGAGGATGAGGCGAAGCAATCTGGCCAACTGATTAAGTCAAAAAAAATTGTTATTGATGTTGCTTACACCTCATTTCTTAAAAGGGCGATAAGAACTTTGACAATTATCTTAGAAGAAAATAATTTGGAAAAAAAATTTAACGCCAATTGGGAGATTAATGAAAGACATTATGGATCATTAACCGGTTTGAATAAAGATGAAACGAAAAATAAAATTGGTGAAGAACAATTTAAAAAATACAGAAGATCATGGGATATTTCACCGCCTCCGATTAAATCTGATGATAAAAATTTAGAATTTTTTAGTCCACTCAACTCAGGGATACCAAGTAATAAAATACCATCAACAGAGTCATTAAAAGATACTTTTAATAGGACAGTTCCGTTTTATAAATCAATTATTTCAAAAAATTTAAAAAATAATATGAATGTTTTAATTAGTGCTCATGGTAATTCATTAAGAGCTCTTTGCAAATATCTCTTTAATATATCAGACGGCAAAATTAATGAGCTTGAGATACCAACTGGAAATCCTTTAGTAATAGATTTAGATAAAAATCTAAAGATTATTAATTATAATTATTTAGATAAGTCTAGAGAAAAAAAAATTATTACAAATCAATAATTTTTAACGAATTAATTTTGTTAAACATTTTTTGTGTATTAACGTGATAAAAAATATTTTCACTTATGTGACCTTTTAGCTTATTTAAAGATATCAATTTATCCCAAACAGTATTAATAGAAAATTTTTCCATTTTTTTATTTGAAAAAATTGACCTATTTAAAATTTGCATTCCGGTATAAATGTAATCATTCTTGTCTTTTTTAGAAATACAATTCTTTGAATCTAAACTAAAATCTCCACTAAAAGTATTATCGAAACTTAATTTTTTATGTACTAATAATAATATGCAGTTTTTGTATTGATGATACCTTTTTTCTAAAATTTCCAATTCATTAGAGTAATTTTTTGTCCAAACTGTATCTGGATTTAAAACAATAAATGGCTCACTTCCAAACGAACTTGTTCCCTTTAAAATCCCACCACCGGTGTCAAGAATTTCATCTTTTTCATTCGAAATATTAATTTTTAAATCAAAATTATTATTTTTTAAATATAATTCAATTTGCTCTGATAAATAATGTACATTTATTGTAATTTCATTAATTCCATGATTTTTTAATAAAACTATGGATCTTTCTAAAAGATTTTTTTCATTAATTTTAATTAAAGGCTTTGGAGTCTTTTTTGTTATAGGTCTCAATCTTGAGCCTAGGCCAGCAGCTAATATCATTGCTTTTTTTATTTTCATTTCATTTTTTTATTCTGTAATCTTTTTAAAGGTAATAGTTTATAAAATTTATTTTTTAAATCATCAAAGATAGGGTTTTTTAGCCTGAAATTAATTAAATCCCAAGTGTTCGGAATATATTTTAAATATTTTTTTTTCCCATCCCTTTTGTATAATCTTACAAAAATTCCTAATATCTTTAAATTTCTCTGTAAAGATAAAATATCAAAATCATTTTTAATGTGTTTTGTTTTCATTTTTAAGTTGGTATTTTGTTCATAAAAATTTAATAATTTTTCTTTATCTTTTTTTGATATCTTAATTCTTACATCGTCTATTAGAGATGCTACATCATAAAGTGGGTTGCCTATAATGGCATCTTGATTATCTATAAGAGCTGGATTGCCTTTAAAAGACATTATGTTTGAGGCATGAAAATCTCTGTGTACAAAAAATTCGTTTTTATACGTTAATTTTTTATAAATTTTAGACAGTTCTTTTTTAATAATAAATTTTATCCTACTCAAATTATAATTTTTTAATTGAAACTTTAGATACCAATCGAAGAATAAATCTGACTCTTTGTGTAAAATATCTAAATTATATTTTTGAACTGAAATCTTTTTTTTTTTATAAATGTATTTTTTTTTAAATTTAATTTTTTGCATTTTAATTATTAATTTTATTAGAGGTTTATATAGATTAAATAGATCCTTCTTTTTTGCTAAGTTGAAATATGAAATTTTACCAAAATCCGTAATTTCTATCATTTTGTCGTCAAAAAAATGATTCAATAACTTAGGCGCTAGAATTTTATTTTTTATTAATATATCGTTAATAGCACAATATAATATTAAGTTATTAAAGTGATCTTTTTTAGATTTAACAATGATTGAAGTTTTGTTTCCTTTTTTTAATCTATAAAACTCCCTAAAAGATGCATCCCCAGATATTTTTTTTAATTTATAGATCATATAATTTAAAATTTTTCCACTTACCTTGGCCAGAAAACTCTATTTTTCTCTCATTTTTAAAATCTGTGTGATTAAAGAAAATGCTGATTTTGTTGACAATTTTTTCATCTAAATGTTCTGGCCACTCTATTACCTTAATACACTCTTCGTGATCTGCAAAAATACCTAGTTGGTCTACATCATATTTAGTTTTGAGCCGATATAAATCGTAATGTTTAATTTTCTTACCTCGTAAATCATATTCGTATAGTAAATTAAATGTTGGACTTAATACTTCTGTAGTTTTCATTTTATTATATTTTTGTAAAAAATTTATTAATAATCTTGTGAAAGTTGTTTTGCCTGTTCCAATTTCTCCATAAAGAAAAATGCAATCTGAAGTGTCTATTTTTTCTCCAATTTGTCTAGTAACTTTCGATAAGTGGTCTAAAGATTTTATTATCATTAGAAAAATTTCTAATATCTATAAGTATCTGATTTAAATGGACCTTTTTGTTTTACATTTATGTAATCAGCTTGATCTTTGGAAAGTTTTGTTAATTTAGCTCCCACCTTCTCTAAATGTAATGTTGCTACTTTTTCATCTAAATGTTTCGGTAATACGTAAACTTTATTTTGATATTTTTCAGAATTTTTCCATAATTCAATTTGTGCAATTACTTGATTTGTAAAAGATGCACTCATTACAAAACTTGGATGTCCTGTAGCACATCCCAAATTTACTAATCTGCCCTCCGCTAATAAAATAATTCTTTTTTTACTCGGTAGCTCGATTTCGTGAACTTGTGGTTTTATTTCATTCCATTTGTAATTTTTAAGAGCATCAACTTGTATCTCATTATCAAAATGACCAATGTTACAAAGAATTGCGCGATCCTTCATGGATCTCATATGATCCGCTGTAACAATATCCTTGTTGCCAGTTGCAGTTACAACTATATCAGCCTCTTTAATCGCCTCATCCATCAACACTACCTCATAGCCTTCCATTGCTGCTTGTAGTGCACAAATCGGGTCTGTCTCGGTTACTTGAACTCTAGCTCCGCTTTGTCTGAGAGATGCCGCACTACCTTTACCAACATCACCAAATCCTGCAACTATAGCTACTTTTCCAGACATCATAGTGTCTGTTGCTCTTTTAATTCCATCTACTAAACTCTCTCTACATCCATAAAGATTATCAAATTTAGATTTTGTAACCGAGTCGTTAACATTTATTGCCGGTATTAATAATTTTTTTTCATTTTGCATTTTTATTAAAGACTTTACGCCAGTAGTGGTCTCTTCGGAAACTCCTTTAACAGATTTTAAAAGATCCTTATATTCATTGTGCATTAAAGTGGTCAAATCCCCACCATCATCAAGTATTAAATTTGGTTTCCACTTTTTGTTACCCTCAATTGTTTGTTTTACGCACCACCAATATTCTTTTTCTGTTTCACCTTTCCAAGCAAAAACAGGTATGCCTGACTTGGCTATTGCCGCAGCAGCGTGGTCCTGGGTAGAAAAAATATTACAAGAAGACCATCTTACTTCTGCACCTAATAAAGTGAGAGTTTCAATCAATACTGCAGTTTGAATTGTCATGTGGAGACAACCAACAATTTTTGCACCCTTTAGAGGCTTGTTATCTTTATACTCTTTTCTTAAAGCTATTAAACCTGGCATTTCACTTTCTGCCAAAGAAATTTCTTTTCTTCCAAATTCAGCGAGCTTTAAGTCTTTTACTTTATAATCTTCAGACATATTATAAGTTTATTAACAATAATAACAAAAGTTATCAAGACAACACATCAGGTAAACTTTGGTAATAATACTTCAATTTGAGCACCTTTTGCATTAACTCTATTAGATGCAGCTATTGTTCCTTTGTGAAGTTCAACGATATTCTTTACAATATTAAGGCCTAAACCCGAATGTTTTCCAAAACTTTTAGGTCTATTGCTATAAAATCTTTTAAAAATTCTTTCTGGAGCTGCTTCAGCAAATCCTGGTCCTTGATCTTTGACTAAAATCACAAAATTATTTGAAGTTTCAGATATATCAATTTCAATTGTTTGTCCGTTATCACTAAATGATATAGCATTATCTAATAAATTTGCTACGACCTGTTCTAGTCTATTTTCTATACCAAGAATGTAATAGTTTTTTCCATTTTTGTTTCTAAGATTAATGATTATTTTTAAGTTTTTGTTTTGATTTAATATATCGTGTCTAAAATCTTCTACGACATTGTTTATAGTTTGAACTAAATCAACTTTCCTCATTTTTTCTCTTGATAAAGAAGCTTCATCTTTTAACATTTGAGAGTAGTCAGTTATCAGCCTTTCAATTCTCTCTACATCATGATTTATAATTTTTAAAAGTTTTTCTCTGTCTTGATCTTTTGTAGTTTTATCAAGGAGCTCTGAAGCTCCCTTTAAAGAAGCTAATGGATTTCTTATTTCATGAGCTAGATCTGTTGAAAAGGTTTCTGCTCTATTAGTCCTTTTTTGTAATTCCTTTGTCATTTCGTCAATTGACTTAGTCAGAATTCCTACCTCATCTTTTCTTATGATAAAATTTTCCATATTAATATTATTTGTATTTTTATTTTTAATTGACTGGGTGTAGAATACTAAAGAGCCAATCGGTTTAAGTATATATTTGTTCAAAAACAATGAAAAAATTAATATTACAAGTCCGATTGCAATTACTGTTCTTAAAATAAAATTTTTCCTCTCCTTCACGGCTATGAGAATATCATTAGCCTCTTCGCTTACCATTATATAACCTACTTTTTTATTTAGTTTACTAACTTCACCTAAAGTGCTTACAAAAAAATTATTTTTAATTTTTTCCTCGAGAACTATAGGGTAAGATTGTTGATTATTAATAATTGTCTCTTTAATAAGATTTATATTTTTTTTTACCTCTGTATTTTTATTATTTTTCTTTTTCAAAATGTTTTGATCCTCAATTTCCCCTTCAAAAATTTCTTCTGATTTTTGAAATACAGTTTGATCAAGATCTAAAATATTTGTATCGCCTACTAAATCACCACTTAAAGAATAAAACTGTACTCTATCCAAGCTTTGAAATAAAAAACGAGTTGAGAGTAAGAACTTTCTTATATTTTGTTCATCAAATGAAATGTTTAATCGATCAAAATGATCATTAGTGTTTTTTATAATTGTGTAATGATTTTCAGTTCTCTTTTTTACTAGATTAGGTTGAATTGCATTTAAATATAAAATTGTGATGATTCCTAAAATTGAAAAAACAAGAAGATTAAATAATAAAAATTTTCTTAAAATTGAATTTGTATTTTTTTGTTTCATTAACTAACATTCCATCTATACCCACTTCCGTACCTTGTTTCAATCGCTGAAAATTTTTCATCAACTTTTTTGAATTTTTTTCTTATTCTTTTTACATGACTATCTATAGTTCTATCCTCAATCTCGGTGTTTTCTTTATAAGCTATATCCATAAGATGGGCCCTCTCTTTTATCACACCAGGCCTTTTGGCTAACTCTTTTACAATTAGGAATTCTGTTGTTGTTAGTTTATCAGGCAAAGCCTTTCCTCCCCATTCACATTCAAGTTGTGATGGATCAAGTTTAAGCTTTCCATGAATAATGATATTCTTATTATCATCAGATATCTCAGTTTTTTTTCTAAGTTGAACTCTAATTCTCTCAATTAAGATTTTCATTGAGAAGCCACCTGATTTTTTTACAAAATCGTCTGCTCCTAATTTTAAACCCAATAATTCGTCAACCTCCTCATCTTTGGATGTTAAGAATATAATTGGGATTGACATTTTTTTTCTAAGCTTTTTTAAAAGTTCTTCACCATCCATTTTTGGCATTTTAATATCAATAACTGCTAAATCTGGTGGATTTCTTGTAAGGCCAATTAAAGCTGATTCTCCGTCTATGTAAGTTTGAACTTTAAAACCCTCTCTTTCTAAAGCGATAGATATGCCAGTAAGTAAATTTCTGTCATCATCGACTAAGGCTATTGTATGTGTCATATGTTAACTTTCAAAATTAACTTGTCAAAATTTAGGCGACCTTATAAAATTTTTTAGTTAGCTTCACCCCAATTATATCCTGAATTAACATTTACTTCCAATGGAATTGAAAATTTATAAAATTCAGAACTTGCAACTGACTCCATGATTTCAGTAATATTTGACATTGAGTATTTTTTATTTTTAATATTTGTCTCAAAAATTAATTCATCGTGAATTTGTAATAGCATTTTTGCTTCAAATTTTTTATCATCAATTTTTTTTTGATTTATTTTTATCATAGCTAGTCTGATAATATCGGCTGCTGATCCTTGGATTGGTGCATTAATTGCCGCTCGTTCTTGAAATGACCTAACACTAAAATTTTTATCATTAATACCTCTTAAATGAACTTTTCTACCAAAGATTGTTTTTACAAAGCCATTAGTTCTACAAAATTTTATTGTTTGATTCATGTAATCTTTTATTTCTGGAAATTTTTTAAAATATGCATCAATAAATTCGGATGCTTCTTGATTGGTAACAGAAATTTGTTTTGCAAGTCCATATTGTGTAATTCCATAAATTATCCCAAAATTTATTGCCTTAGCTTTACGTCTCAATTCATCTGTTACCATCTTCGTTGAAACATTAAATACTTCACTTGCAGTTAAATTATGGATATCCTCATTATTTTTGAAAGCTTTCCTCAATTCTCGTACATCAGCTAAATCAGCCAATATTCTCATTTCAATTTGATTGTAATCGGCTGATATCAGAATATTGTTTTTTTCTGCCTCAAAGGCGTTCCTAATTTCTCTTCCATCTTGTGATTTAATTGGGATATTTTGTAAATTAGGATCACTCGAGGCTAATCTGCCAGTATTTGTAGCCGCAAGTAAAAAAGACGTATGAACTCTTCCAGTTTTTTTATTAATATGTTCCTGTAGCGCATCCGTATATGTATTTTTTAGTTTTGTTGACTGTCTCCATTCCAAAATTAATTTAGGGAATAAATGTCCTTGGAAAGATAAGTCTTCTAATATCGATGCGTTTGTAGCGAGGCTACCTTTTTTTGTTTTTTTTAATTTTGCAATTTTTAAATCGTTATAAATTATTTCTCCTAACTGTTTAGGAGATCCAATATTAAATTTTTTTTTTGCTATCTTAAATATTTGTGTTTCAATTTTATTTATCTTTTTTTCAAATTTTTTTGACAATTCAATTAGGTAATTTTGATTAACTTTGATACCATTGGTCTCTAGCTCTGATAAAATTGTTATCATCGGTTTTTCAAAAAAGTTATAAATCGTGTTCAGTTTCTCCTCATTCAATCTCTTTTTAAAAATATTATATAATCTTAAAGTGACATCTACATCTTCACCAGAATATTTTGTTGCATCTTTTAAGTTTACATCCTCAAAAGATAATTTAGATTTTCCCGAACCTAATAAATCTTTAAATTTTATAGTATTGTGATTAAGGTGTATCTCTGACAACGTATCAAGATTATGTCTATTTAGACCGGCGTCTAAAGTGTAAGATAATAACATTGTATCATCAATAGGATTAAGCATGATACCTTCTTTTTTTAAAATTAAATAATCGTATTTGATATTTTGACCAACTTTAATAATGCTATCATCCTCTAATATTGATTTTAATTTTCCTAATACAATGTTTTTATCTAATTGATTAATATCTTTATGTTTTAGGGGAATATAATAAGCTTGATTTTTTTCATAGCTGATTGACAAACCAACAATTTCGGCCTCTAAAGGATTTAATGAAGTTGTTTCGGTATCAACAGCGATAACTGATTTTTGATTAAGAGACTTAACTAATTTTTCAAAATCCTCTTTTTCATTAATTGTTTTATAGTTGTTTAAATCAAACTTATCCTTTTTTTCTATTTCGGGTCTTGAAATTTCGTTATTTTTTAGGTCTCCATAAAATCCAATAACTTGACTAAGCAATCTATTAAATTCCATTTCTCTTAAAAAGTTGTAAAGTTTTTTCTTAATAATAGGTTTTAAAATAAAACTATTTAAATCTTTTTTAAGCGGTACATCATTTTTAAGCGTAACAAGTTTTTTGCTTAGAAAAGCCAATTCCTTATTTTCTTCGAGAGTAAGCTTTCTTTTTTTTTGAGTTATCTCGTGAGTTTTTTTGTATAAGTTTTCAAGCGTATCATATTTTGTAATTAATTCTGCAGCAGTTTTAATACCAATACCAGGGACACCAGGAATATTATCAGAGCTATCACCAGCTAACGACTGTACATCAATTACTTGTTCAGGCTTAACACCAAATTTATCTTTTACCTCCTTTTCACCAAGTATTTTATTTTTCATTGGATCAAACAATTTTACCTTATTAGACACCAATTGCATGAGATCTTTATCTGAAGAGATAATAGTAACTTTCGCTCCCTCATTAATTATTTTTTTTGCATAAGTCGCAATTAAATCATCAGCTTCATAATTAATTTGTTCTACTGAAGGTAAATTAAACGCATCAACGGACTTTCTAATGTATTCAAATTGGGGGACTAGATCATCAGGTGCTTCGGATCTATTAGCTTTATAATCTTTAAATATCTCATTTCTGAAATTTTTTCTAGCTGAGTCAAAAATAACGGCAAAATGTGTGGGCTTGTTTTTTGTTTCGTCAGATCTGGCATCTTCTAAAAGTTTAAAAAGCATGGAGCAAAATCCGCTTACAGCACCCGTGGGCAAACCATCACTCTTTCTTGATAGAGGTGGTAAAGCATAGTATGCTCTGAAGATATAACCTGATCCATCAATAAGGTAAAAATGGTCATTTTTTTTTATAGAAGACATAAATATATAATACCTTAAATATTTAGATATAATTAGAAAGTATATGAGTAAAAAAGCTTTAATTGTTGAAAACCTTAGTAAAATTTATTCTAATAAGAATAAAAGTGCTGCTGATACTCAAGCTTTGAAAAATATTTCATTTGAGGTAAATAGTGGTGAGATTTTTGGTTTATTGGGCCCCAACGGAGCAGGAAAAACAACTTTTTTAAATATTCTAGCTGGTACAGTTGTTAAAACTTCTGGAAACGTAAATGTTTGGGGTTTTGATTTAGATAAAAATCCTAGACAAGTAAGGGCATCATTAGGAATTGTTCCTCAAGAAGTTAATCTTGACGCTTTTTTTTCACCAAAAAAGTTACTCGAACTTCAAGCGGGTTTATATGGAGTAAAGAAAAGTGAGAGAATAACTGATGAAATTTTAAAAATTGTCTCTTTAGAAAAAAAGGCTAATGCGTATTCACGTAGTCTTTCGGGTGGTATGAAAAGAAGACTTCTGATAGCAAAAGCAATGGTTCATCAACCTCCTATTTTAATATTAGACGAACCCACTGCAGGTGTTGATGTTGAATTAAGGAAAAACCTCTGGAAGAATGTCAAAGAATTAAATAATAGTGGAGTAACAATTATACTTACAACACATTATTTATTTGAAGCTGAGCAAATGTGTGATCGTATAGCAATCTTAAATAAAGGCAACTTTGTTGCTTTGGATACTCCTGATAAACTTTTAGAAAAAATCAGGTTTAAGAAAATAAAATTAAAAATTGAAAATTTGGATTCTACAGCTAATTTAGAAATAAACGGTCTAAGAATTCTAGATAAGACTAATGATATCTTGACTGTAAGTTATGAAAAAAATAAATACAATTTTAACATGTTGTTGAGGGATTTAGATAAAAAAAAGCTTAAAATTCAGGATATTTCAACTGATGATGGTGATTTAGAGGAAGTTTTTGTGCAGTTAACAAAAAACTAGATAAAAGTAAAAAAAATTTGTAAGGTTAAATATGGAAACTTTAAAAAATCTAGTTCAAACAAACTTTGTAAAAACCTGTTTTATTATTTTTTTAGGGTCGTTATTGCTTGCTATATCATCAAAAATAAAAATCCCGTTTTATCCGGTTCCTATGACAATGCAAACATTTGTTGTAATAATTTTAGGAATTAGTCTAGGATGGAAAATTGGGTTGTCAACAGTGTCGCTTTATTTGTTGGAAGGAATATGTGGTTTACCAGTTTTTTCCGGTACACCTGAAAAAGGTTTAGGGCTAGTTTACTTTACAGGACCAACAATGGGGTATTTAGTTGGTTTTCTAATCGCCGCTTTTTTAACTGGAAAATTTGAATATAGTAAAAATATTTTTTTTAATTTCTTAAAATTATCTTTTGCAACATCGTTTATATATTTGTTTGGAATTCTATGGTTAGGAGTATTATTAGGCTGGGACAAACCAATACTTGATTTGGGTGTTAAACCGTTTCTTCTTGCTGAGCTTTTTAAGATATCGTTAGCTACTTTAATTTTACCGAAGATTTTAAAATTTAGAAATTTTTTATAGTTTATCTCGGAGACCTTTTGCTTAGAATTCTTTGTAAAGTTCTTCTGTGCATTTTTAAACGTCTAGCGGTTTCGGAAACGTTGCGATTACATAGTTCAAAAACTCTATGTATATGTTCCCACTTTACTCTGTCTGCAGACATAGGGTTTTCTGGTGGCTTTGCTTTCGATTCGGGAGCTGCTAGTAATGCAGCTTCTACGTCATCTGCATCGACCGGTTTAGCGATGTAATCAATGGCTCCAGCTTTTACTGCTGCCACAGCTGTAGGCAAATTCCCGTACCCCGTGAGCATCACTATCCTGCTGTCTTTTCTATTAGCGAATAATTCTTTGACGACGTCTAGGCCGTTTCCATCTTCCAATCTTAAGTCAATTACGGCAAAATTAGGAGGTGAATTCCTGACGATTTCTAAGCTATCAGACACGGTTTTAGCCTCTTTCACAACAAAACCTTTTTTCTCCATGGCTCTAGATAATCTTCCTCTTAATGGATCATCATCATCCAATATTAAGAGTGATTTATCGCTAAATTCGCTCAACTTTAGCTGGTTTTGGTGTTTTTGATCATTCGATCTCATAATATGAATATGAGCATCTAATTAAAAATTTCAACAGCATTATTAAATTTTTTTCTTTACAAAAATACAAAAACGCCTTACATGCGAAATAGTAAGGTTTTTTATAAATTTTTTTTTAAAACTTTATTTGTGTAAACAAACGGGGGACACATGGAATGCAAAAATTTAGTAACGTTAGTGAAATAGTTAACGCTCTTAAACCAGTAGATCCAGTATACTGTATCCGCCCAGATTTCATCAAAAAAGCGGTAAGCTTCTTTAATAGTAATTTTCCGGGTAACGTTCTCTACGCGGTCAAAACAAACCCCAATGAATTTGTTATAAGAAATCTAATTAAATCTGGAATTGAAAGATTTGATGTAGCATCAATCAACGAGATCAAATTACTTACAAAATTAAATCCAAAAGCAAAATTGTACTTTATGCACACTATTAAGGCAAAAGAGGATATTTCCTCTGCATACTTTGATTATGGTGTAAAAGACTTTGCGCTAGACTCTAAAGACGAGTTGCAAAAAATTCTTATTTCTACAAATAATGCTAGAGATTTAAATTTGTATGTCCGTGTAGCAATATCTAACGAACATGCGGAGATAGATTTATCAAGAAAGTTTGGTGCATCGCCTAGTGAGGCCTTAGGACTAGTAAGATTATGCAAACAGCATGGAAAAAAAATCGGAATAAGTTTTCATGTCGGTTCTCAGTGTATGCATAAAATATCATTTTCTAACGGCATTAAAGAAATTGGTGCAATTATAAAAAAAACAAAAATTACCCCAGATGTAATTAATATTGGTGGAGGTTTTCCATCGGTTTACCCTGACTTGAAACCTGAACCGTTAATAAATTATATGGATGAGATAAAAAAAACTTTAGATGGATTAAAATTAGAGTCTAAACCTGAAGTCATATGTGAACCTGGTAGAGCACTAGTTTCTGAAAGCGGTTCTACTATTGTAAGAGTTAATTTAAGAAAAAAGAATAAACTTTTTATTAACGATGGTACTTACGGAAGTCTATTTGATGCAGGAGTTCCAAATTTTATTCTTCCATCAAAAATTATTTCTACAGGTAGAATGCAGTCGAAAAAGATTACCGCTTTTAATTTTTATGGTCCAACATGTGATAGTTTGGATTATATGAAAGGTCCTTTTTTGCTTCCTAATAACGTTAAAGAAGGTGATTATATTGAGTTGGGTCAACTCGGTGCATACGGATTAACTTTTAGAACCAAATTTAATGGTTTTTATTCTGATCACATAGTGCAAGTAAATGACTCTCCTATATTATCTATGTATGATGATTCAAACAAGCTGGATTATCTGGTTGCCTAATGATAAAAAAAAACAGTCCATCTCTTGGACATAATAAAAAATCGTTTTTAAAAAACCCTGTATCACATATAGATATTACGAGTTTTGACTCTAGGAAAATTATTGATTCTATGGGAAAAATGTCATTTACATCTCGTGATACAGCTAACGCTGCTAAGATCTTTAACGAAATGATTGAAGATAAGGATTGTTCAATATTTTTAACTTTAGCTGGCTCTACATCTGCTGCTGGATGCATGCAAGTTTATTCTGATTTAGTGAAATTTAATATGGTCGATGCTGTTATTGCAACAGGTGCATCTATTATCGACATGGATTTTTTTGAAGCCTTAGGTTTTAAGCATTATCAAGGCTCTCAGTTTCAAGATGACACAGAGTTGAGAGATAATTATATTGATAGAATTTATGATACATACATTGATGAAGAGGAGCTGCAAGCTTGCGATAGAAAAATTTGTGATATAGCAAACCAGTTGCCCCCAAAGTCTTTTACATCCAGAGAGTTTATTGTCGAATTGGGGAAATATTTAAAAGTTAATGCAAAAAAGAAAGGTTCTTTAATTGAAGTTGCGTATGATAATGGGGTGCCGATATTTTGTCCTGCTTTTACAGATAGTTCAGCTGGATTTGGTTTAGTGATGCATCAGGAGGAAAATCCTAATAAACACATTACGATTGACTCGATAAGAGAATTCAGGGAACTTACAGAGATAAAATTAAAATCTAAACAATCTGGCTTGTTCATGATTGGTGGCGGAGTGCCAAAAAATTTTGTGCAAGATACTGTTGTTTGCGCTGAACTCTTAGGAAAAAAAGTTGATATGCATAAGTATGCTGTTCAAATCACTGTAGCGGATACACGAGACGGTGCATGTAGTAGCTCAACTTTAAAGGAAGCAAGTTCATGGGGTAAAGTAGATACTACAAAGGAGCAGATGGTTTTCGCAGAAGCCACAAGTGTTTTGCCTCTGATAGCTAGTGATGCTTACCATCGTGAAAACTGGAAGAAGCGATCAAAAAGAAACTTCTCAAGTATCTTCAAGTCTTAATGATTTATCAAACTCAAAAAAAAGGTTTTTTGGGCTATGAGGCTGCTTTAAATAAGAAACCCAAGGTGGTTGTTGTACCATTTGGGTTGGAAAAAACTGTAAGCTATGGGGGAGGGACTAAAAACGGTCCGAAGGAAATTTTAAAAGCATCCCATCAAGTTGAGTTGTTTGATGAGGAATTGAACTTAGAACCATATAGAAATATAGGTATTCAAACTCTTAAATTTTTTCCTATTAAGAGAAAAATAAAAGATGCGCTAAATCAACTGTCCTTGATTAATGAGAAAATAATATCTGAAAAAAAATTTCCATTAGTGCTAGGTGGTGAACATTCTATAACCTCAGGTTCAATAAAACCTTTTATAAAAAAATATAACGAAATTACTATATTACATTTTGATGCTCACGCGGACTTAAGAGAAAGCTACAATGGTGAAAAATATTCCCACGCTTCTGCAATAAGAAGATGTTTGGATTACAAAAACGTAAAAGTGGTCTCATTTGGGATAAGAAATCTATCTAAAGAGGAAATGATTTTCTATAGAAAAAATAAAAAGAGAATTACGATTTTTTGGAGTAAGGATAAAAAGACATGGGATACTAATAAAGTAAAATCATTATTTAAAAATAAAAATGTTTATATTACTTTTGATGTTGACGGATTTGACGCTAGTATAATGCCAGCTACTGGTACTCCAGAACCAGGAGGATTAATGTGGGATGAGGTCTTAGCAATAATTAGGCAAATTTGTAAAATTTCGAATATTATAGGTGCAGATATTAACGAATTAGCGCCAATTAAAAACTTTGACTCGTATAACTTTTTAGTAGCAAAATTAGCTTATAAAATTTTAGCTTATAAATTTCAATTTAATAAATAAAGTAAAAATTAATTAACCTCGAGATAATTAAAGATTTTTAGCATCCCAAATTATTTCGACACAGGCGCCGTTTGAATTTGCATTATTAAAAAAACTTAATTTTGCACCTTTTCTCTCTAAAAGAGTTTTTCCTAGAAAAGTACCCAACCCAGTTCCTGATTTTGATCGGACTTTTAACGATTTTGACTTTATATAAGGTTCGCCTAGATTTTTAATGACATCTTCTGGAAATCCAGGTCCATCATCTTCAATTTTAATTATTGATTGATTAATTTTGTTATCAATTTTAATCAAAACATTATTTTTTGAAAACTTCACTGCGTTTCCTATAAAATTTCTCAGACCATAAATTATTTCTGGCGATCTTTTAATATTTTGTTTATGTGACTCATTAATAACTTCCAAATCTATATTTTTTTCAGAAGTCTCCTTAAATGAGTCAATAATCTCCTCAATTAAATCTTCGAATCTAGTTAAACTAAAAAACTTGTCCTCTATAATTTGTTTTTGAGAGATTTTTTTTAATATTTCACTGCATCTTTTTGTTTGACTTAGAAGCAAATCAATATCTTTTGAGTGGCTAGAGTCGTCTCCAATATCTTTCTTTAATTCTCTTGCCACTACTGAGATAGTGGCTAGAGGTGTTCCTAAGGAATGTGCTGCTGCTGCTGCCTGTCCCCCTAAAGACTCAAGTTCATATTCCTTATTTATCGCTTCTTGTAGTTTATTGAAGGCTTCGGAAGTTTTCTTTTTTTCTCCAGCAAATCTAATGCCAAAATAACTCAAAAATATTAATCCTATTAATATGGCAATTATTATGCCTGTTTTATAAAAATTAGGAAAATGTAGGAGATTCATATCCTCTCCTGGAAGTGGTAAGTGAAATATCGCTAAAAGACATATGAAAATAGTTGTTATAAAACCTAAAATTATAGTAGTCCCGGTACTTAAGAAAGTTGATGAAACGATCGCTGGAATAATAAGTAAAATTGAAAAAGGATTAAAAATTCCGCCAGTTAAATACAATAATAAGCTTAGCTGGATCAAATCGTAAACTAAGAAAATTGATGCATAAAAATCTTTAAGTTGATTAGATTTAATAGCAAACTGCAAATAGACGTTAGTGACTAAACCAAAAAAAATAATAAAATAGCTTAATTTTATAGGAAAAGGTAACTTTAGGTAAAAATATACGAGATTTATTGCAATAAACTGACCGAATATTGCGATGTATCTTAAAATAGTTAATGTGTTTTTGTCTAAATTTAGGTTTTCTTCAGTCCTAAAAATAGTCGATAGATTCATAATAATATCTATATATCTAAATTTATAACTTCAAGTGCATTACTAGTTATAAAATCTTTTCTTGGAGCAACCTCGTCGCCCATTAATATCTTTATTATTTTTTGATCCTCTTTTGATTTATCTTTTGTTCCCTTGGAATACTGCACCCTTAATAAGGTCCTATTGTCAGGATTTAAAGTTGTAGCCCAAAGCTCTTCTGGATTCATTTCACCAAGGCCCTTGAATCTTTGTATTGATAATTTTTGTTTTTGCTCATTTAAATATTTTTCGTATTCGGTTTTATTCTTTGTAATTTTTTTATCTGCTGAATTTAAGATGAATTTTTCTAATTCTTTCTCATCTTTTATATAGGTAGCCTTGTTAGCCTTAGTAACTTTAAAAAGTGGTGGTTGTGCCAAATACAAATGGCCATTTTCTATTAATTGATTGAATGGATAGTTATTAAAGAAAGTTAATAGTAAGGTTCTTATGTGAGAACCATCAACATCTGCATCGGTCATTATAATTATTTTATCATATCTTAAGTTATCAATTTTAAAATCCTTTGATCCAGTTCCCAATGCGTTTATTAAAGTTACTATTTCACTTGATGACATCATTTTGGAAAGTGCTTTATTTTCATAGTCACCATTAGATCCATTACTTTTTATATTTACGAAAGTATTTAAAATTTTTCCTCGTAACGGTAAGACTGCTTGAAACTCTCTATTACGACCTTGTTTTGCTGAACCTCCTGCAGAGTCTCCCTCGACTATATATAATTCAGTTCCCTCTTTTTTAGAAATTTGACAATCTGCAAGTTTACCAGGCAACCCAGATAGCTCAAAAGAGCCTTTTCTTCTTACACTATCTCTAGCTTTTCTTGCAACATCTCTTGCAATAGCTGCCTGCATTATTTTCTCAATTACGGTTTTTGTAACACCAGGGTTTTGGTCTAACCAGGTTGAGACTTTGTCGCTGATAATGTTTTCTACAATTAGTCTGACCTCTGAAGACACTAACTTATCTTTAGTTTGAGATGAAAATTTTGGATCAGGCATTTTAATCGATAAAACTACACTAAGACCCTCTTTAATGTCCTCACCGGAGAGATTAATTTTATTTTTTTTATTATCTGAAGAGTATTTGTTTATAACTCTAGTCAATGCGCTTCTAAATCCTAGAAGATGAGTTCCGCCATCTTTTTGATGTATATTATTTGTAAATGCTAATACTTCTTCTGAGTAACCAGCGTTCCATTCAAAGGCACAATCAATAGAAATATTATTTTTAGATCCAGTAATTAAAATAGGTTTTTTAAATACTTCTTTTTCATTTTTGTTTACTAAAATTGGTTTTTTTTTGTTTATATATTTTACAAACTCCATAACCCCGCCATCGTATTTATTTAGAAATTCTTTAGTTTTTGAGCCTGTCTCGTCATATAGATTTAAACTTATTCCTTTATTAAGGAAAGCAAGTTCTCTTATTCTTTTTTGAAGAACTGATGAACTGAACTTTATTGATGAGAAAATTTCTTTAGAAGGCAAAAAGGTTATTTTTGTTCCTTGTTTTTTTGTAGATCCAATTTTTTTGAGAGGTTTTATTGCGGTACCATTTTCAAAATTTACTTTATGCTCACTCTTATCCCTATATATAATTAATTCTAATTTTTCAGACAAAGCGTTAACTACAGATACACCAACACCGTGCAGCCCTCCAGAAACCTTGTAAGAGTCGTGATCAAATTTACCGCCGGCATGAAGTTGGGTCATAATCACCTCGGCTGCAGACATTTTCTCACTTTTGTGCATATCTGTTGGTATTCCTCTTCCATCGTCCTCTACAGTGACTGTATTATCTTTATTCATTATAATATTAATATTTTTACAGTATCCTGCTAATGCTTCATCTATGGCGTTGTCTATTACTTCAAAGACCATGTGGTGAAGACCAGTTCCATCATCAGTATCTCCTATGTACATTCCTGGTCTTTTACGCACAGCCTCTAACCCTTTAAGTACTTTTATAGACTTTGCGTCATAGCTTGAGGCGTTTTTTTTTTGTAATTTTTCAGACATGAAATTCTTATTATGTTAACATTTTTTAGCAATAATATAAAATAAGCCTTAGAAGTGACGCTTAAAAAGGGTTTAATATCAACAGATCTAGCGCATTTTTAATTTTTATAATCTATTATCAAGAATTTAAACTTTCATTGGCATAATTACAAAATATGAATCATTATCTGACATATCTTCAATTAGCACTGGTGAAACAGAATCCTTTAAGTTGATCTTTATATTTTTATCATTAATTTCTGACGCAATATCAAGAAGATATTTAGAGTTAAAGCTAATTGTAAGATCTGATGATGAATATGAAGCTTTGATAATTTCCTGCCCCTCACCAGAGTTAGTGCTATTAACAGACAATTTTACCTGATTTTTACTAATTTCCATCTTAACACCCTCTTTGCGATCTAAAGAGACTGTCGTAACTCTCTCTATGGAGTCAATAAAATCTTTAGTAGAGACAACTAGTTCTTTTGAATTGTCAACTGGTACCACTTTTTTATAGTCAGGGAATTTGCCGTCAATTACTTTGGATGTCAGTTTTGACTCACCAATATTAAATTGAATTTTTGACAAACTGGAACTCAAGAAAACTTTATCATCGCTCTCGCTAAGCAAACTTGATAATTGATAAACTGTTTTTTTTGGAAGTATTAAAGATGAAAAATTTACTGCAGATGAAATTGGCATACTACACGAAGATAATCTATGACTATCAGTGGCAACACCAGTGAGAAAGTTACTCTTGTTTGACTCAGAAGTATGAAAAAAAATACCATTAAGATAATGCCGCGTATCGTCATTTGATATTGATATTTTTGTTTTATTTATCAATGATAGAAATTTATTTTTATCAAGTTCTAGCTTCTCCTCTTTAAAATCATCAGTAAAAGTCGGAAAATTATCTGGTGGTAAACATAATAAATTAAAATCTGAATTAGTGCTTTTAATATTTACCTTATTATCACTTGATAAACTAAAGCTAATTTCTGTACCAGATTGTATTTTTCTTAGAATATCATAAAGAACGTTTGCAGAAGTTGTTGTGCTTCCTTCAGTTTTTATTTTTACGTTATCTATTAAATCTTCAAAAACAATATCTAAATCAGTTGCTATAATAACTAACTTGTTGTTCTTTGCTTGCAACAGAACGTTTGAAAGTATTGGAAGTGTATTTTTTTTCTCAACAACTCCCTGAACAAATGTCAGTGATTTCAGTAAAGAATCTCTTTGAATAGTGAATTGCATTTTCTTTTATATTTTACTCAAGCAATATACTTCTGATATGATTAATATTTTTTCTCATTTCCTCATCTTTTTCAGAAAGCTTAGTAATTGTTTTTACAGCATGAATAACAGTTGTATGATCTCTGTTTGCGAATCTTCTGCCTATTTCTGGCAAAGATCGTGTTGTCATTTTTTTTGCCAAATACATTGCAACCTGTCTTGGTCTTGCTAATGGTCTAGATCTTCTTTGAGATAACATTTCACTTAAGGGGATGTTAAAAAAATTTGAGACTGTTGATTGAATTTTATCAACGGTGACAACTTTTGTCTGATTGAAAACATCTTTTAATATATTTCTGCAGTCACTAACATTTAACTCTCTTTTGTGAATTCTGCTAAATGCGATTACTCTATTTAAAACACCTATTAACTCTCTAATACTTGTTTTACATTCATTTGCTAAATAATTTAAAACGTCATTATTTATTTCAATTGTTTCCTTAAATTGACTTTGAATGTCTTCTATTCTTTTCCTGATAATTTTATTTTTTAAATCAAGGTCTGGAGTATCAATATCTACGATAAGTCCACCAGACAATCGAGATTTTATTCTCTCTTGCACTCTATCTAATTTCATTGGTGGTCTGTCTGCAGATATTATTATTTGAGATCCTTTGTCCATAAGACTGTTAAAAGTGTGGAAAAACTCCTCCTGTAAACTTTCTTTACCTCTGATAAACTGTATATCGTCAATGATAAATACGGATGATTTTCTAAAAAAATCTTTAAAATTTACCATATCGTTTTTCTTTATCGATTTTATAAAATGATACATAAATCTTTCAGCTGAGATAAACATGACATTATTATTAGATTGAAGCTCAAGTCCAATGGCGTTTAACAAGTGAGTTTTACCAAGTCCTACACTTCCGTAAATATATAACGGATTATATCGTGAAACTTGCTCGCATACTTTCTTAGAATAAGACAACGCAACTTCATTGCTGGTTCCTTGTACGAAATTTTCGAAATTTAGATTTGGGTTAAGCCTGTTATAATTCAAAATTGAGTCTTTTATTTCTGTAATCTTATTGATATCATCATATTTGGAACCCTCACTTTGATTTGAGTCCTGATTAATTTTCAGATCATCTGTGATTTTGAATTCTATTCTATTAAGTGTTTTCTTGAATGATTTAACCTGTTCTAAAATCTTATCTAAATATCTAGAAACTATCCAATCTCTAAAAAAACGCGTTGGAACTCCTAAAATAATAAAATCATTGTATTCCTTAATTAAAGTAATATCTTTTAGCCAACTTTTGTATATTTCACTCCCAAAATTTTTTTCTAAACTTTTTTGTACATCTTCCCAATTTAAAATTTTTTCTTCTTCAGAAATAAATTGATGTTGTGTTTTATTAAATTTGTTTTCCATAGGATATTTATTAAGAAACCTCTTATAACTTTGTATTTAAGTTGCATGCAAGATTTTTTTTTAATTTTCATAAAAAAAAACGACCTAGGTTGTAGACTTAGCGTAGAGATAGAAATTTCAAAAAATAATTAAGAGAAAAAAAATAGAAATTTATTTTCAACTTAAGACAGAAAATTTTTCCTACATTTAGTTTTTATAAATCTATATAATGTAAAAAAAATATTTTTTTAAAAAGACAACCTTAAGGTGTTGTTGTATTTATTTTTTTATCTTTTGGGAAATTCTTGAAATTTTTCTTGATGCGGTTTTTCTATTTATGGTTTTATTTTTAGCAACCTGCATTAGAATTGATTGAAATTTGGGAAAGAATTTTTTTGCATCGGAAAGGTTCCCTTTTTTTATGAGATTTTCCATCTTTTTTACTGCCAAACGGTACTTACTTTTTCTAATTTTATTAATTACAGTCTGATTTTTTACACGTCTTACACGTCTTATCGCTGATTTAGTATTTGGCATAATTTAGAAGAGATATATATCTAGCTAAAACACGGGTCAACTCAATTTTGACATTTATCACAAAAAAAAGTTGATCTTTTGGATATAACTTTTTTATTAATTAGGTTTTTACAGCTCCTTCTTTTACATTTTAGACCCTCTCTAGCATACACTTTAAAATTATTCTGAAAGCTGCCGCTATCACCCTCAGTATTATTGAAATTTCTTATAGAAGATCCGCCCATCATTACTGCTTTTTTAAGAGTAATCTTAGTATACTTGATGATATCATTTAATTGACTCTTATTTAAAGTTGATGCTTTTTTAAAAGGATTTATCTTTGATAAATACAATATTTCGTTTACATAAATATTACCAAGACCAGATAAAAATTTTTGCGACATAAGAAGATTTTTAATTACAGTATTGCGCTTATTTACATATTTTTCACAATATCGAATATTAAATTTTTTTGATAAAGGTTCTGGCCCAAGATTTTTAATATGAAAATTATCTTGAATTTTTTTTGTTTTCACTATCTTTATAAATCCAAATCTCCTAATATCGTTATAAATTAATATACAGTTGTTACTTAAAGTTATCTTTAAATGATCATGTTTTTCTAGGTGATCTTTAGGCAAATAATAAAAACTCAAATGTGAAATTTCTTTTTTTTTTGGCTTGAGAAAAAACTTTCCAGTCATACCAAGATGAACCATTACTGAAATTCCTTTTTTTAAATTAATAAATAAATATTTTGATCTTCTTTTTACTGATAAGATTTTAGTACCTTTGATTATTTTTGAGAATTCTGGATGTATTTTATATCTTAAATTAATGTTGTTTATGACTACATTTTTAATAGTTAGATTGCGTATACGTGTATGCAGGGACTTTTTAACAACTTCAACTTCAGGCAATTCTGGCATATAATTATAATTAAAATGTATAATCAAGAAAAAACTAAACTAGTCAACTCTGTATTTTCGGATGTTTACAAAAAATATGATTTGATGAATGATATATTATCTTTTGGTGTCCATAGATTGTGGAAACAAGATTTAATGAGTTGGATGAAACCATCTTCAAATCACAGTCTAGTAGATGTAGCTTCGGGAACTGGTGATATAGCAAAATTATTTTCAAAAAAACTCAATAACAATTGTGAGATAGTTTGTATTGAACCTAATAAAGAGATGATGTCACTTGGAAAAGAAAGACTTAAAAATTTCAAAAATATTAAATGGATAAATACATTTGCAGAAAAACTTCCACTGTCAGATAATAGTTTTGATTTCTATACTATTAGCTTTGGTTTGAGAAATGTAACAAATATAGATCATAGTGTAAGAGAGGCTTACAGAGTTTTAAAACCAGGAGGAAGATTTTTTTGTTTAGAATTTTCAAAAATCGACAATGAGTTATTAAGTTTTATATATGATAACTATTCTAAATTTTTCCCAAAAATTGGTAAATTAATTATTGGAAAGTCAAAACCATACGAATATTTAGCTGATAGTATAAAAAAATTTCATAATCAAGATCAGCTGAAACAAATATTAATCAATAATAAATTCAGTCGAGTTGAATTTAGAAATCTTTCTGGTGGTATTGCGGCGATTCATTCAGGATGGAAAATATAAAATGATATCAAGAATATTTCAGCTATTTAAAATTGCAAGAAAACTAGCATCCTCCGGAGCTTTAAGTACTATTTACCAACTGTATAATGTGCCTACAATATTAAAGATTTTTTTTGAAATAATGTCGTTAGGATCTGATAAAAAAAAGATTCAGACTCAGAAAAGGCCTGGCGAACAGCTGTGTGATGCCTTGGAAGGTATGGGCACTACATTTATAAAATTGGGTCAGTTTTTAGCTACACGACCTGATATAATTGGAAATGAATTAACTAAAGACCTAGAAAAATTACAAGATAGGCTACCTCCTTTTGAAAATGGAGTAGCAAAAAATATCTTATTTAAAGAGATAGGCGAAAAACAATTTAAAAATATTTTATATTTGGGCGATCCAATAGCTGCGGCTTCTATAGCTCAAGTTCATTTAGCTAAAGTTCTAATTGAGGGAAAAGAGATAGAAGTCGCTATCAAAATTTTACGTCCAGATATAGAAAAGATTTTTAATGAAGAATTAGATGCCTTAATGCTTTTCGCGTATATCGTAGAAAGTACTATAAAAAAAACAAAAAGACTCAAATTAGTAGAAGTAGTCCATTTACTTAGGGAAATTACTAATGTTGAAATGGATCTTAGATTTGAGGCTGCTGCAGCAAACGAATTGTACGAAAATACCAAAAATGACAATGGATTTAAGGTTCCAAAAATATATTGGTCATATACTTCCAAAAAGGTTTTAACTTTAGACCAGGTCAAGGGTGTTTCAATCAGAGAACAAGAAATTCTAGAAAAGAAGGGTGTTAGTCTGAAAGTTCTTGCTGAAAATTTGATTCAACATTTCTTGAGGCAGGCAGTAAGAGATGGTTTTTTTCACGGAGATATGCATCAAGGAAATTTATTCGTTGACGATAGTGGAAATATAGTACCTGTAGATTTCGGAATTATGGGTAGATTGGATAAAAATAATAGAAAATATTTAGCAGAAATTTTATATGGTTTTATTCAAAGAGATTATGATAAAGTTGCCGATGTTCATTTTATTGCTGGTTTAGTCCCTGAGTCAGAGTCAAAAGAAGATTTTGCACAAGCTTTAAGATCAGTTGGAGAGCCAATATTTGGACAAACAATAAAAGATATTTCAGGTGGAAATCTACTATCTCAATTATTTCAAATAACAGAAAAATTTAATATGGCAACACAGACCCAGTTACTACTCTTGCAAAAGACCATGGTTGTTGTCGAAGGGGTATCAAGAAAACTTTATCCTGAAACAAATATATGGACTGTTTCTAAGCCAATACTTGAAAAGTGGATAAAAGATGTAAAAAGTCCTAAAGCTAAAATTGAGAGTGCATTGGAGACCTCAAATGAGATTATAAAAAGAATTCCTGACCTGCCCAATTTTCTCGATAAAGCAAATCGTGCTCTTCAAATAATCGCAGAGGGAAAACTTAATTTATCTAATTTGAATAAAAATTCCCTAGAATTAGAAAAACTAAAAATTAAAGGCTTTAGAAACAATGTGATAATAGCATTTTTTGGAGTTGTAATTTTAAGTTTAATAGTATTTTAATAAGTTATGACTATTAAAAACAAAAAAATTCTCTTGATTATAAGTGGAGGAATATCTGCATATAAATCACTAGATATTATAAGATTGTTAAAAAAAAATAATTGTGAAATTAAAACTATTCTAACTGAAAGTGGTAAAGAATTTGTTACACCCTTATCTTTAAATGTTCTGACTGGAAACAAAACGCGCTATAACATATTTGACAAAGACCAAGAGTCAGAGATGGATCATATAGCTTTGTCTCGCTGGGCTGATGTAATTTTGGTTATGCCAACAACTGCTAATTTTTTAAGTAAATTACGTTATGGGAAAGCAGATGATTTAGCCACGACAGTCATACTCGCTTCAAATAAGGATATATTTTTAGTTCCTGCGATGAATGTTAGGATGTGGCTAAACAAAGTTACACAAGATAATTATAAATACTTAAAAGAGGTTGGTTTTCGTTTTATTGGTCCAATTAAAGGCGAAATGGCCTGCGGAGAGTATGGCGAAGGCAAGATGTCTAGTCCAAGACAAGTTTTTGCTGAACTAAAGGATTACTTCCGTAGTTATGAACTTTATAAAAAAAAAGGTATTTCAGCTCTTGTAACGGCTGGACCGACAAGAGAATATATTGATCCAATTCGATATATTTCCAATAAA
>MDTD01011809.1_pt1 | contig 38742 bp, 43 predicted proteins | sample 811221 | NCBI WGS metagenome assembly MDTD01 (sample SAMN05326646, study PRJNA326480) | marine metagenome | isolation source: seawater | place: Pacific Ocean: South West | collected 2011
GTTCATCAATTGTGGCACCGCGGTCGCCGCCTCGAGCTGGTTGCTGATTTTTAACATCAGTTGACGATCTCACAAAATCTGCTTGTGACACAGACGGATTTCTACGAAATTCCATGTTTAGAACTTTTATAAACCTAATTGAGTCTGCAGCAACATTGTGTGATAGTCCGCCGCCGGCTCTGTAAGTTACGATGATTTTTGTATTTCTTGGAGCTACTCCCAAAGAATGTGTCTCTAGCAAAGACTGTGGGTCAATTGAAAATCTAGAAAATGTTGTCTTTCCGTATAAGTCTAGACTGAGCTTACTCGGGTCAGGAATGATATCATCATCCATGGTGTCAGCATTTCCAGATCCGAACTGTATTGTCGTCAACTTTGTTCTTGGGTCGAAGTTTGAAACGTACCTTCTAGGGCAAGGTGCAACCTCTAAATTCATTGGAACAAGATTACCATCATCGTCAATATTAAGAATTCCTTTGAAGACGGTATCTTGCGACAGAGTTTCGACTTGATAGTACTTGTTCCCTTGAGTGTCTGTCACACTTATAATGTCAGTAATATTGACGTCTTTAAGTACTAGCTTTCTAAATGGAACATGAGAGTTTCCTATCGTGAACGTCTCAGTTGTCTCTTTTCCGGAAACACATAGTGCCTCACGAGACATAATATAAGTTGCTGGGGTTCCATCTGCGTTTGTCTCAGACACTGTTACACGTGCCTTATAAATAGACTGATCGTCTTTCTCAGAAAAGTCTATATCTTCAACAAGATTAAACACAATGCCGTCGGCACTTTCCATGGTAGTGCCTGTCAAGATCACAGGAAGAGTATTGTGAATTGGTTGGTACACACCCTTTGATGACTTTTCTGCAGGTACCTCTATGTAGAACCTCACCAAAACAGACGCAGGTGCCGAGCCTGTTATTTTGACCCCTGCAGTTCTTAAGTGACGAAGTATATTATCATTTTCAACCGCTGTCAGAGGATTAAGCTCATTAAATTGATGGTCTAGATAGAACGACATTGTATCGCCCACCATAGCAGCCATATCTAGAAAAAGACCTCCCAGTGAAGCTTCTGTAAAGTCTTGGATCTTGTCTGGGAAATACGTTCGGGCATACTGTAAGATTTCAGCTCTAAAACCGTTAAAGTCTTTGGCTAAAAAGTTTCTTACTTTTTCTTTCTTTATCTTCTTCTTTATGTCTATTCCCATATCACTTATCCTGCAGCGTAGAGGAGCACTTCAATGGCTCTTAGCTTGTTATCTATTTGCGGCACTGAGTACGTCACTCTTATCGCGATTTTTCCCATACTGTTTCCATCATTTTTTTCTGTCATCGGTTCAAAATCTTGCAGTGTAATGAAGGGCATATATTTTTTTGTCGTCCTGGAAATTCTGGACATCGCTTTAATATCGCCGTTTTCAGACCCTATCTCGAATGCTAGCTCCATAAGATTCGCACCAAAGTCATAATGCCCGAGTCTTTCACCCCAATTAGTCATGATCATGTTTCTAAAGTTATCTGCTATCTGATCAGTATAGCTTTTGTTCATCATAAATAGGCTGTTGTCCGTTCCAAAAGATATTGGCGTCCGAATTCCTATAGGAAGTTTTTCAGACTCGACAGCAGCTTCGTTACTCTCAAGATCAGCATCAAGCTCACCTACGCTTTGAAAGCTATATTTTTTTGCGTAATTACTCATGAGGCCTCAACACACGTACTATCCATTGCTAAGTATAATCTGCCCAAGGTTCGCGGTGAATCAGAATGGCATCACTAGCGGAATTATTCCCCCAATTCTTAAATCTACAGGTGGGACATGGGCTGCAGCCCAAGCCATAACAGCCTTGTCAAATCCAGATTGAAGCAGAGAAACACTGCTTAAAGAGCTTGGCGAAACGAAAATAGGGTTTGGCGGAGGAAAAATTGGCGGCACAGCGAGCAACATAGGTGATCCTTGCATCTGATACGTTTCTATTTCAGACATTACATCTAGCGCCAAGCCCGTTATTAACAAAACCCACCCAAGAATAACATTTGCTATAGTAATAACTCCTACAATTGGTGATGCTGCCATAACAGCGTCTAGATTTTCATGATTTCCTGGGCCGAACCCGCAGCAGTCCAAAATAAGGGGGAGTGCTGCCAAAAGAATGGGCAAAGCTGGAATTGCTGGCAAGGGCGGAATTAAATACGCCAGGCGCAAGAAGGGGCCAAGTATTTCAATGCATTTAAGGGTATCTCCCGACACCATGGGAGCTAGCGCAGGAGCGTATACCCAAACAAATGGCTCAAGTGGAATGGCAGGCATATTAGATGGGTCTGGATCTTTCTCAACTTGACCACCTGCCATTTCAACTGCCTCTTTGATAATGTTAGTCATGCATTCAAAGAATTCTTCTCCACCTAACTCAAAATGCTTGCCAACGATAGGAATTGCTGCAGCCTTGAGATTAGGAACAGAAAGCGGATCTATATTGCCTTCAGGGTTCGCAGGAGGTGGGACAGGTGGAGCTACCGGCACCTCTTTTCCATTTAACATCGTTGTCCCACCGCCTTCATTCATGACCTTATAAATCTCAGCCATTATTAGCTGCATTGTTTGATCGATATTAAGGCCGGTCGTTTCTAAGATTCTAAGCGGATCATACGGTCCGCCTGGATAAGTTGTTACTGATATCGGCTCGCTTGTGGTGTCATCTAGACCATCTGCATCTGTATCAGTCCCAGATGTCACCACTGTGTCCACATATGGGGGCGCTTTTGGTGGTCCTGGTGGGTCAAAGCTACACGGTGCTACACCCAACATTGGAAGTCGATTTGCCAAGTAGGCAAGCACGCCGTTTCCAAAATTAAGGAGCTCTTCACCCGGGCCTTCTATGTCTGATTCAGACAGCGCTGCTGCTGTTTGGTCTGCAAGAATTTGCGCTCCCTCTTCAACACTACCAGGAGCCGGCTCTTCTTCAGGCTCTCCTGTTGTTCCGGAGCCGGAACCTGAGCCGGAGTCGGTCCCTGAGGCGGTACCGGAGTCGCCGCTAGAAGTATTAGTTGAAGTTGCAGACGCGCCTGATGCTATTGAATTTAGTAAAGACTCAGCAGCTGTCTTTGCTCCTGAAACTTGTCCTTCATCTTCAAAAGGTGGGGTTGCAAATGCTCCTTCATCTTCATCAATTATTGAATTGACAGTTTTAGGTAAAGAAGTTGTAGATGACGTCAGTCCTTGTAGTTGTTTTTTTGCCACACATCCCTCTTACTTCACTTTAGTTACAGAGCTCTTAAAATTGTCTAAAGAAGACTTAAGAGTTGAACATGCTGCTTTTAGTTGTGCTAGTGGGAATCCCTGATTGCCAACTTCTGCGCCGGCTTGATCACAAAAAGTACTCAACATGTCAGCCAAAGTATCACCCATTACAGCCGGCTCTTCTGCTTCATCACCCAAATATATTTGATTGTCTCGACCGTCACCAATTACAATTTCTTTGGCATCTATGAGAACTTTTCCATCAGGAGTCATGACAATAGCACAAATCTTTTCGCCCTCTTCGTCCTCCCTAATTATTCTAATTGATCCTGTCTCTTGAGCTCGGTCTCCGTCCTCTTTTGTATGACGTGCAACAATTCTTATCTCTGTAGACTTTGTTATGACATAGGGCTTTTCGTTAACTGCTTCAACACCATGATTGTCTTTCATAAATCCAGGCGTCATATCATCTAGTGCAAGATTCTTGTCGCCGTCAGTATTCATCGAGACATATACACGACTAGCATCATGAACAAAGTCCGGGTCGCCTTCGTGAGGGCGGTCGACCCTGTTGACTTTTACGTCTTTTCTAATGTCGTCTTTCTTATATACAGACGGGTTTTTGTCAACTTCTAACATTCCCTTGGTGTTTTTTATTACACGCGGGATGGTGTCAACCAGCTTGTCATCTTTGGCATCTGGGTCTGGCTCTTCTAGAGGAAACCTTCCTCGGCCGGCGACGATATCAACAGTTCCGGAAAAAGCTCTTAGGCCTTCGCCCTCAGGAGTATGAGCATTACTATTTTCTGGGTCTTCAGGTCTATCTTCAACAGTCCAGCCTCTATCCTGACCTAAAACTATGATCGCATTGTTAGACCCTTGTAGGACAAGATCACCCGGTCTTTTTGTAAACCTTGGAACCGGCTCCATTGTGAATGACTGACCGGCTAAAGACCCGGTATAAATCATCTCAAAGGGTGGGTCAGCTCCTTCGACTTCTGATAGCGTTGTTACTGCTTCGTTGTCAGGAATTCCATTTACAAATGATGGTGGTCCCGGTTTTTTGCCCTCATCTTTGTATCCCTCATCCTCCTCTTCTTCAGAAGAGTCATCAGAGCCGTCTTCTCCCGAGTCTTTTTCAGATGTTGTCTCAGGGATTCCTACATCTTGATCAAATCTTCTCTCGCCATGTGTGTAATTTACATCTTCAACATAGTCAGGCTCAGATATTCTGGACATCCAGAACCCAATAGTCTTGGGAGCATCAGGTGATTCTACGAATACCCACACCTGTTCTCCCTGTTTAAGAGGTAGCTGCAAATGTGAAGGAAAAAAAGGAAAACAGACCATGTCTCCTGGGCCTGACTTCTCTTCTCCCATTGATATAATTCTGGCAATAATAGAGTTTCGCGGGGCAAACTCAAGAATATCCGGATTTGTTAAGTTTGCTAGAAGAGACTCGAGTTCTTCATCAGACCTAAGAGAAATATCATTAAGAACTTCGACAACAACAGCACGACTTAATATGCTTAGCGGTGGCTTATCTCTGAGCTGGGATATCTCATCAGCAACAGAGGCGCCACCAGCTGATAGCTTTTCTATAGCATCAGTTCCGCCTGACATATCCTACCCCTTATTGTCTATTTGCGCAAATAGGTCATCCGAATCAATTCTAGTCTCTGCCTCCTCGGCTTTAGTTATTAGCTCTGCCAGGCGTAAAATTTGTTCATTTGACTTGCACATTCGCTCTAAGTATTTCGACATTGTCGATCCGAGAGAAACGTGTTCAGTCGTTCCGCCTTGCATATTCTTCCATGCATCTGTGAATAACATGGCGGCATTTTCTCTGTCTACTACAGCATTCTCATAAATTTCTCTCCACAGAAGTTTCTTCTTTTCTTCTGTAGAGTTTAGACCTTCTAGAATGTCAGAGAAGGCATCAACCTTCTTCTTGATATTGTCTAGTTTGTCCATTGCGTCAGTCATTTCTTTTGCCATACATCACCTAAAATAAGTCAAATTTTCCATCGTGTCCAGTAAGGCGCCTGTAGTGCTTTCTTATAGATGACATGGCAACAGACAGTTGTTTCGGACTTAGCCCTGAAATGTCTCTTACATAGACCAAGACAGCTCTCTTATTTAAGAAGTCCAAGTTGTCTACGTTGGCAAATACAGTCTGCACAGCTGAAATGCATGTTTTCTCTGTTTCACTGGTTACTATACCTGCGATCTCCTTGAGAAGGTCCTGTATTACATCTTTTCTTCCCCTATTAATGAGGATCTCGTCTGGGGAGGGCATTATTTGAGAAGACTCATACAGGTGCCGCTGCCTAGCGGTCATTCCATCCGGATTGTCGGAGCTTATATGGCGCTTAACCCTCTTTGTCTGTTGTCTAGACTTAATAATAAGCCAGTTTTTCGCAACAACGTTATAATAAGAGAATGCCTTAGTTCCTTTTTCAGGTGACCACTTATGAAGTGACTCATAAAGAAAAGAAACACAGTCAGTCTTGAGATCCTGAAATGAGTCATAGGGTGAGTTAAACCCATACACAAATATTAGATTTTCCACCAGCTTGTCAAATGCCGGCTGAATTCCTTTAATGTATATTTCTTTCTTTTGGTCAGGGTCCTCTGAATTCTGGTACTGTACGATGTGCTCTTGCGTATCCATCGTGAAGTACATGTTTCTTGGTCCACTTCCGCGCTTTCTTCTTATCTTTCTCTTAATTTTCTTCATCGTCAACTAAGACCTCCTCTTCATTTACTGCAGTATCATCAATGGAGGCACCAAGAGAATTAGCTATCAAAAGGATTGATTCTCGGGTGGATTTGAGGTCAGCTACAACTTTTCTTATTTCAGGGCTGTCATAAAAGAGCGGAATTTCTAAAACTTTCGAAATAGACTCGTATCTTTCGTCTAGCACGTCAAGTGACTCCTCTATTGAATCTTGAACTTTTAAGATTACTAGACCAAAACGTACACTAAAGTAAACACCAACTGCTGACAGCACACTCAGTAAAATAATTATCACTGTAGTAGCTGTTAAACTCATACAAATTCCTTAACCGCTTCGTCATACGCCTTGGAAATAGCTGCGGGGGAAAATTTGTCTCTAATTTTCTCTTTTAATGAAGCTGCCCACTGGGTTGGGATTGAAGACTTTTCATAGAACTTTCTTAGCTTTCTTTTTGCATCTTTCTCACTTGCGCTTGCCCACCTCGATCCTTCGACGAATATGTGTCTATCAACTCTTGAAGGGTGAATAGGGGTCAAAACGTAGTCAACACCAATAAACTTTCCAAGGCCTAAGAAGTCTACATGTCCGGACCAGTTTGTCGCAATTACCGGAAGACCGCTAGCTGCAGCTTCTAGAAGAGGCAACCCAAAGCCTTCACCCCTGGTCAAAGAAACCATTGCCTTGATCTTAGGGTGGAGATACATTCTAGCAATTTCTTCTTCCGAAAGATTCCCATGCAACAAGTAAACTTTTGGCCCTTTCTTTTCTCCCCTTACTTGATTTATTAGCTGAGTAAGGGTTTTTGATGTTACAGCCTTGTCAATCTTTGTTGCTCTTCCGGAATTTACCTTTAGCACGATTCCTACATCTTCATTGCCGGCAAACTCTTCACACAACCATTTTACAGTATAGTATAAATTTTTTCTGTCGTTTTCCGGGTTATTCCCAGTGAACTGACCAAAAACTAAAAAGTTAAAGTCGGTTTTAAGATCTAGATCTAGTGGGCTTAAGTCAGGGTTATCAATAACATCATAGTATGACTCTGAAACTACAATTACCGGTGTCTGTAAATTGCCCGACGATATTAGTACGTTCTTTGTGTGCTGTGACGGTACAATTACTAAGTCCATAGCATTGCAGCATTGGATCCACGAAGGATTACATCGATCGGTCTCAACTGCAGCCGTCACGCCGACATTAAACTTGGCTAAGTTTGGATTCCACTCGTTGGGAAGTTGTACCTGGAACGATATGTCATACCCATTTGCCTGATCGGCACTAATTGACCGCTTCATGATTTCACCCACTAAGCCATCCTTATCGTCACTATTTACGAGCCAGGGAGTAACTCCCCATGGTAGACACTCTGTTGATACTTCGAAGTCTTCTCTTGAAAGTGCCCACTTAAAAAGCTGTCGACAATGCACACCATATCCGGATATCGTTAAAAGAGGCGCACGTACTAAAACTCTCTTCTTCATCTTATATCTCCTTTAGCACCCAAGGCTTCTGTGTTTCTTTCCACGTCTCTGTCAAATTTAAGAGCGACTTGTGCCATAAATCAATGGTTGTGTCTAAGTGAAACTCTGACTGAACATAGCTTCTGGCTTTTTCACCCAGCTTCTTTCTTCCTTCCGGTCCCTCTTCGTACATTTTAAGTAAAGCATCTGATATTGTCTCAACAGAGACATAGTCTTCATAAATGTAAGGTACGTTTTGAGAACCTACCAGAGACTGGAATTCGACGTCTAATCCTATCCCGTTATGTGTTCCGTCTCTGTGATCTTCAACTTGCCGCCATAGACCTCCGGTCTTTGTAGCAATAATTGGTGTTCCTGTTTTCATTGCCTCGAGGGTTGAAAGCCCAAAGCCCTCGGCATAGCTAATGTTGATAACACAGTCAGAGATGTTGTGCAAGATATTCATTTTTTCAAACTCTACTCTATCCGGAGAGAAAATGATACTGTCTTCGATACCGAGCATCTCAGCAGTCGCATAAAGATTGGGCCCCTCTTGATCGTCAGGCTGTGTATGTAGCAATAGCGAGGCTTTTCTATGTCCATGCTTCGCCTCTAACTTGTCCATGAAAAGCTTCCATGCCCACAGAAGGTCATTCGGTCGCTTTCTTTTGGCGTTTCGATTGACCCAAAAAGTTATAAAATGGTCTTCGCGATCGGGTGATACAACCTGGCGCTTAAACTCTATTTTTTTATCGTCAGGAATTGGAAAAAACAACTCATCAGGAAGAGCATGAGGAACAAAATTAGTCTTACCTGGATACATGTCATTTACAAACTTGTAGGTTAGGTATGAGTGACAATTTATCAAGTCAGTGCTTTCATAAAGCACACTGTTATAGTTTGGAACAGGATGATTGTCCCATACGTGCCAATAAGCTATCGGACAAACTTGATGAATCTCGTCTTCCATTTCCCACAGCCAGATAAAAAATCTAGGGTCTGTAAACAGAAGCAATATGTCTGGCTTTTCTACAGCTAGCGTTGATCTTATTAAATTTGGATCGCCGAAGCCATCAATAGGCTTTATGATAAAGTCTTCGTTTACAGAGACAGTTCTATAATCAGTGTGCTTAACGGCAGCACCAAACTGTCTAAAAGACCAGTGTCCAGGATACTTCTTTAGAAGTCCTTCTATTAGGAATCTAGACTGACATCCCACGCCTGAAGTGCTTAGGGCGTGATCTGCTAGCATTAAAATCTTCTTTTTTCTTGTCATACCTTTTTAATCCATTGTGCGCAGCTATGGTATCGCTAAGAATATCATACCTGTTCTTTGACAGCAGTAAAAGATATGTCAAATTCATTACGTACAGTACTCGGTATCTTTGAAATCACAAAATGTGCAAGAGTTTCTGTTCTTAAGATTGAACTGCTTCTTTACAGACTTGATCATGCTTCTCATTATCTTAAGTGCGCGATCAATGCTTTTTGGTCCTGCGGATACTTTTACTAACTCACATACATTTCCTGGCTTGGCTCCCCTCTTCAAAAGGATGAAACCGCATCTAATGTCTTTTAGCGGAATATCGTGCTTTTTTGACCAAAAGTGTTTGTAGAGAATTAGCTGAGCAGTCATTAAGATGTCCTGCTTCTTTTGTCTTTTCCACCCGTACGACTGTGCTGTTTTCCAGTCTAAGATCCAATACTCAAATCCCTGGCCTCGTTTTTTCGGCACTTTAATGATTGCATCTATAAAACCTTTGAATTTGACATCACTATTTTCTATGTCTTCTCTTAGCTCTTCTTCTGCTTTTACTGTTTCCCAAGACGGGAAAGTCTCGTCCAAGAAACCGGGAACATCGTTCCACATGTTTGTGGCCCACTCGCACCATTCTTCAACAGGCGCATGCTTATACCATCCAGGCTGTTTTTCATACCACTCAGGCTCTCCGAATCCGTGCTTTTCCCAAGCGTCGACAACATCTTTGAGAATTTTTTCTCTATCAATTGTCTTGGATTCTAATAGAGACTCGCAGCCTTCGTGGACTGCTGTTCCAAAGTCTAAGAACGGTGAGGGTTCAAATACATCGACTTTGTCGACATATAGAAGCTTATGGCGCCAGGAGCATTCCTTCCAACACTTAACTTCAGAAAATGATATATGAGACTTCCCGGTTGGCAAAGCCGGCTGTTCGTTGTCTGCCTTACTCTTATCTTGCATGGTTTATTATACCATGCTTTGTCAAGAATTGACAATACCAAAGTGACTTAATTTTTCTTTTACGTAGTCTTCTAAGTCAACAGTGGGTTCCCAACCAGTGGCATTCTTCATATCAGAAGTATTAGCCAAAGTTATCCAGGCTTCGCCTGGGCGCTTGTCGATGTACTTAATTTCACCTTCGAACATATTTGCCAAGTCATTGATTGAATAGTTCTTTCCTGTCCCAAGCTGAAATACTTCGGCATTCCACGTTCCTTTACCCAACTTCTTAAAGCCACTCACAATATCAGAAACATGTGTAAAGTCTCTTCTTTGCTCGCCGTTGCCTGTTACTGTTAGCGGAAAACCAGCCTCTCTCTGCTTTTCGAAAACACCCACAACTGTTGCGTACGCGCCTGTCGTTGGCTGACGATCGCCATAGACATTAAAGAATCTAGCTATCACCGTAGACATACCATACACTTTGTTGTAGAGTTCACACGTTTGTTCTCCTGTGTACTTTGCAAAGGCATATGGGTTGAGCATCGGCCCGCCGTATGCGGAGCTACTGCCAGCATATACGACCCTTGCACTGGATCGACGAGCAAACTCTAGCACGTGAGACGTCCCCATAATGTCTATAGACAAGTAAGTCAGAGGATCAGCAAAGCTCGGCTGTATTCTTGCAAGTGCTGCTAAGTGATACACTAAGTCAAACTTTTCACCAGAGTATTTGTACGTGTTTAAGTTTCTAACATCATCAATCCAGTATGTTACATCTGCGCGCATGTACTTCTTGCTACTGGACTCTGAGCACAGATTATCCATAACAGTTACATCGTACCCATCATCAGCTAGTGCGTCAACAAGGTGTGAGCCTACAAACCCAAGGCCACCTGTTACCAAAACTCTAGTCATCGCTTACTGCCCTTCCTGACATTGACTCCCAATCTCTGTCAGTTCTAAGATAATTGTTTTTGTCCTGTACAGACTCTAAGAGGTCTGATATTACACCGTTCGTATTACCAAAGTGTATCATTGCAGACAAATCTTTTGGAAAGCAATGCCCACCAAAACCAAAGTCTCCGTCAGGACCAGGAACAGTTAAGTGGCTCTTTCCTATTCTGTTGTCATACAGCGCATACTCACACACTTTGTCATAGTCTATTTTGGCAGCATCACATATTCGATACATCTCATTGGCAAATATAACCTTTGTTGCCAAGAAACAGTTAATGAAATACTTTGTCATTTCAGCTGTTTCTCTTTTGGTAATTACAATGGGTATTGAAGGAAATGCTTTGCTAAACATGCTCTTTACTTTTTTAGCATGTGCACAACGAACGGTCGTATCACCTCCGATGATAATTCTAGTCTGATTTTTGAAGTCATCAAAAGAATTAGCTTCGGTAAGAAATTCAGGACTAAACACTACAGGACAGAGAGGTGAGTGATTATTGGCAACTCTCGTAGATGTTCCAGGTGGAATTGTTGACTTTAGTACTAAAACTGGTCGATTCCTATCAGGGTCTGACTTTACATCATTGTTAATACCCTCAACAACACCTTCTAAAAGCCTTGTGTCGCATGCACCTGACTTTCTCATCGGCGTTGGAATACACACAAAGATAATGTCTGACTTTCTACAAACATCTTGATGAGTGCTGTTACACTTTGTCTCGTCGATATCGTATGTCAAAACTGTGTGATATTCTTTTAGACCCTCTCTGATTGCGGATCCTACAAATCCTTGCCCTATAATTCCTACATTCATTACTCTTCTCTTCGCGCTCGAATCATCTCGATTCTTTTGTTAGATCTTAAAACTTCTTTGATTAGCTCAGCGTCGTAGCCGCACTTTTCAGCAGCAGCAACTAGAGCATTTGTATCCTTTGGTAAGCACTTACCTGAAAAGGGTGCTTTGTTTTCCGGAAAAACTGCACTATGCATTGGATTAATTCTTGGGTCCAGTAGCCACAATTCTCTAACTTCGTTATAGTCAATGTTCATGGCGGTGCAGATCTCACTCATCTCGTAGCAAAACACAATCTTTGACGCATAAAAAACATTCTCCATGTATTTCGCCATTTCTGCTGCTTCAGGCGTTGTCTGTCTATATGTTTTTGTGGGCCCCACTACCGGCATATACAGATCTACAAAAGCACTGGTATCTTTTCTGTCTCCCCCAAAAGTAAAAAATGGGGTGCATTTAACATCAGTATGAAAATCGTACGGGGTCCAATATGAAGACTCGCCGCAATATTCTGGCGAGAATACTATTCTCTTTTGATACGTCTCTTTAAGTCTGGCAGTTGTACCTACTCCAACTGTTGACTTTATTAGTATGAGAGGTGTCTCAATCCAAGAAACAGCGTCTTCTACCAAAGAAGTGTCACACTCACCGTTATCAGCAGGAGGTGTGGGAACACAGACAATACCGTAGTCACACTGGTTTATCTTCTCCTTGCAGACAAAACTTACATTTTCATGAGGAACTATGTCATGAAAGGCGGTATCAATGTCTTCAGGAGAGTACGCCGGGTCGTAAACTAAAACCTGATAGTGCTCTTGAAAAAACTCTGTCATGGCTTTTCCTACATAGCCATACCCTACAATCCCTACTTTCTTCATTTGTGCTCCTCAAGCATGCTATCGTATTTTGCCACTTCTTCAATATTATTTGTTCTGTTGCTATTGTGTATTCTGTATCGATACAAAGGCATCGGTATGTGAAATAATTGAAACTTTTTCAAAAATCTCTTGACTAAGTCGTGACCCTCTCTCATTTTATAGGTCTCGTCGTAAAAGTCAATATCACACAAAGACTCATAAGTGAACATCATTGCGCAGGCAATCGGTTCATCGATAGCAGAACAATTTTGAAATGTTACGCCGACCTCATTTACCTTTTTATAGTCACATGAAACTGCCTGATAGTTTCTGTTCATTTCCAAAAAGAGAGATAGGGTTTGAAGAAAATGTCTAGACACATAGTCATCAGAGTCGACTCGAACAAAATATCTACCTCTTGACACCTTCAAGATCTTGTTTAGTGAGGCAGGGAGTCCTAAGTTCTTGTCGTTGTTTATGAGCCTGATGTTTAATACGTCTCTCATGTTGTCACAAACATCTTCTAATCGTATGCCAGGTTCATCATTGACAATGATTACCTCAAACTCTTCTTTGGGAAGAGTCTGGCTAGCAAGGCTTCGAAGACAACGGTGCAGCCACTTTTTCTGCTTATAACAGCATATTGCAACAGTTACTTTCACTTCTTAGCTCTACTCTTTACTAGTGATAGCGTGGTCAAAAGGGCTTTTGTCTGGCTTTCTTTGGTTGCGCCGGCGACATGCGGTGTAATTACAACTTTGTCTGTTCTTTTTGACAAAGCTAAAATCGGAGACTTTTTAAGTAGCGCAATATTTTGCTCATTTCTAAGGACGTCTGCACCGTAATAGGCTCCTGCTTCTTTTACCAACCACACTATGTAGTCTTCGTCAACTACTTCACCTCGAGACGTGTTCACAATAACTGTCCCAGGCTTTATGCTATCCCAAACTCCTGGCTTTATCATCCCATAAGTTTTCTCATTAAGCGCACAATTGATAGAAATAACGTCACACTCTGCTAGAGTTTTAAGTGATTTGACTTCTGTGTAGTTTCCACATATCACGTTTGGGTCATAATAACAGACTTTCATTCCAAAAGCAGATGCATACTTCGCAATCTTTCTTCCAATTCTGCCCAGTCCTACTATTCCAATTGTTTTGCCGTGAAGTTCATTTGACCTTAGAAATAACTCGTTCGTTGTAGAGCGCCACCCTGCAGTTCCTTGTGTGGCATTAGTAAACTTTCTGACTAAATTCATTATGTGAACCCAAGTAAACTCTGCCGAAGCGTGAATATCTTCTAGCGAGTTTTTGTCATCAAGCAAACAGACGACATCTATCTTTTTGCTAGACAGACCCTTGACATCTACATGATTAGTACCTGTTGATGGTGTGCCTACAACCTTCAGGCTTTTGTAATTTTCAAAGTGTGCATAGTCCAAATACTCGTTAGTTCCCGGATTGACAAGAACTGCTTGAGGATCATCTTCGTCCAAAACCATGCCGTAGTCTTTAAGAATTTTGTCTAACTCTTGGGGTCCTAAAAAATTTACGGGACACTCTAGCCTTACTCTCATTTGCCAACTCCTGTCAATATTGCTTTTGCTGTTACTAAGTCTATCATGGTATCAATATTGACTGAGACTAGCTCATCCATAATATACGGCCTGGAGACGCTTCCATTTCTAGAAAATCTTTCGACTATGCAGTCTCGTGTCATGGCATAAATTGCACCATTTCTAATAAAACACGGCTCTAAATCCTGGCGCCTTGATCCTTCCCCTTCGGGAAATTCTTTGCAAAAGTCTTGAATGGTATCGTTAACGATTCTTTTCATTCTAACAGGGTGCTTATCTTGCATCTGTGTTACTGATATCACGCTGTCAGCCCCTGTCTCTACTAATTTCTGGTGTGCCTCTTTAATGTGGATTGCATTTCTAAGAGGTGCTACACAAGGTAATTCTACAACATAGTCATATGTTTTATTAAAAATTCTTTCGCACTCAACAACAGCATGCTTAAGAGCATCTCTGGACCATACATGATCTTGTGACAGCTCATCTGGTCTCATAAAAGGTACTAGAGCTCCATGAAATTTTGCAACTTCTGCTATCTCCGAACAGTCAGTGCTGACCACCACCTCATCAAAAACATTGCTGAACAAGGCTGCTTTAATTGTGTAGTAGATCAAGGGCATGCCATTCAGATCAACAATGTTTTTCTTTGGTATACCTTTTGACCCTCCTCGTGCCAATATTACTGCTAGTGTCTTCATTCGAATTCTCCGGAATTTTTATTTGCGTAGTACAGCTGATCCCCTATATCTCTAAGCATTTTAAGCTCTTCAAGGTTCATAGACCCAATATGGTCATTACCTGGCATGCTCTTGTCTAAGGTAAAATGTTTCTCTACATACATTGCGCCATGGGATATGTGATGAAGACAATTTGCAATTCCATAAGAGTGGTCACTTACTCCTACAATCGGATATTTGTAAGATCTGTGTACTGATTCTTTTTGATCTAGTATGCTAGTTGGATACTTTGACACACAATTGAAGTATAAAACGTTAGGCCTATCAAACGGTAGCTCGTCTTTAGACCACATTCCTAAAGATGTGAAAGTAGGTAGTCCGGCATTAATGATGTCATTGCAAAGAGACGGTTCTTTCATAACAGTTCGACTAGCTATTTTAAGTACTCCAACACCCAGGTCCAAGCACCAACCGAGCTTTTCTTCATCAAAAACCGAGGCAAAAAACTCAATTCCGTAAGCATCACAAATCTCTGTGATTAATTGAACTTGGTTATAGGTAAATTCATTCTTTGCGCGTGAGTCATCTCCAAAAACCCTGACAGAATCATACAGCTGAAACTTGGCAAAGTCAGCTCCTCCGACTGCTGATTGTCTAATAAGCTCTTCTATTAACTTAAAGTCACCATTGTGATTTATTCCGATTTCAGAAATTATTTTCATTTTTACTCTACAATTGCGTACCACTGCTTTGTCTTGCAGTCATATTCATCAAAAACATGAATTAGGGTGTCCGCGAAACCTAATTCATGCGAGGCTTCACCCAAAGCTCTTTTAACTCCGGGCCAGTGATAGTCATCGCCAGCTATGACTCCTCCTTTTTTTACTTTTGGGAACCAAAGATGAATGTCTTCTTTGACTGACTCGTAGTCATGTGCCGCATCAATAAAACAAAAGTCTAATATATTGTTGTCTAAGTCGGCAGCATGTTCTTTTGATGTTCCTTTCAAAATTTCTACTTGACTAAAAGGTCTTAGCTTTTTTTTAACACTTTTGTATATAGAGTTCCAGGGCGCATGCATCAAGTCTCTCTGGTCTGCATCTTTTTCAGCATATACTTGACTAGACCATGTGTCAACGGCATAGAATTTGCTAATGCTCCAATTGGTCAACATTAGTAAAGAACTCTCCCCCTTGTAGACACCAATTTCAGCAACTACTAAGTCGCGCTTTCCTTTCATGATGTACAGGAGCGGCGAAATTGCTTGAGGGGTCTTGCGAGGCACTTCTCTTCTCTTTCTCGGTTTTCGCGGAGTAACACCCATCGAGCTTTTCGATCTTTTCGTATCTTCAATTGCCTGCTTTAGTAGAGGATTAATTTCACAATCTGGTTTAATCATTCTGTCTTTTCTTTTGATTATGATCAATTATATTTTCTGACTTCGATATGTTCAAACTGTATGCACGAATTGCTCTGGTTAGATCATCAGGTGTGTCAATTGCGATACTATCTGTCTCTACACACACCATTTTAACAGGTACTCGGGCCTCTAGAAACCTCAAAAACTCTATGCTTTCAGCTTTTTCAATAGGTCCTTGTTCCAAGCTATTAAACTGCATCAGCATATCTTTGTGAAAACCAAAAACTCCAAGCTGTCGGTACCTTTGTGTGTCGTCACACCCTTCTTTTACAAAAGGTATTGGGTGTCTAGATATCATCATTGCGTACCCCTCTTTATCAACTACTACTTTTGTAACATTGGGTGATGACAAGTCTTGCTCGCATGTAATTTTTGCCATTGCACTAACAACCGGGTGGCCTGACAATACACATCTGGCAACATTATCGATTACTTCGGGCTCTATAAAGGGCTCATCGCCCTGAACATTAATGAAGCATGCTTCTGTATTTTTATCTGACAATATAAAGGCAGCTTCGGTCAACCTGTCGGTGCCTGTCGCGTGGTCAGACCTTGTCATTAACACATTAACATCGTGCTCTTTGCAGTTTTTGTATATTCTGTCATCGTCAGTAGCAACCCATACTTCGTTAATCAGAGAGCACTTTTGTGCTGACACTGCTGTCCTTACAACAATTGAGCGGCCGCCTATTTCCTTAAGCGCTTTGCCAGGAAGTCTAGAAGAATTATATCTTGCTGGAATTATTGCGTAGACTTTCATTAGAACTTAGAACCTTCTCTATTAAGATTTGTACCTGCTCTTATTCCTTTTCCGGAAATAAAGTCTGTTCTTGCTGCGCACACAATATGTCCAAAAACCCTAGGGTATTTTGAGGGACCTCTTGGAGACACTCCGTGTATGGCATCTAAGGAATTGATGCCTACAATCATTGTCCCTGCTTCATATTTTATAGTTTTTGTCACTTTTACGCAACTCTTGTCAATTGCATTATTAGAGTGAAACGATGGCAACATGTCATCATTGAGGGTGTAGAGTTCTAAGTCTCCACCTACGCAATTATCTTCTGGATGACGTAGGTAAAGTAGACCAAAATTGACTTTGTGTGCTTTGTCAATATGCGGTCCTCTAACAGAAGTACCTCCAGAAGTTGGTGTGTTTATTCCTATACCTGCGTCCCAGTACAAGTCACACCCAGTGTCGCGCTTAAACATTCCATGTTTTAGATCTTCTTTTTTCCCTAAAAATTTTTCAAAGTTGGTCTGCGCGTAGAGATATTCACCAAAGAGGTCAAAAAACTTGTCTATGTAGTCCCTAGATGTATTTAGCTCTACAAACTTTTTCCAAGTCGGCATTTTTTCTAAATCAGCCCTTCTTAAAAAGTCATGAGCCAAGTAAGTCATTCTGTGATTTTCTGTATTTTTGTAGCCTGGAAATTCTTTGCACTGTGGCGTCTCATTAATTAGATCAGAAATAATTTCGTCTGAATACGGCTTGACTACAACATGCGGAAATGGGCTGAAAATAACGTCAGACTTTTTAACATCATGCAATACGTGTTTCATAGAATTAAATTCCTGATACTTTTAAGAAACTTTCTACTGTTTCCTTAACAACATCTAAGGGTACGACGGTCGATGCATCTGACAAGGCTTTAGAGGGATCTGTGTGGGTTTCTAGAAATAGACCCTTGGCACCAAACAGAGCAGAAGATCTCGCGTAAAGACCTGTAAGCTCTACGTCTTGTCCACCGGTAGATGACGACGAATTAGGGACTTGACGAGAGTGAGTGCAGTCCATTACCACCGGGACTCCCATCTTACTCATCTGCCATACATTTCTAAAGTCTACGACTAAGTCATTCATCCCAAACATTGAGCCTCTCTCAGTCAACATTACCTTCTCATTTCCTGTAGACTTTATTTTTTCTAGAACATGAGACATTGCATTTCCTGTTAGAAACTGTCCCTTTTTAACATTTACTATTTTTCCAGTTTCGGCAGCTGATACTACAAGGTCTGTTTGTCTACAAAGAAAGGCAGGAATTTGTATGATGTCAACAGTTTTGTCTTGGAAGTATGCCATGTCTTTTGTTTCATGAGCATCAGTGGTCACATACTCACAAAAATTTCTTACTTTTTCCAGCACTCTAAATGCCTCTTTTTTCCCCAAACCCCTAAAAGAACTCACAGATGTTCGATTAGCTTTGTCAAAAGATGACTTAAAAATGTATGTTACTCCCAGAGATGAACAAAACTCCTGTAAGTCTGACGCGATTTTAACACACAGATCTTCGCTCTCTATGACACAAGGGCCTGCGATTAAAAATGGTTTCGTGTTTAGTGTGTTGTACAGATCGTTCATTTTGTCTCCATCTCTTTAAGAATTTTTCCAATGCTCCCACCCGGATGATTTCGTGCAAAATCATTGACAGATAGACCTTTTTTATGAATAACTTCAGATAGAATGCCGTGCAAAGATAGCATATACAGGGTTGTTGATATCATAGGGCTTAGACCAAAAGGTGAGCCTTCATTCTGCACCGGTATTGTAACAGCATGCTCACATGCAGCATCTAAGTCAGACTCTTTATTGCTAGTAATTGAGACCTTTGTCCATTTCGAAAAGTACTTCGCAACACGAACAGTTTCTTCTGTTTGACCAGACTTACTTACTAGAACTAGAAGGTCGCCCTCTTTGATAATACCAGCATCGCCATGAAAAGCATGACACACATCTAAGTCGTGCCAATTCAGCCCAAAGCTTCTGGCTGTGTATACCACTTTTCTACATGCAAAAGCGGACTTTCCCATTGTGCAAAATATTACTCTGTCATGACTAGCAACCAAGTCTATTATGTGCTGCAGGTCTTCTTTGGTTGGTAGCTTTTCAAAGTCTTTCTGGAATAAATTGATGTGATGTGTATAGTTCATGTTACTCTTCTTTGTACTTTTCTAAAAATTCTTTTGTGGCATGAGCCTCATTTAGAAATCGAAGCTTTCCTAAACTACTTAGCTGTCTAACAGTATTGAGCTCAGCGACACCGTCATGGTGCTTTCCAAATGCAACACCTGCATTTTTCTTAATTGCTTCTGAGACATCATCTAAAACTTTTTTATTGCGCCACGTTCCAGTACGAATGAGGTGTTTATAAAATGCATGTTGTGGCCCTGGACCAAAATAGTGCTTATAGAATTTTCCCTCTGTTTCTTGAAAAAAACTAAATCCGTGCACTGTCACCTCTTCATAATTTCTTAGAGCTGTCATGATTGCTCTAAATCCTGTCGATGGATTGTCCATAGATAGTTCTGCAATCCCTGTACCAGGATCAAAACTATATGGCGGGTCATCCAGCAGAACCATCTTTTCTTTTGGAATAGGCCCTGTGAACTTTGCTTCTAACTTTGTTTGAGGTGTTGATGATTTATACCACACCTCGCTGAAATCATTAGAGTCCCTAGGGAGTATGCTACTAGAAGTTCCGATTGCCCATATGTCAGTTTTGCTGCCCACACTTTCTTCATAACCACTAGTCACAAAGTTATTAAATCGTACAACCACATCAAACTTGTCAATTACATCCCCCATTTTAGAAGACAATATCGTGGGCGAATTGCCCACAATGATAATTCTTTTTTTGTTCATCACTATCTCGCTGTTAAGTCGTCAATTATTTGTTTTGCTGCCATGACACATGTGTCAATCTTTCCGGAAAAGACATTAACGATCTTGCCGCTAGTCTTGGAAACAATCGTGGGCCGGCCGTCAGTCGAATCCATGTTAGGAAGGACTGCCCTTACTGTATACATTGATCCCAAATATTCCGCGCTTTCAAGTGCAGGTATGTACTCTTTCCCAGTGCTTATAAAAAGATTAAAATTGGTCTCAGATGGGTTTTTTACAAATCCCTTGTTCAGGTCTTGCATCATGCTGATCGGTACTTTGGGAAAGTGTCCTATGTTTGTATAGTGTATTGCATGAACTACATTTCCCAACAAAGACATGTCAGTTCTTCCATACGGATCAACACACATAAAGGGGCCATCCATTACAACAATACTTTTGTCTTGCATTTCTTTCGGCATGCGAACAGCAATTTTTTCACAGACTTCAAACTGGTAGTCTCTTCGGTCCTCTTCTTCTAGAATCTTATTAATATTAGCGTAAGTACAGTTTATCACTAAGTCGTACTTGTCCATCTCTTTTCTGGTAAATGGTGTTGCCCACAACTTCATGATATTAGACTTCATAAGTCTGCGCCAGCAAGTGTTATATACACTTTGGTAGTCTAAAAGTGTTTCTTTAACTTTTACCGTCAGGGCTATTTTGTCACTGTTTACGTGACTAAAATTTTCAACTATCTCATAGTCCAAATCAAATCTGTCACAAAAGCTTAAGTACTCTTCTGGTGACACTTTACTGCCATCTTTTGCGATGCAGTAATAGTGATGACAATCGTCAACAACACTCTTTCTATACTCGTCTACAAAAAAGTCTATAGACTTAAGAAGTGCAGTTACAGTCTCAGGGCTTCGTGGGTAATGATAGCCTCTGTGTAGCCTTAGCTGGTTTGTTCTGCTGGCGGCTGTCATAATGTCGCGACTAGACTCATACAGGGTGACATCATGATCCTCATCTAGCTTGAGTGCAATCGTTACACCAAATATTCCGGCTCCTACTACAGCAACTTTCACTGGCTTATCCCGTCTAAAAAGTCTAGAATTCTCGAGGACAAACTCAAATTGTTATAACACTCTCCTTTGTCAACCATCGCCAAGAAATTGTCTCTCTGTAAGTCTAATAACATACTAGCAGCATTTGTCGAGACTTCAACATCCTCATGCGCAAAGTGTCCGGGGGTCCACATAAAAAGACCGCGATCAGTTTCATAAGTGACAGACTTATTTCTTGTTCGATGCTGTCTATCAATATTAATTTCTACACTAACTTCATCTAGATAGAAGCTAATGTGACATCTGTCATCTTGAACATCTGTCTTTAGACTAGTTACTGTTCCACTTTGAAAAGTGTCAAATAGTATTGATAGGTCATGACTAGCAAGATTTAGCAAAATGTCATTATTGAAAGATCCCCACTTTTCCCATGTAAAAGACGCTGATTTTACTTTTGTCTTAGACAGTGCATTCTTAAATGACTCGTAAGCAGGGTCTACAAGATACAAGTAATTTACAAAACACACTTTTCCCGCGGACACATCTTTAACTTTTTTTAGGTCAGCAACTGAAGTTGCTGCCGGTTTTTCTAAAAACACGTTTTTGTTTCGCGACAGGCAGGTTGCAGCCACTTGAGAAAGGCTTGGTATGGGGACAGCAATTATTACAGAATCTATATCATCATCTGCAGCTAGCTGCTCTAAAGACGAGACTTGGATTCCTGGACATATGTCTTTTATTTGATCTAAGTTGCTAGTGTTTCCGGAAGTTACTACTCTTTTTACATTTCTCTTTTTAGAGAAACTTCTCGCAATGTTTCTTCCCCACCGACCGGCGCCTATGATCCCAATACTTTTCATTAAAATAATTCTAGCATATGCTTGAAATATTGTTCAATGCAAGCGTCCCAATTTTTAGGAATCAGACCCTCATTCTTTGTGTATTCCTTTGTTCTTAAGATCTTAGTTAAGTCTTCAAAAGAACTATAGACATGTGTGCTACCCACCATTTCAACAGCTCCTCCAGAGTCGGCTAATGCGTATGTCGGTATTTCACATGCAAGACTTTCAATTATGTGATTCGGCCCTGGATCATGTCTCGATGCAGAAATATACACATCATAAGTTGATAGCTTTTCCCCCAAGTCTAGACCAAATGTTGGTGGCACTACAATAGAATTGTTGAATTGGGCCTTGGTTCTTCCAATGTACGTAAAAGTAAATTCAGGATGATCGTCTATCCATTTGTCTAGAAGCTGATATACATCTTGACCCTTTAGAGGGTTGTCAGACCAGTGGTGCGTAACTAGATTTATCTTTCCATTGTCTATCTTTTCTCTTTTACAAAAGTGTTTTTTGTTTGTTCCTGAGTACACCACATGATTTCTGTGACATCGCCAGTCGTCTTTGGTATGATAGTCCATTATCCAGTTAGAGATGAACACACACATATCTGTGATACCGCTGCTGGCCTTGATAACTGGGTCTATGTCGTTATGCAGTCCTTTCCTCTGATCACACTCATTAATTCTATAAACTACTTTTGTCTGCGGTCTCCACTGCTTGTACCTCGCGATCTCGTTAATTGATATCCCAAGCTCGTCGTATCGTGGATCAATCATAAAGATTAGATCAATATCGTCTTCAAACTGGTTAGTCGGAGTAAAGCCATACTCCGGAGCATATCTGTGTATTGCTTTGACAAAATTGTTTCCGCCACCCCATGGTCCTTCGACTGGCTTTCTATTGATTAGTATTTTTCTTTTTCCACTCATCTATTACTCCGTACAAGAGACTAGCATATACGTCTCCAGACTCGCACTTGACACCGCCGGAGATGGTTTTATTAAGAAACTCTACTCTTTGACTTTCGTACTTTTCAGGATTCAATATAAAGTCAAAGTAGTCTTCACCCATCTTAACCGTGCCATAGTAGTCATCAAAATTTCCAACATTGCCAAGCTGCTCAAATATCACTGTCGGTATTTTCGCTTGGATAGGCTTAAAGCACATCGTTGACCCATAAGACAAAACACACGCAGCATTTTGTATCAGCTTGGTATCACTTTCAGCCCTAGAAATGATATTATAAGACAGCCCCTTTGGAACACTTCTTTCTAGAATTGAAATCTCTTTAGCGATATTGTGCCCAAACCTGTGTTTTACTTTGAAGACTACCGGTTTTTTAAGTAGCTTCTGCAGACTTACCAAGTTCATTCTATCTAGTGTTTTCTTGTCATAAATGTACCAGCCAGGTTGCTTATGTGCCGGATCTATGAAGTTCACAATCACAAGAATCACTTCATTCTCAACTACCAAGTCTTTGACGTGGTCATTGTCAGGTATTCCACCCATAAGAAAGAAGTCTTCTTTTGTCAAGCTTAGTAAGTTTTCTCTCTCTTTCGGGCCAAAAACAGCAAGTTTGTCAAAGAACTTTTTGTAACCTTGGAGTAAAACTGGCTGCCAACTTTTTTCTGATGTGTTTCCATGCGTATTTGCAACAACAGGAACTCCATGCTTTTTGCATAGTCTATACAGATCCGAAAGACCTACTTTGTCCCTAGAGTCGTCTAAAATTACAAGGTCTGTTTCTCTAAAAGGTATTTTCTTCTTAAAGATGTTCGTACACAATGCCCGCCACGTAGATTTATAAAGTTCGCCAGGATTTCTTATGGCTGGGGAGTGGATAACTTGACTTATGTTGTGACTATGTTTTTCCAAGTAGTCAACAAATCTATTAGCCTCATACGTCGTATTCTTGCTTACTTGACCGGCGCATATGACTATTATGTCATGTGTGTCAGACATCTTAAGAACCGCCGGGAATGTTCGCTCGGCGTTCCTATGAATAGTTGCAATGAATACTACTTTTTTCTTCACTTAGCTACCTTCGCTGCGCTATCATTCCGTATTCCGGAAAGTAAAGGTAGTCTATCTCTGTCCCTAAAAAGCAATTGACTGCATGTTCTACATTTTCACAAATAGGCTCTCTGTCGTTAAAACTAGTGTTTAGAATTATGGGTACGCCTGACTTCTTTTCCCACTCTTGCAGAAAGTTATAGTACCACTCATTATCTTCTTTTCTAACAGTCTGGAGTCTTGCTGTTCCATCAAAGTGAACGACAGCAGGTACTTCATCTTTCTTTTCTTCCTTAAACTTAAGAACAAATTGCATATAGGGTGACTCTTGATACTCTGTAAACCACTCCTCTACTCTTTCCTCTAGAATAGAAGGCGCGAAAGGCCTGAACCATTGTCTGTGCTTTACCTTCTCGTTAATGATATCTTTCATGTTTGGATTTCTAGGGTCAGCCAAGATGCTTCTATTTCCCAGCGCTCTTCGGCCAGACTCAGACTTACCATGGAAGACAGACACAATATTTCCTTCAGCCAGTAGAGTTGCCACATTTTCAACAGTGCACTCTTCCAGATCTATAGGCTTTTGTTGTACTACACTCTCAAAGTGTTCCTTAGACCAATCTTCGCCAAGATAAGGGGTAAAGTTATGTTCCCACTTAATTCTGGGATTTCCCAACACTTCGTGATATACAATCTGCGCGGCGCCAATTGGGAGTCCTCCATCATAGGGCACAGGAGGAATATAGACCTGATCTACCCTGTCTCCGAACCACTCTTTTATTTTTCCCATGGCAACAGAATTTAATACTACACCACCTGAGAGGCATATGTTCTTTGTCTGAGGCGAGCTTTGAAGTGCAAAATCGATCAATTGATAAATTACTTTTTCAGTTGCTTTTTGTAATCCGGCTGCCAAATCAAACGTATCTTGTTCAGACCTTCGTGCAATTGCAGCCCAAGGCTCTAAGTAAGGATGTTTTGGATCTCGATCAGATGTTGCACCAACAGGTTGGTTTGATGGCTTCATGCCTGCAGGCAAGATATCAACAGTTAGCATTCTCCAAAAATCATCTACGTACTTATCTGCATCTCCGAGCGCAGCCATGGCCATGATAGTTCCTTCTTGTCCCCCTCTTGGCCAACCGTTCTGAAGCTTGAAGATATATCGCGTAATTCTCGACCAGACACCACCTATATTAATCTCGTGTGGTCTAAATGTCTTCAAGTGCTTCATTGTATTGTCTTCGCCATACCAAAGAGTGCACGCTGATTCTCCGCCTACTTCATCTTCAGATCCACCGCCATCCATGGTTAGCACAACGGAGTCTTTAAGGTTACTAGAATAAAAAGCATTTGCAGCATGAGCCCGATGATGAGAAACAAAATGGAATTTTCCTCCATTCTTTTCGGCAGTCTTGAGTGCCATCTCATAAGTTTCAGCGTATTCTTTTGTCTTTCTTATTGGGTGAACTGATGCATAATGAACAATTTCGTCAGCATGCTCAGGGGATCGCTCAGACAAAAACTTAAGTGCATCTCCCGGTGGGCACTTTTCTCTATTGTATCTTTCGTACTCCGCATGAATCAATGGCTTGCCGTCTTCTAGAACAACAAAAGAGCAGTCATGACCACACCAAATTCCAGCTATTTTCATTTTAGATTTTACTCCTATTGCTTAAAAACTTTTTAGAAGAAGTCAAAGCTGATGCTATCACTTGGTCCATATCGTAGTACTGATATTTTGCTAGACGCCCACCAAAAGTTACATTAGACAATTTCTTCACATCTTTATTATACTCGCCTGCCAAGGAATTGTTATGGCTATCATTGATAGGATAGTAAGGCACTCTATCTTTTGACCACTCGGCCGGCGTTTCGCTAGTCACAACAGTATGACTAGTCTTAACCTTTTCAAAATGCTTGTGTTCTATAGACCTGGTCCAGCTTACCTCAGGTGCCGTATAATTGATCACAGGAACACCTTGCACATTTTCTTTTTGTATTTCTGTGTGGACAAAGTCCAGAGTTCTATACTCTAGTTCACCATACTTGTAATCAAAATATGCATCGAGCGGGCCGGTGTACACAACATGTTTTGCTTTGGATGTCCAACCCTTTCTGTCTTGAAGAAAATCAACTCCAAGCTGGACGTCTGCATTGCCTAAAAGCTTTTCAAATATTTGTGTGTATCCTCCCACTGGAATTCCACAGTATTTATCGTTATAGTAGTTCGCATCATAAGTCAGCCTAAACGGCAGCCTTTTTATTATAAATGACGGCAACTCTTTGGGGTCTTTTCTCCACTGTTTTTGTGTATATCCTTTTACTAATTTTTCATAGACATCTGTTCCAAGCTGAGAAACTACCCACTCTTCTAAGTTTGCCGGGTTGTCTATTGGGACTCGGGTTTCTTCTATCTTCTTGAGTGCCTCATCTGGAGTTGTTACACCCCAAAGTTGGTTAAAAGTCCACATATTAAAAGGTAGGGAATATTGCTCTCCTCTAAACTTTGCTACAGGAGAGTAGGTAAACTGTCTGAACTCTGCAAACATGTTTACGTAATTCCAAATTTTTTCACTATTAGTATGAAATATGTGTGGGCCATACTCATGAACGTTTATCCCTTTGTTGTTGGAGGTGTAACAATTTCCTCCAATATGATGACGCTTATCAATAACCAGACAAGAAAGCCCTGCCTTGGTTATTTCATGAGCGAAGACAGAGCCAAAAAATCCGGCTCCAACAATAAGAACATCGTACATACTAATCCGATAACCAGTCGTCCATGTAGTCTAAGTTTTTGCTTGTGGGTTGTGCATCTGCCAAAGCCTTGGAATGTTCCTGAGTCGCTTCGGCGGGTGTTCCATCAAACATTGTAACAGGACCCTCTTCGTATAGAACACCCATATTGTTTTTTGTATCATACTTTAGAAGATCACCTTGACTATCCCGAGAATAGTCCCAGCCGATACCTCTGCACATATCAGTGAATGATACAGGTCGCTGACTTTGAAGAAGCGCTTGATGCTCTTCTAGTGTTGTCATTTCATAGTAAAGGCCGTCTGTTCCAAAGGGGCCAAGGTAGTGACCGACTCTATTTTCCCCCCTTACAATTGCATGCATTCCTCGGGGATCATTCCAAACTGCAGCAAAAGATGGAATGTGAGGACAGAACATAAAATCAAGCATTCCTGATTGCTGTGCCCGGGCAGACATTGCATCTTCGGCACTAGTAAATCCATCTACAGTTTTTTCTTTAAGATCAACGGGATACTTTCCAATCTTTTCAAAAAGTTTTGGATGAAAAAGACCTGTAGTTCCCAAGTGAATGTTTCTTAGTTGCCAGTACTTGCTATTTGTTATGGGAGAAGTTTGTGGACCTGTTCCGGGAAGGATGTTGCCCTCAACAGACACCCTTCTAATAATATGCACAGACTGGTGGGCTTGATTAGAAAGTGCGAAGTCGATGACAGATGATGCAAATGCATGAGCATTTACTAGTTGACTATCATCCTGTAAGAAACAAATAACTTGGTCAGGTGGGCTAGTCGACCACGGAAGATTCTGGTTTACTCTTGCGAGAACTTCGTTCTTTCCTTTCCACTCATCATTAGATGGGTCTCTTTCTGGTCTATACACTACTTCATCAATTGTCTCACAGCTATCTAGATACTCTTTAGCACCGGGCTCGGTGCTTCCATTGTCAACATAAATCACTCTTGTGTTGATCTGATCTGCATAAAGCTCTTTGAATGTTTGTAAGCTGGTCAGCAGCGCTTTGCTGTACAACAGTCGATTACATGCTGTGATCCCGATAAGTAAGTTGACTTTTTCTGTCAGGTCTGGCTGATTCACGCTAGTCTCCCTTGTGGATTCTTAAAGAGTCTTCGTCAAAATGCTGGGTTGAAAACTCGTAGACTTTTGTTTCTTCTAAGGCGATCATTCTATGCTTAAGACCTGGGTATATATGGAATGCCTGGCCTGGGCCGAGAATGATACTGTTTGCAGTTTCGATGTCTTCGTCGTCCGAATACAACAGATTTATCTTTCCTGAATGTACAAACAACACCTCATCTTTTATTTTGTGGTAATGCCAAGAGCATTGCTTTCCTGCCTCAAAGAACAGTAGTTTTCCACAGTACTCTGGTTTGTTAACGATCCATTTTTCATGTCCCCAACCTTTATGAACATGCTTAATTTTTGAAATAATCATTTGCATTTACCGCCTTGTCATCGATGTACACATCACCAGCCGGCTTGCCAAGAAAAAGCTGGTGGTACTTTGCGCCCCACTCATTGAGTTGCTCAGTAGTTCTTTGATAAAATAAAGACGTCGATGCAATCTGATTTCCGCCGGTGCGACCCATTCCTCTGGCAGTACAGTAAATAATTGTGTTACCTTGATCGTATAGGGCATTAACTGCATCAATTCTTTGTCTGATTGGATATGCGTCAGAGTAGTCTGTCGTCGCGCCTTCGCACTGTGTGCAAATTGTTCCGTCAATATCAATTACGTAAGTCTTAGTTTCCATTTTTCTCAATATCCTTTTTAGTTACATTATACACGCCTAAGTGCCTAACAGAAATACCGGCGCACTTATTGGCAAATTTTATAGCAGATGGCATATCTTTTGCCTCTATGAACTTGACAGCCAAAGCAGCCAAGAAAGAGTCTCCAGCGCCACAGACGTCAAAAACATCATGAACTTTCTGTGCTGGATATATTCTGCCCTTCCACTTTGCGCCCTTGTCACCCATTGTCACTATTAGCTCACAGTCAGCTGGCCTAATAGACGAAGTCTCAAACTCGTGTTTATTGATCTTTAAGATGCAGTCACTAAATGCAGAAAGGTCTTTTTTCTTACTATCCACAAATATAGGCTTAGGTAGCATGGGAATTATCTTTACTAGAGTACTGTGTGTCAAAAATCCCTTGTTGTAATCTGATATCAGCGTTCCGTCAAAGCTGTTTTCAGACAGAACACTCTTAAGTTCTGCGATGGCTAATGGTCTACACACGTCATTTGAGTCAACTCTTAGTATTTGTTGGGAAAATCTTTCGTCGAGAAATCTTTCTTTTACAATTTCTGTCTTGTTTGTGACTGTCTTTACGTTGTGCCCTAGCGACTTAACATTAAGGGCTACATTTGCTGCCATTCCCGGCTTTGATTCTGTTTTTGTCTGCAGCAGTATTGGTACCGGTGCTTCTACGCTTAATCTTTCACATCTTCCGAAACGATATAAGTCTACACAAGACTCACCGATCACCAAAAGATTTAATGGTTTTTGTACTTGAGTATCCATCTATCGTACCAAATATAACAACTTCAGCCAAGTCTTTGCCTACGACTTGTTCAGGTGTATAATCACCACCCTTAACAATTATATCAGGGTTTAGAGATTGTATTAGACTGTATGGCGTGTCTTCTTCAAATACAATAACCTTGTCCACACAGCGAAGCTCTTCTAGCATCATTTTTCTGTCTTTCAAGGTATTAATCGGACGCCCTTCACCTTTTAGCCGTCTAATACTGTCATCACTGTTTAACCCAACAACCACATGATCCCCTATTCTTTTGCAGAATTTTAGAAGTTCAACATGTCCGCGGTGAAGAACATCAAAACATCCATTGGTAAAGACTGTCTTCATTTTCCAATTAAATCTCGAGTGTATGTAGTTGCACCGTCTTCAAAAGAAGTAAACTTTCTTAAGAATCCTGCAGTCTTGAGCCCACTAATATCTGCTTGGGTGTGTGCCTGATACTTTCCTTTTAGCTTTTCTGGGAACGGTATTGTTGTAACTTTTGCGCCTGTCTCTCTAGCTACAATATTTGCAGCATCCATGAAAGAACTAGCTTTTCCAGTGCCGCAATTGTATACACCTATAGAATTAGTCTTTCTCATAAAATGCATGTTAATCTTGACAATGTCGTCGACGTGTATAAAGTCTCTTGTAAAGCTTTCGCTGCCCTCAAAGACTCTAATCTCATTGTCAGCGGTTGCTTGTGATACAAACTGTGCTATCGGTGAAGCCATCCCTGCTTTGTGTGTTTCACCCGGGCCATACACATTAAAGTATCGAAGGCCTACGACCTGAACACCTGAGTCAAAATCATATTTCCTTCTAAAGTAGTTGTCAAAATTTAGCTTAGACTCAGCGTAAATATTCAAAGGCTTTTCACAGTCTACGTCAGCCTCAAAACCATTTTCTCCCAGACCATAAACAGCGGCTGAAGAGGCGTAGATAAGTCTGATGCCTTGTTCCATGCAGTGATGGAATATTCCAACAGACAAGTCGTAGTTAACTCGGGTCATCTCTTCTTCGTCTGTGAACGTGGTGTCTGTGATTGCGCCCTGGTGAAAGATTGTGTCTATCTTTCCAATATCACAAAACTTTCCGTTTCTAATAGTTTCTAGACACTTGTCCTTTTCAATAATGTCTTTGTAAGTGCAGCCTACTAAGTTTTTCTCGCTACCATTTGTAGGCGAGTCAATAATATATATGTCTTTGTAGTTGAGCTCATTAAGCTTTCTAACAATGTTAGAACCAATAAAGCCCATACCGCCTGTTACAACAATACTCATTCTAGCTTCTTCCTCACTTCTCTTACAATCTCTTCAGGGTCGTGTAAAGCTGCTTCGGATTTGCAGTGTGTGCATTCGATTTTCATACCACACGGGCCGTGATTTTTTCCGATCCATATGTTAGCGTTTTCATGATAGCATGTCATTGTCGGATGAATAAAACCAGTGTACAATATTACAGACTCAACACCTACAGCGTTTGCTGCATGCATAAGTCCGCCTTCTGATGATACGAACAGCTTAGACCTTTTAATTACTGCAGCTGCTTCTCTAAATGACGTCTTGCCTGTTAGGTTTACCACACCGCTTAGTACCTGATCTTGAGTTTCTCTTCCAATCTGTACTACCTTGTGTCCATCCTTAACAAGTTGATCAGCAACAAATTGCCACTTTTCTAGTGGGTACTTCTTATTGACCGTGTATTCATCGTTTGACTGTGGTTCCATCACTATGAAGTCTTCCATCCCTTGAAGGAGGTTTTCTGCAGCATCTGTCTCATCACTGTCAAAATAAATTTCACACTTAAGGCTGGGGTTTGACACACCGTAGAACTCACAAATTTGTGATATGATATGTTTGTCGAATCTATGGACTGCTCTTTGAGGTGTATCTTGCTTACAATAGTTTGTTTGAGGACTATTCAGCTGCATTGGTATTGCAACCTGGCCGTCAAATTCTTGCTGTATATAGGGATTGTTTTTGAAGATAGGCGTTTTGATGGGTTTTATCAAGTTTCCATGCTGCTCAAACGGAAAAACCTTGGGAATTCCTGACGCTTTTACCAACTCTCTGGCAACAGCTGTCCATGTCAAATACCCGCCTAAGCCCATTCTTTTTCTCCTATGACACTCAAAACTTTGTTAACAACCTCTTTGTAGTCATGTTCTTTTGCGTCCTTAAGACATTTTGGACAGCTTACTTTCATTCCGCACGGGCCATGTTTCGAAATATTGACATACACATTTGACGGATACTCGACCATTTTTTGTGCTTGATAACCGGTTAGGACAACAACAGCCGTTGTCTCTGTACACGTTGCCAAGTGCGTCAGGCCTCCCTCCGTAGAAACTAAACACGATGACGCTTCTATAATCGCAGAGGCTTCCCTAAAAGACGTCTTTCCTCTTAAGTCTATTACATTCTTAAGAAGTGAAGGCCCGGTGCCTATCTGCACTACTTTGTGATCTGTTTTCTCCAGCACATCATTTACTATCGATTGCCACTTCTCAAATGGATATGATCTATTCACAGTGAATTCTAAATTAGAGTGTGGTTCAATTGTAATGAATTTTTCTGGGAGTGTTGACAGAATCTTTTCAACTTTTTCTTCTTCTTTTTCGTCTAGAAAAATGTCACACTTTATAGTTGGATTTTTTATCCCTACTGTTTCGCATATTGTCTCGATAATATGTTTGTCTGACTTATGAACAACCTTTAGAAAGTCTTCTTCCTCCACGTAGTTTGCAGAGCTTCCATTTAGCCTGACTTGCAGTCCGTGCTCGCCGTCAAACTCTTGACAAACATATGGATTATTCTTAAAAGACTCACTCTTAACAAGTCGGGTAAGAGGTATTTTGTCTCCTGCAGCGCTTTGACCCATATGAACTTCTATTGGTATCATTTTGACACCATATGTTTCGTATATTTCTCGGGCTGCTGCAGCCCACGTTAGATATCCCCCTAGTCCCATTTTCCCCTCAAAGCGTCATCATACCTGTCTGCAACTATCTCTATGTCTAGATGTTTGTTGTCTACTGTAATTGTAGACGGCAAAACAATATTGGTCAAGTCTATTTCAGGTGGATTAGTATAGTCAGTCAACCTATAGTCGTACTCTTCTGTTTCTGGTACAATAATTCCGGAGCTTTTCACTATTTCTTTTGTACCTCCGGAGCTACTGCACACAACAGGACAATTTTGAGAAAGTGCTTCTACAACTACATTTGGACAGTGGTCTAGCCACGCTAAATGAATCATCCAATCAGCAGCTCTAAACATTTGCAGACACAATTCATGACTGACATTTCCTACATAGAATATATTTTCTTTTTGTATCTGGTAGTCTGGGTTTGACCCCATAACAACTAAGCAGCATTTAGTATCCGGGTTTTCCTGCTCGTATTTTAGAAAAAGTGCTGTATTAGCATTTAGTCTTTTCTGACCATGCCAATTAGATGAGCATACAAAGATTTTGTCGTAAGAGTTTCTCAGAGACTGTATGTTTTCGTCTGTAATTCGGGTGGGACTTAAGTCTATTCCGTTTGCTATAACAGTGCCCGGACGGTCTCTCCAATGATGACATGTCATATTTTTATCAAACTGAGTTTGCCAAATTACATAGTGACAATTGTCATAAGTCCATCTGATGCCTCTATTTTTTGTATGAAATTCTTCTGGTGAAAACCAAATACCGTCCAGCCTTTGCAAGAACTTTGCTCCTGGTCTAGGGTGTGACGAAGGCTCTATAAATGCTAAGAAAGTCTCATAGTCATCATTTTGCCCTACAAATTCGTACCCTCTTTTTTGAAGACTACTAGCCAGTCTAGTTGCAAAAGAATTGGGACCAGATCTAGAATGAAAGTCTACATTGGAAAAGTGAACTTTCACTTGTCACCCTCTGAAATTTCCGGCTTCAAAAACTTCATATAAAACTGCGCGCTTTGCATTGTAGCACCTTTGCCCCACATTGATTTTGCTGTTCTAGACGCCTGGAATACCTGGAATGACTCTGAGAGTCTTTTCATAGCGAAGTCAGGTTTAACCACCAAAGAGACTCCAAGTTCCTCCCAGAATTCACCAGATTCCACGAAATCAGCATTCTGATCTCGCTCGTTAATTGCCATGTACAATATACCACAACCGCCTGGCTTTAGCACTCGCTCTACGTGCTTTATGTAAAACTCGGCCTCAGACCAATGAGAAAAATGCTGAAACACTATAAAGCTATAGACGAAGTCGATACTGTTTTCCGGGATACTGTCGATATCATCTCTGTGTACTAGCTGATAATTTGTGCATCCTTCGCGGTCTAGTATTGAAGAGGTTCGATCGAAGCACTCGTGAATGTCAACTCCCACCACATTTCCGAAGAAGTTGCTAGCAGCATTCAAAAGACGGCCTCCACCGAAGCCAATCTCTAGCGCTGTTTTGTCTCTTGGGTCACCCAATACTTGGTAAAAATCAGGTGTGAATATCCTGTGAGAAAAATCAATGAAGCCTCGCTTAAGCGCATTCTCAACAGTATCATCAATGTCAAAAAAGTTATGAAACTCCTGCTCATCTTCAAACACAGTAGGACCTTTAGTCCACACGTCTTTCACTCTTTTGACTTCACGCATTTGGATCCTTTAGATTTTCATCAGTCAGATGACGATTCTTTCTTGGAACCCCTTTTCTACACAGAATATTAATTCTGTTGGGATTTGCTATATCTTCATGTTCATCTGACGTTTCTAATACTTCCCATCCGGCAATGTCTAGCATTGACTTGCATGCTAGCTTAGATGGATGAAACACACATGTTTGAGCTCTGTCAGCCGGAGAGTACGGTGGGTAGTGCACCTCAACAACGTTTTTATCCATCAGATCTTCACTTCTTGTTGTAGAGCTTTCGAAAACCATGTAAGCACCATCTGCTGCAATATCATACAACCTTTTAAGTTGACCCATCTGGTTTATGTTGTGGTATATTACACCGGCGTAGAAAATCAAGTCATACTTTTCTTCACTTACAAATCGATCAAAGTCTTGATAGTGTACCTCAAACTTTTCAGTTTTTACGTGTGGAATCCACATTCTATTTTCGCGGAGATACCTTTCATTCGACCTAAGCTTGTTAGGTCCTTCAACGCATGTAATGCTCTTGGGTTGATGTGCATCAATTAGAAGAGTATGCAGTCCGTGCTTGGGTCCTACTTCAAAAAAACTACATTCACTGCAGTCTACCTCAACTTTTGACAGGGCACGCTGGGCAAATATCCATGTGTCGCCGCCTTCTTGCTGTCTAGTTGTTGTCATATCACCTTGCAACAAGTATTGGTCTGGCACAAATTTCATCTTATAAATCCTCTTCTTCGTAAGTACTCACCCTCAGACTTCTGGAACTTTGCATCATCTGTTTGAAATGTTTGTGGGCTCATATCAATAGTATAGTGATAAGCAACAATTGGTTCAAAGTGCCAGTTGCCGGCAGATTGATGTAACACAGGCAAGTAAATAGCTTGATCACCTATTCTCTTAAAATACTCGCCGTCTTCTCCTCGAAAGTTTTCGTCTTTTACACTTTCTATTAGACTCTTTCGGAAAGTCTTAAAATGTGAACTAACCCATGGGTGAACATAAGGGTCAGCGTCTCTTGGTAATGCAGCTGATATATTTTGGTTGCTGAACGCCCAACGATGCTTTGTCCACAGTACATTACACCCGGTGGTTCTGTATCTGTGGTCGATGATTGTTAGCGCATCAGTGTCACAAAGCCAGTCATCTCCGTCTAGACGACAAACAATGTCATCAGATTCACAGTCTTCTAACGACTCTAGAATATTTCTAACTTCCCACTTCTTCTCCGTGTTCGCGGTAAAAGATATTTGCTCGTCTGAGATTCCAAAGCTCTTTTTGAAGTTATCTACTACTAGCCTGGTCCTGTCTGTTGACATGTCGTCTTTGATTATGATCTTCCAGTGTGGATAAGTCTGTGCCCATACAGAAACCAAAGTTCTTCCAATTGTTTCCTCTGCATTGTAAGCCGGCATTATAAAAACAAATCGATTGCTCATTTCCTCACCATATACCTTTCTACCCATGGTCCACCTTCGTGTGTAGCGTTAGAAAGAGTCAGTATAGTAAACCCAGCCTCTTGAAGCATGTACGCCATGTCTCTCTGGTGAAAAGGAAACATATGAGCAAATTGTAGCCTTGGAATTCCTGGCTCGACCGGTATTTCTACATGGAAGAAAGCTCCCTCATCCATAGAGTCATAAATTTTTCTAACTGCAATTAAAGGGTCTGATAAATGTTCTAGCATGTGATAAGAAACAACCAGCGAAGCACCTGAAAGGTCTAGATCGTCAGCGCACTCGTTAAAGTCATAGCACCTTCCATCAAAACCCAGCTTTTGTGTAACACCGATGCTAAGTGGCGCCACGTCATATCCCCAACCCGGTACATCGTATTTTTCCATATAGTGCTGCATTAGACGAGGAACGCGGAATCCAAGCTCTACAAAACCGGTCTGATTGATCTTTCCAAGATTTACCTCTAGTGACTTCCATATTTGCTCAATCTCATTAATTCGAACAAGGTCTGCACTGTTCAAACTCATGACATCGTCAATCTGTGACATTACATTCTCTAGCGTGTCTTGTTCATATATGGCTAAGCCTCTAGAAGACTGGAGGTCTACATAAACATCATTGTCATTTTCTAGTCTTTCATAACACTGCCTAACACCAAATGAATATTTTCTTTCTATCAGCCTGAAGTTAGAATCAGATCTTGTTCCGGCCCAATTATCTGACCCTTTAAGAGCTACTAGACGATCAACTTCTGATCTTAAGTCTTCAAACTTACTAACTTCACTCATTATTAAACTCCATCACAGCCGGATGACTAGTCTCTAGAGTTAAGTGAGGTGTTGGTCTAGAAAAGTCGACTGGAGAGTGGAATATCCATCCGCCCATCTCTTCAGCTAATTTTATTGATAAAGTGTTAATGTCTTCTTCTGTTACGTCAGACCAAGGCTTCTGAAAGAACATATTATTTTCCGCGGTGTCTTCCTGCTTTATGTCGTACAAGCTTTGCCAATGTTGTGACCAGTAGTCACGATACGTCTTAATCTTTCTTGGCAGGTCGAACCAAGAGTAATGATGAACACATGGCAAGAGCTGCGTGCACCTCTCAAACCAGTCTTCGTACTGATTCTTTACCTCGTTGTTTCCTGCCAAAGCTTGGACTCTAGCAACATGTGTATCAGATGTGTAAAAACTAGCATGTGGTATTACTTCAAACGTTTCACTGTGCACGTAGTCACAACCATCAGTCCCCACTTGTGCATACATGTGGCCATCAGCATCTGTCTTTTGCATAGCCTTGGGAATTCCATGAGTAATGTGCGGCATATTTCTACTAAGCCGCCACTTCCATGGATTAACGTCCATTCTAACTTTTTCTGCTCCGCCCCAATATTCAATTACAGGAAGCGCGATTAGATCAACTTGTCCGGGGAATGACGAGCAAAGCTTTCTAATTTTATCGTAATCATTTTCATGAACAACCTCGTCAGCATCTTGCTGCCAGAGATAATCCATTGTACACCTTTTTCTGGCTTCTGCTTTTTGTGCTCCGTCAAAGACAGCAAACCTGGGATGGTTCCAGTCTCTTGCAACTTGATAAACCTTTAGTTTACTTTCTTGCTCTGCCCAAGATGTTAATTCTTCCCATGTACCGTCGTCTGAGCCACCATCAACTACAACAACTTCATCGGCAAAACCCAGCATAGAAGTAATTGACTGCCTCCATGGGTACTGATGTTTTATGCAATTCATAGTAGTTGTGTATCCACTAACTGACGGTGTCCAGTTCATGTCATCTTTTATAGCCGACCAGAATCTGTCTCGGGCTGCGTAGAGATAAGCCTCTGTATCGAAAGGATCATCTGTATTAAACCAGATTTCATCTTTGTGTTGAACATTATCGTTAAGGTGTAACTGACAGCCCAACATTTTGGCTTCAATTACCATGCGTGGGCATGTATCCCAACCGGCCGGCAAATAAACAAAGCCTTCAGCCTGAGCGAGTTTTTCTAATACTTGTTCGTATGGGAGCCCCCAGACAACTTCATAGTCTTTATTGTTATCCTTGCACCATTGCTCAGCAGCATCAGCACCCTTAACCCAACTAGTAGAGCCCAGGACAATCCAACCTTTTCGCTCTGTGTCTTTGAAAGTTTCATTCAGAATTTTTACAGCAGCAAAGTACCTTTCATCAAAAACAGAGCTGAGGACTACATTGCTCTTCTCTTCTAGAAATGGAAACTTTTCATGATAGTGATTCATTTGTGCTTCTGACATCCACCACAGTGAGCGCGCACCAAACATGAAAGCAGAAATCATCTTTCCATGGACAGAATTGTCACAGTCACACGGAGTGTTCTCAATGCTTTCGTGTTTCTGAGGAGATCTCCACTTACAGTACTTGTAGTCATACTCAAGCATCGAATAGGAGATATTTGCCACGATCGTAGGAATCAATTCATGCTTCATGTGAGAGTAATTTCCAAAAATCCAGTGACAGTTTTGTCCCTGTTCTAAATTTTCGAGACTTACGTCTCTGGCATGAAGCTTGTAAACGTTAAATGGCCTCCGATCGATAAGAGCCTCTGAGGTCAGCTCAGCTCCTCCGACGTAGTCTTCAACAAACATATCTGAGACAAAAATAATTTCAGTCCCTTCTGGGATTGTTTGTTTGGGTTTTTGATCAAATGGGCTCTGGTTTCCGAACATAGTATACTGATTCCTGATTCTGTTACTGTCTTAAGAGAATCTATCTTAGTTAGTTAAAAGAGATATCCTGTATCTCTGAACTGTATAAGAAGAAATTTTCTTTACTACAGAATTATACACTGTCAGGAATAGATGTAATCTTTCTATGTCTTAAGAAATTATATCTATTTGAGAGGTACTGTATGAGTGAATAGTCTTAGCCACAGTGAACAGTGCATGTTATTACTTTTGAAGTAATAGGGACTTCAATTGTGCTGTATGTAGCGTCTCCAGATTCTTCAGACCCACTTACTAGAACCCTTTCTGTTTTTGTAGCTGTTGACCAGTCGACTGATTCTGTAGCTTTTGCAACAGTGTAACTCATCATCTGATCATTGCCTTGATTCATTGCATATCCCGGAACACTAGAAGAGCAAAGCCAATCACCTGTTTCTATATTTCCGCCTTCATCAGTCACCAATATAGCCCAGTTACCTAAAGACACACAATCTCTTCTACCCTCTTCATCGATTTTATCGCCTCTAGAGATTCCAATAACCGCTTTGTCTCTAGCAAATGTAGTCTCAGAGCAATTATATTCAGCTTCTGAAGAGATGCCTCCCTCTACTGAGTCTATTCTAAGAAGCTTGTATCGATCGATCGGTTCGTCAGAATGATATCTGTGTGTAGCAGTAAATGCGTCATACAATACTGAAGTCGGAGCCAAATTATCTGACCTTATGTAGCCAACTGCGGTAGAGTTATTGTCGAGAAATCTTACGTAGTAATTGTCAAGATCACCAGCTGGTGCACCGCCGGCGGACCAGCCATATATATTAACTGGGTATACTGATGAGGCATGGAGGTCGTAGTTCATAATATTAATATTAGAAACTTCCCAGTCATCATTTGTGGAACCGTTATGATTGAGTTGGGCGATCCTTATGTAAAAGTCATCAGAGGGATAGTCGCTGTTGTTATACCTGAAATCAAACTCTACCTGTGTACCACTTGACCCAGAACCGGGACTTACTGTATAGTCAATGCTATGGACAGTAGTCCATGAAGTTCCGTCCTCCGATACCTGAATTAAAAGATTTTCATCTTCTTCAGGGGTGTTAACTGCTCCTCCTCTATAGTAGAACATGACAGTGTAGCTATAACCATGTGTAAGCTTGAACTTTGTTTTAATCGCTCGTGTCTCACCGAAGGCGCCCCCGGTA